>Ga0210059_1017381_pt1 | contig 10257 bp, 9 predicted proteins | sample Ectturendosymbi2_FD_188042 | JGI IMG/M metagenome (GOLD analysis project Ga0210059, IMG submission 188042) | Ecteinascidia turbinata endosymbiont from Florida, USA - Sample 2 (SPAdes) (version 2) | ecosystem: Host-associated > Tunicates > Ascidians > Unclassified | place: Key West, Florida...
TTATTTAAGAAGCATAGAAACGGGCTTCTGCAAAGGCGCCACGTAGCTTTTCATCCAATAAATCTAACGCCACGCTTGTGTTCATAAGGTTCGTGTGGGGGGGAGGGCTTGAGATGGGTCAGTTTGGGCTGAAAAACTTCCCGCAAAGTCAAACCATAAAACAAAGAAGCAAATTGCAAGGCCAGATGAAAAGATATGAGGTCATGGATGCCGGTAACAGTCAGCATTAAGATGGATAGTAATCAGCGACTACCTACATGTCCTCAATCATATGTACTTGAGAGTGAAAAGATAAAGCTGCTGACCAGGACACAGTTGATGAAATTTAAATGTAAACAAAAATACGAATACTTTCCTATTCTTGGATGACTTCTCCACTATTTCTACAATCGCAAAGGACCCCATCCACTTCACCAATATCGCTAACGTTTCTACAGACGCGGGGCCCAGTAGCAACGCTTCTAAACATTTAAACCAGTGCCGCGCCAGATGCAACTACGTACCCAGTCTGCTATTTCACAAACGTACAGTTACTCTGTTATTCACGATTTTGATACAAAACATCGGCTCCACCACAGAAAAGCACATCATCAAAACACCACCTGAATTGCATGCACATGTTCTTGGCCAGTCTGGCCTCGCACAGGCCGTTCAGGACCTGTTCGGCGGTCTTGCGTTTCCACGCCGCGTCCAAAGTGTTCGCACCTCCGTTCGAGAACGAATATATCACCTGCCAGATTACAGTGATGAGCGTTCGCGCAGGATCTATTTCAGCAACGCCTTGTTGCCAGAGAAACCAATCTGGGCCTTGGCAGCAGTTAAAATTACGAGACGCACGACTCTATTTTCGGCGAGGGGGATCTCCCGTTTGCAGCAAGGGGATTTGCGTCAATGCCCCGAGAAACCCTGGAATAAGGCTGCTTTTAAAGCATGCGACGAATTACCACCGGTACTTGTAAACTTTTGCTTGATATTTTCATGGCAGCCGAGATTTCTACCAGCACCAGTCTTCAGATTGGACCAAGGCTATCGACTCTTGCCAACGATTGATAACATGTCTCACGCCACTTGAAGCTGATGAACCCACGTTTGTTAACGCTGGCTGAAAAGGTGCGTGATAACGTTTTTTTGCACAGGAAGTAATTCTAGGCTTTTCATATTCGGCACTTGAAAATTCGAGACCACACACCGTAAGTTAAGCGCAGATCAAAGAGGCACTGAGGGAAGAAAAACTTCTCACCAGCCTCATGCGGTCGAGGAAGGCTCTCAGGAGAGACGAGCTTGAGTGGATGCTGAACTCAACGTTGTACGCTGCGTTTAAGAGCTGAAAGACAGTGGTAAAATGAAACCCAAACATTCATTTGCAAACACAGGTCTTTCCACTTTTCACGAAACCATAACTGCTGACGTACGAACTTTGATGGGATGCCGTGTTACGTCACCCACAATGATAAGTACGTGACGTCAAGTTGACTAGCCTGAGCTAGTCAGCAAGATTCAGGCAACGTTTTAATTCTGAAACAAAAATACTGCATGCAATTAAGGTCCGGATCCCTTGGCTTCTTCACCACACAGCCAGACACATTACCAGCCAAGAGTACTTCACGAACGAAGAAAGCAGAGCCGAGGAATTGTGGCCATTATGGATACAACACAATTGTTGGCCAATTTAAGGGTTTTTGAAACTTATAGCATTTGCATCAATTTAACAGGTCAGTTAGCACTGAACAACAACACAGCAAGTAAGAAAACGACCGATCATCCCAAGGTCAGGAGTATTTCTCATGCAGAAGTACTTTATAACGCTGCCGCAAACTATTTTTTCACCCTTTGCGTTAGAATACAACAGATTTGCGTCGAAGCACTGTTTTGCTTTTACAAAAACCATCGATGAAAAAAGTGACACTTTTTTGTAGAAACAGCGATGAAGCGTGAGCTTTCGCTGCACAGCACCGCAGTATTTACGGAAAGTTACTACTCGCCGGGCGTCAGGCCCACTAGTACGGCGCTTCCGCGTCCTCCCCGTGCAAACCCACGTGACGAGACTCAAAGCGGACGTGCGTTGACACTCGTCATCGTGCGTGGGGACTGTTCGGCAACAACCGCTGCTCGCCGTGGAGTGACACAGCGCGTCTCTCGTGCATTTTGCTTGCGAGGTCGCGACGGCACTGAGCTCCCGGACGCCCTGGCTTGGGAACAAGGCGCACGGGATAGCCTGGTGAGGTGGAGCTTTTATCGTTGCGACAATGCCCTAAGAAATCAGGCCATTAAGTAAAAAGTTCCACGAGACAATCCAAAACACCTTCTGCAAGAATGTGTGGCGTAAGGAAGAACACACTTAACCCGAAACGCTAGCCTTCTGAAAGAATGAAAGTCGGCTATGCATTGACAGTGTCTTCAATTACATGCTGTTGCAGTTTAAATCCTTTGTGAAGCGGAAATGCCATTGCAGCGAATCGGCCATTCACACCTTTCATTTACTCGAAGCTATTTCCACGTACAAGCAAGTGACAGCGCATTTCAGTTCGACGTTGGAGCGAGAGAAGCGTCTGCGACGGCCAACCAGCAAGCAGCTGCAACATGCCTTTACAGCAACAGCATCTGACTAAATCGAGCCCAGATTTTTTCTGCCAAGGCAGGCAACCGCTATCATGGATTAGCGGAAGGCCTGTAGCCACGGGGAGCATTCCAGGTCAGTGCCCCCCCCAATGTTTGTTGTATTCACAAATTGTTTTATTAAAACGTATAATAAAAACAAAAATCTTGCCCCCTAGAAATGTATTTTCCCCCCCAAACCTCAAAACCTGGATGCGGGCCTAATAAGCGGGTAAATTATTCGGAAACGTAAATACAGAAACAGTTCGGAAAACAACAGACGTCGCATCGAGGTACTGTTCAGTGCGACTTTTACACTCGTGTCGAAATCTGTTACAACAGTTTTGGCTTTTATGAAAAAAAAACTAAACAAGCAATATGAACTAATCCCGATCTTTTCAAGGCAATGAGAAAACTGCGGTTGTGAAAATGGCACCTTAGAACTGCGTACAGCACGAGGTTGTTGAAGCCTATTCCGGGCCAATCGTTGGCACGAGGAGCCAAACATCAGAAGGCAATTGAGGGCGGGTGATGAGTTGCCTAAGTATATAAATACCAAGTCGATCCTGACTGATTTCCATCGCATTCACACTACATCTAAGACAATAACTTCGTCACACTCGTAGGAATAAATAGGCCAAAAACTCCACCCTCGCAGCAGCAGATCACCTGTAGCGCAATACTGGCGGATCATCAACGCTTCTTCACACCGTACCGCAACAACACGGTGAAGCTAATTCACAGTGGGCTTAAACACTGCTGTCATATAAGAAGTGATGGAATCGCTATCCCAAAGCAAGCGGATGCATCAAAACATAAGAAAGCTCCGAGCGTACACTGTAACAACATGGGAGACTTGACGGAATCTGGTCAACGCATTGTCAAATGTTTTCCTATATTTTTGGAAAGCTGCTCTCCTTTTTCAACTTCGTGCCATAACATGAGTTTTTCAATAATTTTTGCGGCTATTGCTAGAGACCTCCAGCAATTTTCTGGCAACTGGCATGAATCTTCTTTGCTACCTAGACCGTTCAGGCACTCATTGCAATGCCAAGACCAGTGGTAGGTAAACTTTCGTGATGATGGTCCAAACCGCTTTTTCAGTCGTATTTGAAGGTCCATGTTTTTTTTTTGAAGACCTTATTTCAAGCTTATGATATTCTGTTACCTGTTACATAACAATGCTACGTTTATGTCATGCACTGCATGATTACAAGAACAATGCCTCGTTAACGTCAAACAGCCAATGCTCCATAGTTGTTACAACAACTTATGTTCTATCCCACGCAACCGGCGCAGGACTGTAGCTCTTACGTACCACGTGGCACGCAACAGAAAGTGAAGCAACCGGGAAGTGTTATGGGGGCCCAATCCACCAGAGGTGCACAGGAGCCGGAGTGTCGGAGTAGACTCTGGCCGGAGTCTTAACGATTTTCGAAAATAGGAGTGGAGCCGGAGTCAGTTTTTTAATAAGAGGTTAGTTTGTTTATTATTAATTATTATTAATGCACATTCTTTTTTACCAAGCATGTTATAACATAACCTTCAAATTTGCAAAACTACTTCGCAGGAAGTTTTAAAATTTTAATACAACTTGGATGCAAATCAGGTTAGGTTGGTGAGTTTCATGTGTGTAAAGATTTGGACAATTTCTTGTTCTTGGTGATACGTTAAAAATCTGTTGGCCAATGAAATTTAGCTCACCTCAAAAGTTTAGGTATTGTCTCAACAACCAGCATAACCAGTTTTCTGTTTCGAAGGACAAAAAGCACCGTATCCCGCATCTAGTTTTCTTCCAGATATAAAAATGAGTTGGAGAAATCTCACTACTGCCAACATGGTCGAGTGGGAAGCGACTAGAGCAGCCATGTCCAACCCAAATAGCTTACTGAGCCAAAAAGTATATCACTATCTTAAGCAGGGCCGCACACTGAATGGCTTATTTTGATCTTAGCAAACTAAATTTAACTTAAGGCAATGTACTGGAAGCATTTGAATCCTAACTGCAATGGTAACAGACGTGATAAAGTGGCACTGAGGACCACCTGCAACAAAGATTTCCAATCCAAATTATCAAAATAAGGACAGGTTGTCAGAATATAGGATACATTTACCACAGCCAAAACCTAAACTGGGCCGCGGGTTGGACACAGCTGGACTAGAGTCTAGTCACTAGACAATCGTCAGTTCGAGTGGCTCCTTTGTTGTATTTGGTTTTTCTTTTGATGTACTTGCACAAGATTGTAAGTCAAAAATTTTGGACCCCTTCTGATGTACATTAGTGTTAAAGGTTAAGGTTAGAGTTTGTTTGCGTTTGGTGTTGATGGTTTGCGGTTAAGGTAAATGCTTAGGGTAGGCTATAGGGTAAAAAATTTATGGCCACCTTAATCCTTTATCTGAGAAGCAACTGACATGTATTGCAGTGATTAGCAGATTCATTTGATACGTTTTTTTGGTCTTTTTAATGCGAAAACCGGATACGGTTGTTTAGACATTGCCAAAAGTTTGGATAATTCACTTTGGAGTTTAAGCAGGAGTCGGAGTCCAAAACTTTTAAATGTTTCGGAGTCGGACCGGAGTATTTTCAGCCGAAGCAGCAGCAGAGTCACACCTCTGCAATATACAGGAGCTAAAAGGCCCACCGTTTGCCCAGCACTAGGCTAGACCAGTGGCTCTTAATCCCGGGTAGGTAAACTTCCATGGGGTAAATTTACTGAACCACAAATTGCAGAAAATGTAGATTTTCGTAAATCATTCTCAACTATAAGACATTGTTAATTTCGTATTTTTGATAAATGAGCACCACTGAGTGTGATTGGGGTAAATCTGGTAATCTTGTTCGATGAAAGGGCTAGACATGTAAAAAAGGTTACGAACCGCTGGCCTAGACCATTCAGGCACACATTTCAATCGGACAGCGCGGTTACTTGGGAGATTAAGTGAAACACAGACAGGCCACGGTCAAGTAAGAGCGTGTCGAAGAAGCTCGAAACCACAACTCTCGAACGTAGGAAGCTTGTATCTGTTGAAAATTTGCAAAGGCCCGAATCCACTGACCGCACGCTCACCATTTTCAAGTGTCGACTGGCTTCCTCCGCTGCTCCAGGCTCCGACTCGCCGTCGTCATCGAACATCTCGAGGTGCTCAAGGCACCGCGACAAAGTGCCTGTCACGCTGTCTCTGCGCACAGGTTCAAAGAGCGCCGCGTTTAACATCGTCGTGCCTCGAGTCGGCAGCGCTTACATACAACTCGTACGTGGTCTTATCAAACCTTAGCACGTTAATGGAGTTGTTCAATTTATCGGCGGCGGCAATTTTGACCTGGTTCAGCACCAGGTTTTGTATGTTTCTTGTTGCCGCGGTAACGGTCGGGTGATTGACGGCGCCGCTTTCGTCTTCTGAAAACGAAATCGAAGGGAAGAATCAGCTTCTGCGATGAATGCGTAGTTACATTGTTACAAGCCCCAAACTAAAATAGACGCGACCGTGAATGCAACGGAACTTGCTGCCACGTATGAAGATAAGTGATTGGTGACATACAACATTTTGCTGTTTTCGGAAAAACTGTAAAAAGCGAGGGTTGTGTTCAACAAGAAGGTGATGGCGTACACGACTGAGTCAAAATCGATATCGTCAAAAGTTTGATCAGTGCGTAGTTTACCAGACCTGGATTTCGAGTTCTGGGTTGGAGATACCATTTTTTAATATACTTGGCAGCAGCAACGTATCACATTGGCAAACTCGTTTTCAAAAGTTGGGGTCCTACGTGTGGTCAACAACATATGATGGAGTGTACCAAAAAGCGAACAGTCGAATAGTGCAATTCGCTCCAAACCTAATCAGCCCGATCGAATTACAAATTCATCGCTTCACCATCAGATATTTTCTTTCAAGTATGCGCTTCTGCCCGGAAGCAGTGTTTTCGGCAAACAACGCTGAATTTCAAACAATGCACTGTGATGCGTCATTTCGCGGACATCAAAAGCTTCTGTTTGCTGTCGTTCGGATTTGTCGTTACCGAAACCCATCCATCATCAACGCCAGAATTACCTTCTGAATCTTGGCTCGTTACGAGTTCAAGAACGGTGGAGGCGCACTCCTGCTTTACCGAGGAAATGATGCTCTACGTGCAAAACGGGCGCTTTAAAGTGCGAGTTGTCGCCGCTCGATTTGTTAACCACTGAGACCAACCATGATTTCCAACTGGTTGTCGGTTGCCATGGCGTCTAGCTTGTTGTAAAGCTCCTGTTCACGACAACGAGCGTAGGCGATGCGCTTGGGCGTGATCAGCACGCGGCGTGACAAAGAGAACACTTGAGTGATGACCGAGTCCAGAATCGACGTGTGAAATCTGAAACGAGCCACGTAACAATGGTTTGATCGCGTGCACTTGTTGTAGATCGCGACTGGTGCACGTCAGCCAGGGGCGCAACGAGGTTAGATGACGCCTGGGGCAAGAAACAAGTTCAGCGCTCCTGTGTTCTGTTCAAACCTACTGTATTTTGGAAGAAAATGCACTATATTGAAGAAAGTACTTTCGTCATTATTGGGACTTTTCGGCCCCCCATTATTGGGACTTTTCGGCGCCCCCCGCAGTGATTCGGCGTCCATGTGATTGTGCCCCCCTTGCCCCTCCCTCGTAACGCCTCTAACGTCAGCACATGGTTTTCGGAACAGAATTGTCAAAACAATGTCACTGAGTCAAAAACGTCACAATGGGCCAAAACAACGTCACCGAGTGAAAAACGTCACAATTGGTCAAAACAACGTCACTGAGTCAAAAACGTCACAATTGGTCAAAACAACGTCACTGAGCTGAATGTACATCACAGTGAGAAAAAAACACGGCAAGTTGGCTGACATCTCAAATTTCAACAAAGTTATTTGTCAAAAAAATGTCGAAAAAAGTTAAAACGAAATTGTGTAGCAATTTCAAATTTTCAACGAGAGGCCGGAACTGGATTGCTTATCAGGTTCTGTTCCTAGCTCTCGTAGGAAATTTCTAATTGCGAGGTTTCCCACAGTAATAGCCTGTGGGCGCCCACGTTCAGATAGCTTAGCTACTTAATACTGAATGAACTTGTATACAATCCTCATATGAGATAAAATTATTTTCACTACGAACTACTTTTCTAGATTACGGGCCACGGCGTGTTCGGAAAAGAAGTCTGCACAATATCGGGGTTCTCGCTTTCTTTGAAAAATACGAGACGACAGCTTAGCATTTCCCTCTTGTTTCAAAAGCACATCTCACCTGTGAAGCGCACTGGCAGCGTTGGCGAGGCGCTGCTGCGCAACGGTCTTAATTAACGCAACGGCGTTCGACGGCGTTTGGAACGCCGGACACAGGCAGTTGTGCAGGAAACACTGAGCGTAATCACCCGACTGCTGGGACTCCGGGTAGTCCTGGGCGTTCGCGCAAAGTTCGCAAAACGACCCGTCGTGCGGATCCTCGCACAACGCGAAACCGAGTCCTTCCATTTGCTTGAGAAGCCTGCCGCCGCCGCCGCCGGCGATCAGGGCGCTCTCGGGGGCCGAACCGTTGCAAACCACCGAGCGCTGCTCGGCGGTCAACGGGGCGATTCCGCGATCGCATTTCCGGCGATTCGTTGCCGAGACAACGACGCCGGCGGCTGCCGTCGCGGGATCGTTCAAAGCGCAACTCGGGCAGAACAATGAGAGATCGCCGGAACTGCGCGCTGCTTTCGCGCGCTTTTCATTGTTTCTGTGCCAGAGCAGGACGTGACTGTTTTTCAGGAACTTTTTCAGGAATTTCAGGTCTGTGACGTTTTGCTGCGTGAGGTCGGGCGACTTGACAACGTAAACGACAATCGGCGCGTGGCAATCGTAGATGGTCTTTAAAAAGCGTTCGAAAGCCTCCGAGTCTGATTTGACGGCGCGGGCGCATTCGCCGTGGACGTATATCTGCAAAAATAATCTTGCTGTTTCAAGCAAACGTGTCGAGGCGCACAGCGGCAACCAACATGACATGGTCAAAGACGATTTCGGGGGATTGACGAAGGCTCAGAGAATTTTGCAAATACATGAATTCCGACCAATCGCCCATAGTTCAGGATGGGAGGAAGGGTATCCGGGCAAGACGTTTGTTGCCTCCGGTTGTGGATCTACTCAAAACATTGTTTACAAAAGCTATTTCGGCTTCAACGGAAGAAGGCCGGTCAGCTGTTGGACGCGTTAACGTCCATCGCTCATTCACAATGGGCATCAAAATTTATTGATCCTCACAAGCTTTACAGAAAAACCTGGAAGCTTTACAGAAAAAGACGCACAAGCTTCACAGAAAGCGCAATATGAAAAACTGACCGGGGTGTCATGCGTCACATTCACATTACTGAAAACAGCCACTCAGAAGCTGAAGATGTCAGGCTTTTGCATTAAGCAACAGCTAAGTAAATGAAAATATCGCATCCGAAAAAAGCTACTCCGGAAGTGGCATCGCTACGGTTGAAATTTATGTTCACAACGCGCGCCATCCAGTGTCCAGTCGCAAGTGACGCTGACCTTGAACTTCTTGCTCACGACAGGTTTGTTCGTCGTTATTTCAATTCCGGAAGAAGCAGCAGCGTCTCTCGAAGAAAGCCGATCGTGCGATTCGCTCTATTAAACAAAAAGATTGAACATTTTAAAAGATAGCGGCGATTTAACTGCTGGAAACAAAAAGGTGCGCTGCACAGTACCGGTTGCTTAAGACGGACAATTGATTACCGTGGAATCGTTGTCGTTCGGAGAAGTTTCGGAGCACTTCGCAAGGTAGGAAGCTACGTCCGCCAGCGAAGCGAAGTCTTGCTTCACAGGAATTATAAAGTTCTCGGGCACTGCAAGAAAAACCTGGGTCTTGTCTCTGCGCGTCACCACGATTTTGCGTTCGCACTTCAGCCAGGCTGGGCTTTGGACTGGTACGACCTCTTCGCCTAGAAACCAGTTTAGGCACTGCAAAAGTTAAATGCAACTGTCATCAACGCTGCATGTATTTCACAAATTAGTATTCGAATAAGGAATAACATGTGGTTAAATCAATTTATAACAGAACAGGTGCCATCTCAGTGAACGGACTTCGAAATGTCTTTGCACAAAACACCATGTTTATTGCACACTAATGCAGTTCTTTAATAATGCATCCACTCAGAGTGAATTTCTGATTCAGGAAGACCTTTCTGTTCCTCAATTAATTATAGAAATATGACAGAAAAATTTTGCTTGTGATAAAAAAATGAAATAAATGGAGTAGGCATCCAAACTGGAACCTGGGAGTTACAGCTTTTTCGCATGGTAACACTGAGTGGCAATAGATGCGGACATAACCTTGTTTTTGTTTTGTGACTCCAAAACTCCAAGAATAATTGCTCCGCATCTGCTCCAAACAAATTCGAAAATTTCAAAGTTAACTCCGTCTAAACAAACAGGAATGTTTGTTGAAGACCGAAACTCCTCCGCCGCACAGAACCTGCAGCGTCTGCCCCGCACATTCCGCACATTCCGCGCATTCCGCGCATTCCGCGCATTCCGCACACTCCGCACATTCCGCAACTCTGCTTTTTGCCCATCTCTGGCCGACAGGACTTTGGTATCAAATAAGTCAGCAATTGCAACAGCACTTTGGTGTTGGGAAAGTTAGGAAATTAGATACTTTCAGCGGGATCA
>Ga0210059_1017382_pt1 | contig 10256 bp, 5 predicted proteins | sample Ectturendosymbi2_FD_188042 | JGI IMG/M metagenome (GOLD analysis project Ga0210059, IMG submission 188042) | Ecteinascidia turbinata endosymbiont from Florida, USA - Sample 2 (SPAdes) (version 2) | ecosystem: Host-associated > Tunicates > Ascidians > Unclassified | place: Key West, Florida...
CTTTGCTTGCAATTTTCAGGACTGAGGATGCGTAATTTTACGTGAAATCGATTTCCTATTAAAAATTTGCTGATCGATTCCTTGCTTACACCCATCGTGGAAAGTACATACTTGAAACTATCTTGTAATGCTTTGAAGTGTGCAGTAATGGTTTGGCCCAAGCGGTCAGCGAATTTTGTGCAGGTGTTTCATTTAATGATAAATGGTTACCTTTGGAAGCTGCTGCACCGTAGTACTGTATCTGAAGACTGTTGCACTCAGTTGTGACTGAGCGATAATGTTATCATAGTAGAAGTACAACTATAGTAGAAGTATTTTACATTGTTAAATTTAAACCAATCAAATGTATTACACAACCAAATAATATGAAAAGAAGTATTGGGTTGAATAAAAATATAAACATGTCATGACACGAAACATTAAACAAAAAGAAAAACATGGTAAAATTATACAGACCATGATGGAGTACCGCCATTATGTGTGTGTTGGACCAGGCACATAGCACCCCCAAATGGGGTTGGGCAGACAGAGGCAAAGACAGATTACAAAAGGTTTGACAGTTAACAGCAATAAAGTAGTGTTGGGTGTTGAAAAAGAAACAAAATGAGGTTGGTCAGGATGGCTGAAAAGGGGAGCAAAACAATACTGCACAGGGGCTTTAAAGAAAGCATAAAAAACATATTAAAGATAATAAACCTCACAGAAAACACAGACATTTGGAAGGCGATGGCTATACATTGAAGAGAGGCAAGTGATGGGCAGGAACACTGGTTAATGCACTGAGGGTGGCTAAAGTCAGATCAAACTTGCACACAGGCCAATATGCTGGCAGTGTTCCCTCTGACCACGGCCAGAGACAGGCGCTGGTGGAGCCACTGTAGCTCCCTGGGGTCGCCTGAAATGTCAATGAGTTTCTTTGCGAGACAGCTCAAGAAGGGGGCAGTAGACTTGCCGTACACAACAGTGGTTTCGATTGCAACTGGTTGAAAGTGGTAATTGTCAAGAAGGTCATTGTATTTCCGGCATTTGTCGGTCTCAGCATCAGTTGCTACACTGCCTGGTATAGCGGCAATGACTATGTAGTGACTTTCGGCAAAGGTGTCCAGAACTGTTGTGTCCCATACAAGGCTCCTGCCTCTGTAGGGTTCAGGGTCAGTCTATCGGGCCTTCTATCTTTCGTCAGGCCGACGGGCTCAAAGACAGATGGGAGACCAATGCGGGTCAATGATTGTTTGAGGATGGAATTTATGGCTGATTGTCTGGGGAAGCGGCCTGCATTCTTAATGCAGGAGAGGCCATGAAACCCCAGCCTGTCAACAAACTTCCCGCAGCGGCATTCTGTGCTTTAAAAAATATTGGCACCAGTTCGCAGGGCAATTGCGATTCGGAGCACATCAGGCCTCAGCAGGTTTCCGACGCTAGCAATTGGGAAGGCTTTTGACCAGGCAGCGGTGTGTGTGGCTTTTCTGTGCAGTGAGCAGCCGGCAGTGGTTCCAAGGGCTTGGGGTGTCAAGCAGGGCAACGAGTAAATCTCTGCAAGCGAGGTCATCCCAAGCGGATGGTGTTTCCTTTTGTCATGGGGATGAATCACAAAGTGCAGACCAGGTGTCAGTTGCGTTGATTACTTCCCCATGAGGCAATGTGAGAGAGGGAAGCAACCTGTTGATGAGGCCCTGGCAGGCAAAAGACGACGACAAGAAACATGGCAGAGACAGGTCTGCGGCGGAACAGAACCCAAGGCTTCCATTTCAGATTGGCAGGGATGCTTGTGACCAACTGCCTTTTCCAAAAGTCACATTACTTATTTTTTCCGTGTTTATTCTTGTTGTGGTGTCGAACGCTTCAGGGGCAATCCATTTACAATCAAAGACACCTTGTAACCACTACTCATGGATTTTGCTAATTCTCACATATGTGATAGACACTGAAAAATTATGATGATAGCAAAAAAAAATTTTGAAAAATCTTTACCGGTGGCTGAGATACAGCATTTTGAATTTTTGGCCACAAGGTGGATTTTCAGAGGCGAGCACAACCATTTTTTCATTTCTCACATTCAATTTTTGGCAATATCTCTTTACCTTGAAGGATTTTTACAATGAAAACAACCATTTTACCATTTTTTGACCTAAGGAATTCATTTTTAAAGTTAAAATATTGATAAGATTAGGATTTCATCACAAAATTTAGGGTTGAAAATTTTCTTTAAATTTTTTTTATACCTTATCTTTGAGACAATATTTTGGCGCCTTGGCGAAAAGTTGCCAAAAAATTTTTTTTGCCATTCAGTAAAGCAATTTCACCAATTATGATTGATGGAAGTTTTGTCTTAAAGAAAATATCCAACTTTAAAGATCATAAGAAATTTACCTAAAATGACATTTCTAACAGAATTCCAAATAGGAATATCATCTGGTAGTTGCGTAAGTTGCTGCAATATATTTAGCTTATGCTTTTTTCAGATTCTGAACATTAATTAATCATTGTCTGAGCTACTACAACATGGAAAGCAGTGTAAACTGCTCCCCAGCTAATGCTTTGGAGCAAGGATGGGGAACCTATTTGCTATAATGGGTCGCATGAATTGCGGATTATCACTGATGGGCCGCAAAAATAATCTTAAAATTCTGCCTTTATCTTCCTAAGGAAAACAAAGAGAGAAAACTAGGTGTATGTCAAGGAGTGAGATACTTATCTTGACTTACCGTCTGAGTGTCTGCTTGTCATAGAATTTCGTTTTGTTGTGATGCTATGTTCTTACTAAATGAAAATTTCTAAAATAATGAAAATTCTGATGCGGGCCATAATAAATTTTCACGCGGGCCACAGGTTAAATTTACCTATACAAGAGTGAAGCAAGAAAATTTTGCTTAAATGGAGATTTGGGCTACGACACTTGGATACACTTAAAACTGTATCTGCACCACTACAGGCGATTCAATGACAAAGCATTTGAGGAAAAAAATTGTAAATGCTGTGATGTATTGACAAAGCACAAGAAAAAGTCAATGTAAGCCATAAGGTGACTGTTGCAATGGCCGAGGAATTGAAAATGCAATCAATCGAAGTTTTACCACGTTGGAAATAATTATGTGCTATTTGTTACCAAGAAGTTGAAAAAAGTGGTGTTGACAGAGTCAGTGAAAACACCTCTTAAATGAGAGGAGTTACCAGTACCACTAACAGTGATGAACTGCACAAAGACAATCTGCAAAACGCTGCCTTGAATGCATACTGGATGCTTGTCAAGTGTCTCCAATTGTTACCTGCAGTATACTAAAGAAGCAAAGTTCATGCAAAGCAAAAGATACAGAAAGTAGTTCAAACACTGGAGGATACTTTTAACACTTCCATTTGTGAAGAATTGTGTTGCAATCAAGATCAGACTGAACTTTCAACATCTTGAGTTGAATGCATAGAAAAAGGATTCTAAGTGATTTGCTTAATATGATGCTTGAATTTAAAGAAAAATTGCTATCAGCAAAATTATTCCAAAAATGTAACAACTGCTGACAATGAAGCCAAGATCATAGAGTGTAAATAAAGCTGCTGAATTCTCTGAAGAATATCTGTTGAGAGAATCACAAAACAAAGTTTGAGAAGTCAGCTGGTGGTATATTAGGAAAACTAACATACAAGAGTAGAAACAAGTTACCTCAATCAACACTTGAAGCTGTTGCTGCATTTTATAAGAATGATGAATACACCAGGGTTATGCCTGGCAAAAGTGATTGTGTAATGTTGCAAGAAACATGTAAAAGCAAAACGATTAATTCTTTGTAACTTGGAACTGTATTTTGCATTTTAAGAGGAACATCCCTGACATCAAAAATTGCTTTCAAAATTCTGTGGCTTGTGCCCTAAATGGTGTGTTAATATTTTACATAGTGGTACACACTCATGTGTGTGCACCCAACACCAAAACACCATCTTACTATGCAATGCTGCAAACCTGATGCAAGATTACAAAGATTTGGTGTGTGTGATTGTGTACAGAACAGAAAATAAAATGTGCATGATTAACAGATGTGGGAGTTGCCCTGGAAAACATATTTTATATCATTTTTTTAAAACAGAAAAGCTGACAGGTGAATCTACAGATAATGTAGTATACATGCAATGGCAATCCGCTAACAAACAACATTGAAAACTTTAGTTTCTGCTCCATCTTTTGTAGGTATGATTTTGCTGACAGCAAATTTTCTTCAACTACAAGCATCAAATTGAGCGGATCACTTAAGCCTTTCTAAGCCGATGCATTCAACTCAAGATGATGAAAGTTCAGCTTGACCTTGATTGCAACACAATGCTACACAAATGTGTTAAAAGCGTTCTCCAGTCTTTGAACCACTTTCTGTATCTATTGCTTTGCATGATATTTCCTTTGCTTCTTTGGTATGCCATGAGTAACAGCTGGAGACACTTGACATGCATTCAGTTTACGTTTAAGGTAGAATTTTGCAGGTTGTCTTTGTGTGGTTTCTTCATCACTGTCATGGAACTGGCAACAGAACGGATTTGAGAGGTGCTTTCACTGAGTCTGTTGACATCACTTTTTTAACATCACCTCTGCAGCCTGTGAGTGTGGCACATAAAAAAACTTCCAAGCCATGTTTTCCTCGAATGTCCAATCCGTTGACCTACCCATGGACTGCACTGTCCTGATGGTTCTGGATGATGAGACAATTGAATGGCTGCTCAAGCCTTGCTTGAAGATCTAGCGCAGCCAAGCAGTGTATTGAAAGAACTGGCTGAAACAATGAAGAAGACTTTTTAAACTTTTTGTTAGCATATAGCAGATTATTTCCAACAAGGAAAAACTTTGATTGATTGCATTTCCAGTTCATCGACCATTGCAACAGTCACCTCATGGCAAGGTGGGCAAACAACAGTCCATGGACCACATTCAGCCCACACGAGTATGTAAATGGATAATACATAGTCTGTGTTAAAAAAATGTTCTTGTAATTTTAACAATGTCTATGTGTACTACAGTGTCAGTGTGAAATAAAATAATACAAGGTTATAATAATATTATCATTAATTCATATTTTGAAACAAATTTTAACTGAAGTAAACAAATGCAATATATGTGGTCCCGGGTAGCAATAAAGTTTTGAATGTGACCCTCCATAGAAACTCTTTGCCCACACTGCCTTATGGTTTGCATTGACTTTTTTTCTAGTGCTTTTTTAGTACATCACAGCATTTAGATTTTTTTTCTCAAATGCATTGCCAATGAAGCACTTGTAGTGGTGCATACATACAGTTTCAAGTGTATCCAAGTGTTGTTGCCCAGATCTCCATTTTACTGTTGTATAGGTAAGTTTATTACCTTTGTCCCTTAAAGCTTTACACAGTGAGCAGTTTACAATACTTTGCAAGTTGTGGTAACTCAGAGAATGATTAATTGATGTTCAGAATTTCAAGAAAGCAAAACAAGCTAAAGATATTGCAGCAACTTATGCAACTACCAATGATATTCCTATTTGGAATTCTGTTAGAAATATCATTTTTAGTAAATTTCTTATGATCTTTAAAGTTGGATATTTTCTTTAAGACAAAACTTACATCAATCAAAATTGGTGAAATTATAGCACCATATTTGCTTTACTAAATAGCAAAAAAAAATTTTTGCCAACGTGCCAAAATATTGTCTCAAAGATGAGGTATAAAAAAAAATTTCAACCCTAAATTTTGTGATGAAATCCTCATCTTATCAATATTTTAACTTTAAAAATGAATTCCTTGGGTCAAAAAATGGCAAAATAGTTGTTTTCATTGTAAAAATCCTTCAAGGTAAAGAGTTATTGCCAAAAATTAAACGTGAGAAATGAAAAAATGGTTGTGCTCGCCTTTGAAAATCTACCTAGTGGCCAAAAATTCAAAATGCTCTATCTCGGCCACCGGTAAAAATTTTTCAAAAATTTTGTTTGCTTTCTATCATCATAATTTTTCAGTGTCTATCACATACGTGAGAATTAGTAAAATCCATGACTAGTGGTTAAAAAATTTAAAAAATCTGAGGATTATAAATGGATTGACCCTTCAAATTCCTTTTTGCACTTGAAGCATTGGGCACTATGCAACAGATATGTGAGTTTGGGGATTGAGAGGCAGTTTTTCAAGATGAAGAATGTTTGATGCGGTTCAATTGGCTCAAGATTTTCCGTAATTCTGTCGAGAACTTTGATTTTTGCCTTTAGACCTGCCATGAGTTAGTGTTTGTTTGCCCTCAAGTGCTCTTAGCCTTTCGTTCATATATGTAAACTTAATGATGGTTTTGAGCATGTGATCAACTGATGATCATCACCCTTATGCAGTTTATGACTTCAATCTTTTGTTCCTATATTTAGAGCATAAGATCAAGAGAATTCTAGCCTTGTCTTTGAATTGAAATTTTACTTCTTCACCTGCTAGCGTTGCTGTAAAATAGCTGTTGACTTGCTTTGTTGTGCAAGTTGTCTAGTTGCGGGAGGAATAAACAGCGTTTTGTCAAGACGTACTGAGACTGAAACACTTGCACAAAATCTACAGATTGCAAAGGCTAAAGTACACACTTCAAACATTACAAGGTTGAAGTACTGCAGAGTGTTACTCTAAAATTGAGAAATTTTTGAAATTAAAATCTTACCAACAATGTCAAATGGATTAGTTAAATTTAAACCAACAAGCCCCAAACAAGCAAGCTCTTTCAAGACCAATTCCCATCCCTCTCTATACCTGACCCTACTCATTGGGAGTTACTAGGGTGCCCCCTGCACCAGGAATCTGCCCCACTACACTTATAAAATTGGTTGTTTTGGCTGATACCAATATATTGTTAAAATGCAAATATCAACCGATATATGGGTCAATCTCTAGTTTTATTAATGTTTATATTACATAAAGGTCATTTAGTATTTTTGGATGTGATTTTTCCATTTTAATGTTTCACAAAGTCAATCATCAGATTGCTATTGAGTACTTGTGCAAGTTTGTAATGCTCCCATGCTAAGACAGACAGACAATGCTTGTTTATTTTGCATGGCCAACGAAAAGACCCGGAGGTCATCAAAGTAAGCTGACCATGGGTCAGTCATTATATGCTTACTCAGCTGTAACAGCAGCGATACGCAAAGGACAGACGCAACTTTAGAAAATTAGCGATGGCAGAAGATAAAAATATTCTTTGATAGTAAACTGATGCTTCAAGAAAAAGGCAACAACAACAAAAACCAAATAGATACAGAACATCCAATACACAGAACATTTATAAGGCACGTAGCGTATATCAAGACCATAAGGATTAAGTTTGTTAATCAATATCAAGAAGGTATTTTTTGACCTGTGTTCGAAAACTAGTGGAACCCAGTAGCTTGATATTCAATTTGAGAGACTGCCACACTTCTACTCCTCTATACTGAATTTATTTCTTTCCAATATTTGTATTTACTGATGGTTTAAAGAAATTTTGATCCGAGCGAATTCGAGTATTGTAACTATGCGATGTTTTGAGATATTTCAATAGGTTGTCAAAATTTTTCGGCAACGTTGTATGATGGAATGAGTGAGCGATTGTAATTAAGGTTAGTTTTATCATATTATCCAATGCTAAAATTTGTAACAAAAATCAGCACGCATTGATGTTATTTAATGGAAATCGATTTAGCCATAAGGCATCTTCAGTTGATGTTAGCTGGTCAGAAAAGATTAGGATGAGCTTAAACAACAAGCAAAAGTCACTCTGCCAATGGCCATCACAGAACTCTACCCCAAGGAGACAAAAATTAGAGAAAAAATAAACGGTACTGACTATTCACTTGGCATGGTTCGAATAAAACATTCAGTTTGTCACTCAAGCAGCACAGATGTTGTAGCGTAACAGATGTGTTTGAGGTCTGCTGTGTCAAAGGTTTTCAGTTCGGTGCTCACCTTAGCGACTTTCGTTATGGTAGTATTGGATGCACGTTTCAATTCATGAGACCACTTTTCTTCTTTCACAAATTTCCAAACTTTCGAATTAGGGTTAGGTTTTAGGTCAACCTTTCATGTTTAGTATGTTTCTACCAAGCCTACTGCACTCTCGTTGTGCGTTACTATAACATGGCGGTGGACGAATAAGGTTTCAAATATGAAGGTCCACAGGCGGACCTGTAGCCTCTTCCAAAGTAACCAGCAAGAAAATGATCGAACCACATTAGAGCATGATGCCTAAGATTAGTGGCTCTTGGTTTATCCAACCATGTGGAACTTTGTTTCTTAGCTTAACTCTTTGGCGTCTGGCCGCTTTGGGTTTTTTTTTGCAGAAAAAAAACACCGAAACGCAGGTGGCTTTGCACGGTAATTTCTCCGTTCTGGTAAGCCCTGCCAACCTGGTCAAAAGCTCAAAAGACGTGGCAAGTCTTGTAGCTTGCACTCGAAAAAAATGATTTTGGCTGCGGGTTGTGGATTTTTTGTGAGTGATGCCATAAGTAGAGGACTTTTAGGCCACCTTGGCCCACTTCACCTGGCCCTAGGCTCAAACCATGAGATGGTAGTATTTCGCTGAAGTTTTTGTTGGGAATTAGGCTACAATCCAAGTCTTTTGATACTTCGGATGAGCTGCTGGGGTTTCAGGTTAAAAAGTGATGATCTAAAGTAATAAAAATATTTGACTAATTAGATAATTAATTAATTTGTTTATTCAAAAAGACGTTTCCAATGAAAACTTCAGCGAAACACTTTGGCCCAGCGGTTGGGCCCTAGGTCAGGCAACATGAGCTAAAATGACCCTAAAACTACTTCACTTATGATGTCAGTCACAAAAAATCCGCACCCACCAACCAAAAAATTTTTTTGAGTGCAATCTACTAGACATGCCGATCCGTTTGAGCCTTTGAACAGCTCTCTAGCGCAATCGGCGGAGGAGCTGTGGCGTTGGTAAAGCAACCAAAAACTGCTGTTTTTTAGGCCAGAATCGAAGTATGAATATATTGTAGACTGGTTCTCAAAGTGTTAATGTTAATGGTAATGGTTTATTGTTTCATATGACTCAGCCAAGAAGCAGAAGCACCATAAAAGCCATTGCATGCAGTAAACCAACCATTAGCGAACATTGGAGCAAATGAAAATACAATGGCACAATAGCTGATCAGTGTAAACAAAGAGGGGCGCTGTGTCATATAGGATTGGCGAAAGACCGTGACGGTCATCTAGTCAACCAACCCCATTATCACTTTATGACGAGTGTTGAGAAACAACAGTTGGACATCAAATAAGCATTATGAAAAGAAAAACAAAAAACGAATGAACATAGAACATGGTGAAGAAAATGTACAGGTGAAACTGGATGCCTATGTACACAGATGAGTGGATCGAATTTAAGTGAAGGATTCTGGTGTGGTTATAATATTTTTAGCAATATAAAAAAATTTAAAAATAGTAATAAAAAAGTAGAAAAGTTACAAAAACTAATTAGTGAGGTAAAAGAAAAACAAAGCAAAACAGAAAAAAACTAAAAAGTGTACTTTCGTGCAGAAAAGCATAGAATGTGCACACAGAAAATACGAAAAACTAAATATACACAAAAAATAAGCAGAGTTACAGAATACTAGAATACACAGTATTTGGTTCTAGACAAGGGAAATGTTGCTAAAGTTCATAATTGGGAATTTTTTTCACGTAGGAGGTGTTTTTTAAGTTTCCATTTGAAGGTAAAAGTGGTTGAAAATTTAATATCGTCTGGTATTGAAGACCATACTTTTGGGCCAATGAATTTAAAAGACATTTTCCTGAGGAAGAGTTAACTCTAGGTTAATTACAGTTGCTTAAAAAACCTTGTAGTTTATAAGGTTGCTTAAGTTTGTAAGAATCTTGATTATGGCTACATGATCACGAAGAAGCTGTTTTTTTGAATGAACCAATTGTTTTCTGCTATATCTGTGGTGAATACACTTTACGGCATAACAGGAAAGCAATCATTGATTTTGTAAAGCGTGTTTATCTTGCCTACTTCAAAGTGATGCTAGGTGATCAAGACAAGCCTTGGGCACCTCACATTGTGTGTAAACCTTGTGTAGAACATTTACAGCAATGGACAAACAAAAGTAGAAAAAGCCTACGGTTTGCTATTTCAGTGGTGTGGCGAGAGCCAAAAGATCCCTGCAACGACTGCTATTTTTGTGCAGTGAAAACTAAAGGGGAAGAATAGGAACTCCTTGACATATCCAAACTTAAACTCTGCAATCAGGCCAGTTCCACACAGTGAAGAACTTCCTGTTCCAGTTTTTAAGGCT
>Ga0210059_1017383_pt1 | contig 10256 bp, 6 predicted proteins | sample Ectturendosymbi2_FD_188042 | JGI IMG/M metagenome (GOLD analysis project Ga0210059, IMG submission 188042) | Ecteinascidia turbinata endosymbiont from Florida, USA - Sample 2 (SPAdes) (version 2) | ecosystem: Host-associated > Tunicates > Ascidians > Unclassified | place: Key West, Florida...
GCTGATCGATTCCTTGCTTACACCCATCGTGGAAAGTACATACTTGAATAGAGATATGTGCAAGTTTGAATCATCGCAAAAAGACAAAAGCAGATGGCAGTCGACTGATTCCTCGAAAGCATACAGAAACACTAGTGCTTTTAAGTATCAGACATTAGTGTATGATACAGGAAAAATTTCATGGTTATAGAAAATACTTGAAAAATCCTAAAAATTGTAGAGTAGAAAATTAACAAAAATAAAGTTCCGGTTATTGCACATCATTGTTGTATAAAAAAGAAGTATAGTGCCATGGAATCATGCTGCACAAGTTCTTCAGTTTCACAAAGTGTAGAGATTAGCAACTGAAAGAATCATGGCATTTCTTTTTTACTGATTATGACATATTGCTCAGTAACTACATGAAGACCAAGCTTTATGTGAAATGGTTATCTTGGATATTGCATGTGCCTGCTCTATCTTATATTATCTGTTTCTAATGAAATCATCTTTGATTTTTTAATTTTAAGTTAACTGTCTGTCATTTTGACCTTAGGTACTAATGCAAGAGTTCTGTATTCTTGGCTTCTTGAAGTAAAGCTGTACCTTAATCTTTTGCCGTAATTAGACAAAATGCATTCCATTGTAGTTCTGAGTTGACTGCCATTTGGTGTAACTGTCACATGTTAATTTCTGGTCAACTAATGAAATTAGAATAGTGGGTGAAAATACTTTAAAGCAGGGATGGGTAACCTGCAGCCTGTATAAACATTTGATATGGCCCACATCAGAATTTTTGTTACCCAAGTTAGAAAACAACATGCCATCAAAATGTAACTCCATGACATGCAGACACGTAGACAGTAAGTCAAGAGAATTCTCTCTCATACCTTGACACACTTTCTCTCCTTATTTTCCCTTGGATTATAAAGGTGGGATTTTAAGACAAAATTAATTAACTTTTGTGGCACACCAGCGATATGCCACATTTCATGTGACCCGTGATGATAAATGGGTTCCCCACCCTGCGTTAGAGATAATGTATGTTTTGCTAAGTTATGCTCGTTCCTGTTTAGGAGTATACTACAAAAATCTAAACAAGCTGATCAATTTTGTACTTGTAGTAACTTTTGTATGACTTTGTAATTGGCCAGTTTTATATAATTGGGTACCTATAGTATTTTATATTGGTCTGAGGACATTGGGTGATTCCATGAACTTTAAATATTAGAAACCTTCATATCAGATTGGTAACCTCTTAATAATGGTGTTGGGAATGGTACGTGTTGTCTACTATATTTTTGAAAAATTTGTTTGATATATGAACATCTGTTGTTTGTAGATGACTTTGTCATACGACAAAGACATGCCACTTATTTTTGTTGGAGGAATGCCCAGAAGTGGAACTACTTTGATGAGAGCCATGCTTGATGCCCATCCAGATGTTAGATGTGGACAAGAAACGCGCATCATACCAAGAATTCTTGGAATGAGAGCCAATTGGTTAAAGTATGCAATGATTAGTGTCCAGAGCAGTGGTTCTTAACAGAGGTCAACTGATATGGCTTTTTTAGGGCTGATACCAATATAAGGTATTGGCCATTAATGGACTGATACCGATAACCTATACTTCCAAAATTTTTAAATCTTGTTTTCTGCTTCATTATCAAAAATATAATCTATTCTATGCCTTACCTTTTCTTCAAAAACTTCAAAAACCAGGATTTATGACTTAAAATTTTTCAAATTGCATCAATTTCAATATTTTGCCATGATTTTTTATTTATCTGATTGATGATTATGCTTTTGTTTTGGCGGCGGTGGCCGACACGTGCTCCATGGTTCATCTTGTCTGTTTGTTTATGAAAACGCACCTGCTAGCGTTGCTGCAAGATAACTGTTTTGACTTGGTTTGTTATGCTTTCTTGCCCAAGTTGTCTGCATGCATGAGGAATATAATAGTGTTTTGTCAACACCTACTCAGGCTGATACCAATATATCAGTAGAACCCAAATATCGGCCAGGCTGATATATCGGCCTATCTCTAGTTCTCAACAGGGACCCATTGGGGTTCCTAGTGAAAAATCTAGTGGCTCCCAGAAGTGTGTTTTCTTTTAATTCTCATGTCAATAATACAGCTTTGTGCAAATTATTTTACTAAAGTTGTTGTTTCAATCGTTATCCAAAGTATCACCATTTTGGTATCGTGTTTGGGAATATCTTAATTGCTGCTGTTTTATTGTTTGACCCGTGCAGTAAATACCGCATGACATGTTGATAAAGTCAAAAATATTTTTATGATATCACAGAAAACTTTAAGCATGTCAATAGGGTTGTAGAATTAAGCCAGTTCTTTCTGCTGTTGGTAGTTTAGAGTTATACATTCTGGAATTTCTGTATTTTAAACAGCAGGTATCATGCTTATGAAGCATGGCCACTTTTTACTTTTGGAGAACAATGTTGGCTCTACCCAAACATACATTGCAAGCATTGTACAAGTTAGCCAAAAACTTGTGTTGTGTTTTTCTGCAAACTTGTGTTGCATTTTTATAAATGTTTCTTTTGGGTAATCACAAATCCCTACAGAAGTGTTACTCTTTCAACTTTTTCGTCAAGGTATTTTCTTGGAGCCACTTCACCTGCACAACCTACAAAGGAGGTTGTGCAGACAGGAGATCCCAGAACCAGTATCTTTAGAAATAAGGTATCCAGGGTTAGAAAGATTAAGAACAACTGGTCTAAAGTATGTAATAGCAAAATGAAAACTGCATTGCATAGTTGACTACAAGTATTGTTCTTTGTACCCATGCCTGCTAGAACAAGGCTGTGAAATTATCCAATGGTTGAGCAAGCACTGTGTTCACAAGCTTCATTATGAAGTCCTTCATGCCTGCTGCCTAGGCACACTATAGCTCCTGGTGAAAAATGCAGTGGATCTTGTGTATCCCCCTGCGTACAGCTCAAAAAGCGGAAGTGGTTAATGTGCAGCGACGAAAAGTCCCTCGGTGGATCCAACCATGGCAGGGGTACCGGTAGTTACCGAGACAAGCTCCGACAGGTCGAATCCTCACCAACAGGCAAGACAGCATTGAGGAGGTCTTGGCCAGTTGTCTCGGTGACTACCTCCGTTCATTGGAATGAGGCAGATAAATTCCTCTTACCTCCAGGTCTGGTGTGATGCAACCTACACAGATGGCCAGTTGCGCAGTGTACTTCATACCAAAGCTCTCATCCAAGGTGATGAAGAATACATCGACAGTTTTGAACTTCATGGAGATTGATGATCAGACATCAGAAACCAGGTCTTCCACGTGTCGAGTACAAATGTTGGTAGATAGTGGGATTGCTTTGAAAACATCGTGTTGCTCGGAACAAATAACGTCAACAGCAGAAAGTATAAAAATCCATTACATAGTCTGCATGAGTGAAGGGATGAATTTTCTGGGCAATAACAAGGGCACTTGATATCTGGCGCGAGTACTACGCTAAGCAGAATCAAAAGTTTTGGAAATCTACTTCTTGAAAAAGGACAACAGTTGTCGTGACAGCAAAAGAGCAGCTTCATACTTTCGCTGATCCGCGGTGTACTCTCTGCACTGGTGCCGTGTCTGGCACCAAAATCTCCCTTGAGATTCGACCAATTGAAAGCGTTGTTGGTGTCACTGCGCAATAAACGCAGAGTTTTGTTACCGCGTTGGGCGAAGAACTCGTCAGTCAGTTCGGGTTGAAGACCCGACGTTCGAGGTCAGACTTCTGGCAGTCGTGCGTTGCTTCTGCTCTTCAAACGTGGTAATTAGGTTACATCGCGAAAGCTTTGTCGGTAATCTGAGCACGAAGTAAAGGCAAAAGTGATTGTCATTAAAACGCTCACTTGAAACATTGCCCAACTCCCCAAGGTACTAACGCAGGGTTAAGAGTACAGTACTCGTTATAGTGTCAGTACACTGTCTATGGAAAGAGATCCTTTCTGAGCAAAGAATCAGACACTTTTAAGATCTTACAGAGTATATATTTCGCCTACGTTTTAGGCATCATCAGCTCTTATTCAAAGAGAATCTATAGTGTCAGTATTTGTGATGGTAATGGTTATGGCTTATTCACGCATTTTGTGACTCACATCACAAGGAACTGCAGGTTTAGGAAATTGACGATTGTGTTCTAATATGTTTGAATCACAAAAGGTTGACGAAAGACCATATGGGTCAAGTTCTTGGGTAAATGATATTTTTTTGGTTAAATGATATTTTTGCGAAGAAGCAAGTCTCGTTTGATATTTATATGGACTGATGCAGTATCAGAAAAGTAGTTATCGAAGTAATGAGGTAGTTCACCATTATCAAAAGAGTACATGAATTTGGCAACTGACAATTTAAATATGTAATTCTGGTATACAGTAAACCTCGGTTAATCCAGGTTCGATTTGACCGACGATTTTATCCGGTTTAGGCGAAAATCCGGATTAACCGAAGATGGTTGTTTCTAGCCTGACGTCATCTAAGTACTGCAATATCGGCGAAAATCACACAAATTAAACACATTTACGACCCAACAGCAGCCTTTCACTGACGCAAAATGAATTTAGTGATGTATTTGCAATGGTACAACAGACTAGTAACTGCCGCATCCAGGCAGCAATGAACAATCTTAAATTTATAATTTTAAACTACTTAGCTGTTGCAACCCCTCGGTTGGCGTTACGTTGAGTGTGCGATTCACCACGAACGGGATACGCGCAAAGAATAACACCCATAATATATATGTGGTAGAGATGGCACGGGCCAGCACTTTTGCAGCCCGGCCCGCCTGAAGCTGACAAGAAACCGCCCGTCTTTGCTAAACCACAACTTATTTTCTGGCCCAGCCCGTGGCCCGTAATATACCGTAACCTCAAAAGCAAAGTAACACCACTTAAGTTTTCAGTTCATTGTCCTTTGGACAATAAAACCACGTAGCCTTAATGGCTATAGGTTCGCCAGAGCACTTTTGAAAACTTATTCGTCCACCCCCTGTAACATGACACTAGCACATGACAAGTGCATGCTAGGCTGCACTACACTTGCTAGTAACATAAACACCTAATGCTAAACTAGGGGTTCTCAAACTGGGATGCATGTACCCCTATGCTAGTAGGAGTGTGGTGTTTGCCTATCTTAAGGGGTACATTTGAGGTTAGCAATAGAAGGGAAAAATATGTTTACATATTATTCATTTCGAAATATTTATACATACATCAGTGAATATTATTTTCAAGATCATTATATGCTTATTGGTAAATACATTCTTGTTATTTTCCACAGACTTTTTGTCATAAGAAATTTTAGGGGTACATGTTTATCTATCGAAATGCTGAAGGGGTGCATGGCCAGAGAAAGTTTGATAACACCTGTCGTAAATCTAAACCCAGTCCCGTCGCCACGGGGGAGCTTTGGTGGGCTTAGTCGCCCAAACAAAGGTCCAAGCCCCCAAAATTGAAACATGAAACACTATAAATCAGTGGAGTTTTTGTCAATTTCTAGAATCTCAAGCCACCCTGCCCTAACGCAAAGCCTCCCGCAGAAATGCAAAGCCCCCCTATTGAAAACTTTCTGGCGACGGTTCTGCTTAAACCTCGGCGACAGCGACAGACTATTAATAAAAGTGTTCCTTGCTTTGATTGATTCATAACATGGTTCACTGGTTTGCGTGGAAACAAGTGAAACAGAACATGAGCAGAACGGTAAAATGGAGAGAACAGCAGAAAAACATTTCCTTGTCAAGCTTAGAAACTTTGCAAAAACAAAAATTTTCGCCTAATTGGCGAGCAGACTGCAGCGGCCGGTAACGGCCCGGAATGATGTCACTGCTAAAAAAATTGTTGGCGGACTGTTTCAAAACGGACTGCCCGAATAAAAAAGAGTAATTGCGGCTCGTGATCTCTGTTGTTGCTTGCTGCCAGTGTGAAGCTTCGCGCGCTTGCCGTCAGGGCTTTCAGACCGCAACAGAACACACATGAGATTTTGGACTGACGCAGAGATTTCTGTGATGGTCCAATTGGTCCGTAAGCAGTCCCTCAATTTGGAAGGTAATGCCCTCCATGCCAAGCCTATGACCGTATGTGACGTAGTAATCGTCCCAACGATTAGTCGAATGTTGCGCGCAGTTGCGGCCGTTGTTATTAAAATGAATCGTTCAGTGGTGATTGTGAGCACGCTTGTGTTGCGCCCGAAGGCTGTCGAATCTTTCCTAGAGACCAGTCAAGGCAGTCAGTGCGCTTAAGAACACAACAGGGTAGAGGTACAGAAAAATCCTTATTACGTGATGTGACAAGATTTTATCCGGAATTGGTGAAGATCCGGATTAAAATTCTGGCGAAACCGAAGATTTTTTATAAAGAAAAACTTCAGAAATCATTCGCACCACCACTTTTATCCGTTTTTTTGGCGAAGAACCGGATCAACCGAGGTTTACTGTATTTAAAATTTTGTCCTTAGAATACGGTATAGTTGTTTTGGTTATGTCATATTTAAAGGCCCTTGCAGCCTTATTCCACAATCTAATTAAAGGGAGTTGAAGTACCGGGGTTTTCCGGAAGGTCTTTAGTCCGCCCATGGGCGCTTATTTTAGGTGGGCGTTTACATGGTGCTAATATTTCAGTTGAATAGTATTTGTGCCTGTTCCCTTACAGTGTAAGGGAGGGCCTGTTCCCTTACCCTTACAGTGTAAGGGAACAGGTAGGTGTAAGGCTTACACGGTACGTCCAACGTTATACAGAGTTAGAAAACTATTTAGATATTTGTGCCCACGCTCCAGACTGTATTGTGCGCCATTATGACATACTATGTAAAAAGCCATTATGACATACAAGGTGATTCACAATGCTTTAGTGAATAAAGTTCAGACACAGGCAATATGCAACTGCCGCATAACAGCCCGGGCGGTTATTTGGTCCACGTCTTATTTTCCCAATGTGTCTGTTTTCCTATTAACGGCCCTGGGCGGCCTTCCATAAAACCCCGGTAGTTTTATTGGCTCTTACTCAGTTAAGTTTTGAATAAGTTACAGATTCGAGCACTGAAATGTTGGTAGTGTGCAGTGCAATGGTGGGCAAACTGCGGCTCGCTGACATGGTTTGTATGGCTCTTCTAGCTGAATAGCTATATCTCAAATTAATAGCGAGTCGTCGCCTCATTTAATGTTTGTTTCATTTGTCAATGTGTTTACGCGAATTTGTATGGTTTGTTCTCAAGGAGTCTACGCGATTGGTTGTAGGTCATTTTATGGGAAACTTGAGTTCTTTAACGAACTGTATTTGACACTACAAACTGATTTTGCGGATCGCTGCTGTTTTTGGTTTCCTGCCAGTGACTTCTGTTGAACAAGTTTGCTCGATCCCTGGTATAGTGTTTTAATTTAACAACATTCCACGCCACAGTTTCTTGTTTGAGGTTTGAATGATGCCGAAATATTTTTCTGATGCCGTTCCGCAAGAACATGGTGGAAATGGTCAGCAACATGTCGTGGAAGCACCGACTACCCGGCTGAAAATGGGCGCAGACTAGAATTTACCTTAGCTCGCAAAGTTTAACTGCCCACCACGTGTTGTTCACTAATTCGACCGCGTTCTGGCGAAGCAGCAACAGTGAAGCAAACAGAATTACGTTGGAACGGTTTTCTGCGCGCAAGCTACAAACACTTTATTGCAGCAAAGCGAATGATCAACAATATCAACCGGTCGGCAGCATTTGCAACCGTGAACAAATAAGGCCACCGAAATAAATAAACGCCAGAGCCAACAACCTACACATGGACAAACCTACCCAACACGCACCCGATCTGTAAATACTAAAATGCTTAGAACCGAGGCGCCCCACAGTGGAATGTGGCTGGGCACCAGCACCGTTGATGGCTGCCCCAACACAAGCGTACCTGCTACCGCCATCGCACAAAATCCGCAGACATCTTTCTCAGCCGTTCAAATATGCACAAGTGGAGATATGACGGAAAGAAACATAATCTCGTGAGTGTTTTTACACAGAACTGTAATGTGCAGCAGAACAAACGCGAAAGGAAGAATGCCAAAGGAAGTGTTGGTCTTGCCGTGAAATAGTCAGGATGCAATGATAAATAGCCATGAATGCGTTAGCCCGGCCTGGAGCTCTAGCTAGGCCGTATCCGGCCCAAACGGTAGAAGTTACTGACACCTGCTTTAGAACGCAGTAGGCGTTATCCTCACCGTACATGTAAGTATGTAGGCAGTGATGCTTTGGAACGAGAAGAGTGTGCGAAGAGAAAGCTTTGCAAAGTTGGACGAGAAATACCTTACTCCTTATGCATAAAAATATAAACAAAAACAACGCACATCGTCCTTGGTTACAAAGAATCATCATCATAAAAGTCCATTGCCTGAACCAGGCACAAGGGCCAATGCGCAGGCAGTCTTCCAACTTCTTCTATCAGCAGGGGAGCTGCAGGATACGTAGAGTGTTTAAATTCAGCTGCTCCTTAAGCTGGTCCAAGTACATTTTTCTTGGACGTCCTCGTGCGTTCTTGCCACAAATTTTTCCACAAATAGCCAGATGTTGTAATTGTTGTGACCTGATAATGTGTCCAAAAATTGAAATTTCCGCTTTTTCATTATTTTTAAGAGAGATCTGCTTTGATTGACTTGGATCAGGACTTGTTTGTTTGTTTTCTTGGCCATGTAAGAAATCCTTTGCATTTTCTGATAAAACCACATCTCAACAGCTTCCAAATTCTTAATTAGTGCTGCAGTTAGTGTCCAGGACTCACAGCGGTATAGCACAACTGGCCAGATGCAGCATTTCGGGACTCTTCTGCGCATACTCACAGATCGTTTTTTTTTTTCTTAAAATATTATCAAGTGTATTGGAGGCATGTTTCGCCATTGCAATAATGCTCGAACAGCTTTATGACAACTTGCATCGCTGGTGATCCATGATCCCGAATATTTGAAGTTCTCAACTTGTTTGAAGATGATCCCATCAATTTTGATTTTGATTATCAGCTTTGCGATAGCGTCATGAACATGCACTCTGTTCTTTGTGTTTATTTCCATTCTGTAATTTTCACCATGGAAGACCTGATTTATTAGTTCTTGGAGCTTGTTTTCTGATCTTGCGGCAGAACAGTATCGTCTGCATAGCGAATATTGTTGGTGCCACCGACTGTAATTCTATCAAGGTGTTGAATATTTGCGAAATATTATTTCACTGTACAAGTTATATAGATCCAGGATTCCTACGGAGTCAAAGTCTGGAAAAAATTTAATCAATTTCCAATCTGGAAAAATGTTTTTGGTCTGTTAGTATGGAAAAAGAAAATAATTTTCCAGACTTGATCTTATGACATGCATTTTCGTAATATTTCATTCAAGACTGACAATTTTGCTTTCATCGTGTTAGCTGTTGTAGTGCCTATATTTAACCTGGGTATGTCATTGAGAAAAGTTTAAGTCTGGAAAAAAGAAAAGTCTGGTGAAAGTCTGGAAATTTATATCAAAATTGCGCAGAAACCCTCTAGATCTGGTGAATAAACACACCATTGTCGAACTCCTGTCTCAATTTTTGTCCATTCTGTGATTTCATTTCCAACTCGAACAGCAGCAGTTTGCTTATAACATAACTTTTGAATTGTTTAAACAAAAGGGATTATATATAGTTTTGCGCAAGTTCCTTGGCTGTTGCTGCTTGTCATTTACGGTCTGAGCATATCTCTTACAATGTAAAATCGATTCGTTCAAAAACTCCAAGAGTGCGTCGCAACATGTTGCGTTTACCAGGTTAGGAGTATGTCCTGCTATTTGTTTGTCACAAGCAAATAGCAACTACTTGCGAAAGTTCTCAACAATCAACAAAAAAACATGCTTCCTCAAACAAGTGTTAAAATGCGCTCAAATTAAGCACTTCGTTCCTATAACTATGTCGCCTTAATCTTGCAAGCTTTTTGAAGTTGCCGAGACGTGTGCAAGTTGTTGATTGCAGACGCGCTCTGCTTTCTTCACTCAGCCATGACCGTCAATATCCTTCCCTCCGTTTCCGACATCAGAGTCATGCACACGTAATCACCGCCTGTCATCAGAGTCATGCACACGTAATCACCGCCTGTCATCAGAGTCATGCACACGTAATCACCGCCTGACATCAGAGTCATGCACACGTAATCACCGCCTGTCATCAGAGTCATGCACACGTAATCACCGCCTGACATCAGAGTCATGCACACGTAATCACCGCCTGACATCAGAGTCATGCACACGTAATCACCGCCTGACATCAGAG
>Ga0210059_1017384_pt1 | contig 10256 bp, 7 predicted proteins | sample Ectturendosymbi2_FD_188042 | JGI IMG/M metagenome (GOLD analysis project Ga0210059, IMG submission 188042) | Ecteinascidia turbinata endosymbiont from Florida, USA - Sample 2 (SPAdes) (version 2) | ecosystem: Host-associated > Tunicates > Ascidians > Unclassified | place: Key West, Florida...
CTTTTAAATTACATCACTTTTTGGAAAAACAGTGTTTTTGCCTCATCAGGCAAACTAGACACTGCCGTCTCGTCTTAAAGCCTGGCTGGGTACGGGCAAAAATTTAGGAGGGGTTACGAGTACGAGTTGGGTTACGGGTTTGTTGTGGTGGATATTTGGTATGGGTCGGTCTCGGACCGCGTCATAAAAATATGAGCCCGTGAAATCTCTAACATAGGGGAAAAGACCAACAATGAACACCGGAGATAGCAGTAACGCTTGTGTTTGTTTGTACAGGTCACATAAACTTTTAACGGATGACCACAATGACTTCATGGCGGTTTTACTCAAAACAGATTATATGCTCTTGGGTAATTTAAGATGTAATTAGGTACAATTTTTAACAAATTACGATTGCACAAAATCAAAAAGTCTCAATTACAGTTGCATTTACACAAAATGTGTTATTAATTACATTCAGCTCACTCGTAAAAAGACACTAGATAGCTATGAAAAACCACTAGGACACTAGATCTGGTGGAAAAACACTAGGAGTGGTACCATTGCTCATGAATGACCCAGCAAGTGAAAAGTTGGGAATCACTAGCTTATCTGCAGTTGTGCAGTGGATCTCCTGTAGGACGGTGATGAAAACCTTGTTCTCATAGGCTAGCTGGTGAATAACGGAGATCTTGTTTGCAGTGAGCCCCTCGGTGTTCAGCTGCAGTACGCTGGGTCGTGGGTCATCTTGAGCAGCATTTCTGCTGCCGGGCCTTGAGAAGGGCGTGTTTTGACCCAGCCCACGCTGAACACATCCAGCACCGGTAGCAGTGGTTGCTCTCGAAATGACAGATTTAGAAAGTATTTAAAAAATGCCGGATTAAAAGCATTTACGCGTTGCTCCGCTTCTTAATGCATGTTTTGTCAATTTTATTTACTAAAGTTGATCGACTTAGTTTCTAATCACTGTTGCAAAGCTACAGCAAAGGAAAATTTGATGAAACAAAGCATGCATTTAAACCTAAGTCTGAATAATTTGTCATGCTATTTAACTATATTAAAATCAAAACGCACCATCTACTTCTTTTCGTGAGTAGCTGCATCATCGTAAAGTGAGTAACAGTACTAAATATTAACGTGAGTAACAGTATCAAACTTTAAGTACCAGTGTTACATATTTCCACAGCAATATGAACCTTTGACGCAATTACAATCTTTTCAGGGTTGGCAATGTTTGACGTGCCAAGTACGAAGAAACTTAAAAGGGTAACACATGGCTGGGAACAGAAAAGAACGTGGCATTGTGAATTTTAAGTTGTTGGAATAAGTTTGTGACCACAAACAAAAACATCCTTGTGATTCTCGTCGTGGACTTTAGAATACTGATCTGGCGAATGTTATAATTCATGCATGTGGCATTTTAATAAATGTTTTCACCTGCTATCCAGTTTTTCTCTTACAGGTCAGTAGCCCAACATCCGCTCTCAGTGCATAATAGCTACCAACAGCTACCAGCAACGCACAATGCTGACAGCACAGTACAATCTGCCGACTGACTATGTCAGGTCGTTCATGGCAAAAATCCATGTGTATGATGGAAGTGACTATTTCAAAAACAAAACAACACATCGTAGGCACACGAGCGTCCATTCTATCTCAAGCACAGGACCTCACAAAGAGAATTAACCTGAACCTAAAACAAACTGTTTGGACTAAATTCCTGGCAAACGCGTGAACGTGTTGATGTCATGCACAGTGACGGTCCAACCTAAATCCGCAAATACAAACTGGACTGACCTCAAATGAAAGCGCTTTAGCGGCATTTAATTTCACCCTGTACTGATCAAATGCGTAAAAATATTGCCGGATTTTTACACATACGGAGTAGTGGGAAAATACTGTTTTTCTCGGTTGACATCTATAATGAACGGGTATTACGATAACAAGTGTCCAGGTTCGAGACGATCTCATATATTATTATATAACATCCTTCTTGCATCGTACGGAACCTTACAAATGTAAAGACGCCGTGGTCATTGTGGTTGACCTGAAAAAATATCCGGGCCTTGCACGTTTGTAGCCAGGGCCAAAAAGGAAGCCACGACTACCAAAAACATCTTTTGCTCAAGAATGAATCATCTTTGATCCCCTCATTATTGTTAGTCAGCCTCATTCTTCAAATTGAATACACGAACGCACAAATACCAAAATGCAATTTCAGTAAATCTGAAAAGCTTACTCACCTGAACCAAGGACATGACCGCCGAAGCACAGGAAATGACAAATATGGCGCCGCCGTAAATGTAATAGCCATCAAAACACCAAAATGTGATGGCGAATAATTGGAACACGTAAAAGGGATTGAGGATTTCGGAAAGCAGCAGCGACAAGTATGCCGGGACCTGCAAGCGTGGCACACATTGACAGGTATGCTTAGAATGTGACTTGTAGTATACCACCGTATGTGTAGCCCAGGGATGTACTGCTATAACAAAAAAGGTGTGAGAACGCTTCCAACAAAATAGCCATTTTGAAACAGCTTCAAACTCATTTTAAACGAAAACGTTAAAAAAGGTGTGGGAACGCAGTTCCCACGCGTTCCCGCCCCACTACACCCTGGTGTAGCCAGTGAAATAGATTTGCTTCAGCTAAGTACAAAAAGAACTCAGCCGCCAAGTTGTTCAGCAGCTCTAATGTGAATAGTGCCAAAAAAACATCACATGCAGTTTTGAAAAAACCAATGAGAAAAATTGGCTTGGTTCAATGCCACTCGATCCTGTTTTAACACTTTTCAATTTTCGAGCTGGCTCGCTCACAAGCAGACACAGCAACCACGCACCTGCACTGTTATTACATTCTCCCCGAAGAGTCCGTTTCGTTTCTCAACTTCCGCATCGCTGAGACCACTAACGGCGTCTTGGTGCACGTGTTCCAGTCGGGCAAAGCCATCCAGGCTTGGAAGCTCTGAGAATGTCTGGAACACACGAGTTCAGGCAGAAATAAGGTGATCAACTTCATTTTCAGGAGAGCATTGCGATTCGCCAAAATTGAAACAAAGCGTTAGAAAATGGAGTCGAAAACGAAACGTAGCCGCAGCAACGTGTCTTTCAACCAAACGTCTCAAAGGCCAGCAAGGAAGCGCTTCAACGGCCTCACAGAAGCGTTATGCGAAGATTTCGAGGAAAGCAAAACTGCGTCGTCGTCTCGTCAAGTTGCAAGATGCGACGCCGTGAACACCAAGTTCGGTGCATCCGGCTGACTGACAATGCTAAAAATATGATCCAAATGACAAAGAGCTTCTTACTTTTCGTTTCAGATTCCAGATATAGGTGTTTTCACGATGCACGAAGTATTTCACGCTCTTGTCACTCTTTATCCCGTACGATACTGCATTGTTCTTTTCTCTGAACACAAAGTGGCCAACATGTTCGCGACAATCGTTTCACGACGTAAGCAGCAGCACAAACATTCCATAGCCGCTGTGAAACCTGGAACAGTTTTTCAAATCGATTCGTGTCGCGATTCACAACTTTTCAATGTTAGATCGCAAGAGTAATACCCCGTCCGGCGACCGCACTACGCGACATACTACGCGAGTACGCGACATGCTGATTTGAGATTTATAAAAATCGTTGAACGTAAGGAAAAGGTGGGCCGGTCCGATGGACTATATGAACTATACTCATTTGCACAAATTTATCATCGGCATGTCCAAACGCGGTCGTGCTGGAGTGGAAGAACCCTTGGAAGCAGATAGTTTTCAGAGATGAGCAGGGTTTTGGATTTTTTGGACATTCAAAGACGTTTTCTTGACTAGATCCTTTTCATTTTCCAAATGATGAAGATAGAAGAAAGCGGTGGTTATAATTTGCCAGAGACAATACACAACTATAATAGGAAGCTGTGCAAAGTCAGTAAAGTTTTAGTTTATTTACTAAATGAGGTAGTTTTCAATTAGTTTAACACATGCTTTGTGATTGAATGCTCTGAATGAGAAATATGCAGAAGAGTTTCTGATATGCATAATTGGCAGAATAATGGCGAGAGACAGCACGAGATGTAAATTTGGAATGTTAAATCATTTTAGTAAGAAATGGTGCATTAGAATTTATTGCAGTGTCATTTTGAACCATCACAGTTTGAAGAAAAACAAAAATTAAATCCAGGCGCCATTCCAACCTTGTTTGGTGTTCTAAGTCTACCAAGATTGTTTGAAACGTCGTGATCCAAATTATCAATGGCAGGTAAAACTCCTGATCCCCACAAACATCCACAGGCAAGTGCATTGATTGGAACTTTTTTTATTTGCAATTGTTTTATTGCATTTACTTAAGTTGGTGGTATGTACCAGTCATGCTTAAATTTTATATTTATTTTCAGTTAGTTATGAATGAACATACATATTTTTTTTTAAAACATTACGTGCAAAGTGCAGCCAATTATGCGCAAATATGAAGAGAGTGTTAAACTGGATAAAACTGCTGAGAAAACAACCAAGAGGAAAGGTTTGTTTTATTACATTGATCATGGTATTGATTTTTTGTTTGACAACTAGTGGTGTGGTTGCATATGTTTGTAAAATGATTTATTTGTTGTTAGTCTTGTGAATAGCTTTGTATGACATCAAACACAACATACAGCAACCAAAACTATCAATTATTGTTGTTATGTGATAATTGAAGTTGCTCCAAGGAAACATTGTTCATCTGGAAAAATCAATAAAGAAAATTGCAAATCCTGACCAGCTGTAGCTGAAAATGCTGGAGAGGCAACACATCAGGGTATGATGAGATATTCAGATGAAGCTATGAAAAGCGTTTTGCAGATTCAATTTGCAGCTGCAGTGGGCTACATGGGCAAACTATGGTTTGCAGTGTTATCAAGTTTTTGTTGTACTGGTCGCAATCTACAATTTTCAACCAGGTCTGCAACTTTATCTCTTAGATATGGATTTCTTCGTAAGCTCATGTGCCCATTGCCAAGCTACGGAACTATGTGTAAGCGAAGTTTCTTCAATGAAAATGCATGTTGGTGCACATAGCAGACTTGGATAACTAAATAATTATAATTTTCTAATTCGGCGAATTAGAGCGAAATGACGGTAAATCTAATTTTAATCTAATTTGCTGAAAGTGTCAGTGCTCTAATATTAGTTCTAAACTAATTTAAGATTTTGCCAAAAACGCTAATTTGTCCAACGGTATTTTCAAAGATAAAACGAGAATGCACCCTCGTGCAAGTAAAGTGCGACAAAATGGTTACAAACGCCATACCGCCATTCCATCACTAGAAAAGCGAAAACAGTCCCGTCGCCACGGGGGCTTTGGTGGGCTTAGCCCCCCAAACAAAACTCCAAGCCCTCTAAAATTGAAATATGAGACACTATAAAATAGCGTATTTATCAATTTTTAGAATGTCAAGCCCCTTGCACAGATGTAAAGCCCCCCTACAGAAGACCTTCTGGCGACGGTTCTGAGTAAAAACTTGATGAACTTCTGTTCTCATTCACAGCTGCAGTAGTGACCTTATCAATTTATGATTATTATTACGTCACATTGCCTATCCACTCACACGTAGAAGTCATAATGGTCACCTGGTACATACTTGCGACAGTCAGTCAGCTGTGATGTTTTAGAGCAGGGTCTCCAAACTACGGCCCGCCGGCCAAGTCCGGCCCGCGAAGACATTTTGTCAATAACGAAAAAATAATATATTTATAAACAACTTGTTGATTTGATAGAAAGTGACGTATCCCTAAACAGTCAAAGTACGTAAGGCGTCCAGTACTTGATGTTGTGTAAAAGTTTAGACAAAAAAGTTCGGAGAACCCTGTTTAGGGTATTGGAAAAGTGAACATCGTTTCCCTTATCTGAAGGCTGCTGCAGAAAAACTGGGCATGGCAGTGACATGGGGCGGACTCCGTCGATACGAGTCTTCAGCAGGCCCGTAACGAGCTTGGGACACCAGGTGGGGCGAAGAGTTTTCTGAGAGAGGCCCAAATTTTTTAACTATGTCCAACACATTTTTCCAGGGGGGAAGAAAAAAATTTAAGGGGGCTTCGTCCCCCTGCGCCCCCCTGGTTACGGGTCGGGTCTTTAGCCATGCAGGCAAATTATACAGCGAGAAACGCGTCAATCTTGCCGTACGAATATTTGCTATTCTCATGCTTGATGCTAATGAGAAGGAATCTACATTTGGGCATCAATTGAACTTGGATTAAAGTTGTTTTGATTTGTGTCCACGTAATTCTAATTCTAATTTTAGTTCAATTTCTGGTTTTCGAAATTCCTCTTATGATAATTCTAATCTAATTTTTGACAGCTGAGTTAGTTCTAATTTTAATTGTAATCTAATTTAGAAAAGCTAAAAAAATTCTAGTTGCCCAAGTCTAGCACATAGGCGTACGGGAAGGAATTTTACTGGGGGGGCGGAAAAAGTTTGCCCTGAAAATAACAATTTACCCTAAAAATATACAATTTGCCGTGAAACCAACGCCTTTAATTTAATCCGAATGGGAACTGAAACCTCTTGTAAATCTGTTCTATACAGTTGAATTCGTTTATAACGGCTTCGTCTGTAACGTCAATTCGCCTACAACGTTACATTTTGTTCGGTCCCGATGGCATCTTTTACATGCATTTCAATTCGCTTATAATGTCAATTCAGCAATAACGTTCTTTATGCAATCACCTAGAGGTACCGTTATAGGCAAAATCTGTAGTTACCTTGCTTGTTAGCTCAAGGGGGTAAAGTTTCTTGCGTGTTGCGTTCTCCCAGACAAGAAACGTTACGGTAATTGCCTTTACTGATGCAGATATGTACGGTGACATCGATGGCACAACGCAGTGGTTAAAAGCGACGGTTTCGGATCGAAGGATCTGACTCCTTACACCTGCCTGTGTTATCGTTGCTGTGCGCTTGAACAAGGCACTTGAAGACGCGCACTCGAAGGGCCCAAACATTCTGCACGTCCGTGCGGCCCGCTTCTACTGAAGATTGCACTTTGGGAAATGATACACGCACCAAAAATGCATGTGCCAGTGTGCCGATGCGTATTGTATCCGATTCGTATGCTGTGATTGTATCATGTACAGTATTGTACGATGTTCTGTCGTAAGATCGTTATCATTCGAATAAAAAAAACATGTACAGTCGTTTAGCAAACTGGAACGTGGAATTCATACAGTACTAAACTTTAATGCAATGCAGGAAAGCAATGCAATGCCACTACTGCATAACATCAACATGGGCAATTCCAAATATTTAAGCTGCAGGCCATTTCAGTCCTTTAAAAGAAATACCTCTGCCTATGTTTACTCTTAGCAAAGGTGTCTATGACACTATCAATGCCATTTTCAATTACCTTGTTGGCATGACAACGTTCAGTGGTGATTAGGGCAACGCTGTTCAATCGATCTTAGCCCATGGTGTTTCGTAAGTACGTTTTCATTCTCCGCAAACCACTGAATGAACGTTCTGCTGTACAGGTAGTTGCTGGAATCACTGCAAATATCTTCATGACTTTGTGGAGTTCTGGCAGCATCTGAATTAAGTCTGCCTAGTGCAACGCTTCGTAAATTTCAGAAGCTGTTATTGATGCCTTTAAGGTTTATTGATCTGCTTTGATGTTCGTGAAAATGCCAAATTACTAGCTACTCTGCAAGTGTGCATCTTTAAAAAAGTACTTCACAAAGAACACGTTTCGCATCTGCATGACAAATGAAAATCTTCACCACTGCCCACTACATGCTATCACTACCTTGGAACAAAAATTTAAGTAACTGGCAAGATGCACAAAATGCCGTTTCTCCCACCAGCAGATGAACAAATAACGCTGACAACTTTTGTTAAATATCTATATATAACCTTTTACCGGATTTTGCATTATATGTGAAATTGTATTATATTTTCATGTCATGTTTTTGTTGGAAAATATAAGCCATGTCACATTTCCATGATTTTACGGGAGCGACTAGACCTTAATAATTTTTGACGCGTGTAACTGGACCCTTTCGTAAAATAAATTCCACATAAACAACTGATTTCAAAGAAACGCAGAACATGGCGCTCAGTACAGTCAACTTATATGTGAAAATCAAAAAAGTAACATGAGCAGCACTTGAATGACTAGCTGTAAGTCTTGGAGCAGGAGGGTGAGAAACGTAAGTCAAATTTTTCACATTTTACTCCATGTCGGTTAAGACCAACCACACGTCTTCGGCACATTTTTACAGTTCAAACTTACCGACTAATTGTAGTTTCTAACTCGGGGTACTTCCACTGCATATGGTAAGCTTCATTCACAGACATCAAGTTCATCGTGGACACGAAGATCTGCAAAAAGATACTTAGAAGCTTGTTTGCAATCATTGGATATTGGCGCAAACATTTATTAGGAAAGAACTGTTCATGTCTAAAAAACTACCGTTTTCTATAAAATGCAACAAACCAGAGGTGGCCACGGATGCGGAACCACCGGAGTCAACTCCGGCAAGATTCTGCGTTTTTTCGGTCCCGGATGCAGAGTCTTTATATTTTCGGCAGCAGCAGGAGTATGCGTGGCCTTTATAAATGTCACTGGTAAGGTACAAGCGTTGCTGAATTTCGGTTGCATCGATAGTTGCCCGATTTTGAACAGGAGTTGGATTCTCAAATTTGAAAAAATCCGGATCCGGATCCGGATCCAAAAATGTTGTTACAGGAGCGAGTCGGAAAATGTTGACTCCGGCCACCTATGATGCAAGCCAACATTCTGAACCAGTCACCGCCTCAAGCGAACTTCACAAAAGCTCGTCCTGCAGCAACACATGATCATTTGGACGAAACATGAGCGATTACGTTTTGACACAAAAAGCTGAGAACAAGCTCGTCCTGCAGCAACACATGATCATTTGGACGAAACATGAGCGATTACGTTTTGACACAAAAAGCTGAGAACATCAACAGTACACATGAAATTTGCTATAAGGTTAATTATGCAGCAATAGTAGTTTGTGCGCCACTAAGTCGCAGTCGCATGCAACACAAGCCCTTTCGCAGAAGCAAAGCGATGAACCCAAGTGCTCGGTGCGTTTTTTTACGCGCAGATCTCCAAGGAAGGTCTGCGCGTAAAACCGCCGCTTAAACTTGGTTGTTGTCTTTTGGCAATTGCGCACGCAATGACTACTTGCCGAAAACGCAACGTTTTCCATTAGGACAGTGGTTCCCAAACTAGGCGTAATATGCGATTCTTTGGGGATAATGTGGAATCAACACCACAACGTTGTTCTATATTTTATGAGCGATCACTGCGAAATATTGAAGGTAATTACGACATAATCGCTACCTTGATTTGGGCAACGGCTCGAACAGGCTTGGGAACCACTGCATTAGGAAGAGCTCAACTCAAATAGGCACTTTTCAAGAATTTTAGGTCGGGTTAGTGTTAGCGCTAATTGGAAAGGTGACATGAAAAACTCATAGCAAATAACAACATCAAAAGAAAATTACACTGCGAAGCATAGCAAACACTTTTTGACGTCACAGTTTCAACAAGCAAAAATAGTTTTGTGCTGACCTCTTTGGTGTCGCATGCAGTCAAGCTGACTGACGTGGTTTCTTTGAGGTTAGCTTTGCTATGAGTGCATTTCAAACCCCAGTCAGGACGCCAGTAGAATATCAGCTGCAAGAAACCGGCAGTGCACACCTACAAAAAAGTAAGCAAAAAATGATTTACATGTTTAACAGTTCTCAGAAAAAACAGTCAATAGCGTCCCTCAATGTTCAACTGTCAGTAGATACCTCAACCAAACACTGAAGTTAGATATATTCCTAATTAACCAGTGATACATTTTTGTTAATTTTTTGCAAGCCTAGAAGCGCCTTCCACAAGCAGTTTTCTGAGATTTACGAGCAACATTTCCTCAATCGCCCCAAACTGAAACACAAATGTAATGAATTTTGCGATCCGGTACTTCGCGACTTTCACAGTCGAAGTACAGCTGCAACTTGCCAGATGCATCAATCACAGCGAAAGGACAATGTTTGTCGCACATGCGTCTTTGACGAATCACCAGCCAAGTCCAGAGAGCAGTGTTTCTCAACAACCGGTCCAAAGAAAAGTCATGCTCATTTGTATGCTTCAATCATGAAGTGACATGTCGTAGTCCAGTGGTTTCCAAGCAGGGTGCCGCGGCAGCCTGGCGTGCCACTGACAATACTCAGGGGTGTCGATACTCAGCCTCAGGGGTAGCGCGAGCTTTTCTTTATACTTATATCAGTGGCACCTAGGCCTCTAG
>Ga0210059_1017385_pt1 | contig 10254 bp, 6 predicted proteins | sample Ectturendosymbi2_FD_188042 | JGI IMG/M metagenome (GOLD analysis project Ga0210059, IMG submission 188042) | Ecteinascidia turbinata endosymbiont from Florida, USA - Sample 2 (SPAdes) (version 2) | ecosystem: Host-associated > Tunicates > Ascidians > Unclassified | place: Key West, Florida...
ACTAATCTGTTGATTGAAAGGTAAGGACCTCGCAAACCCTTCAGCAGAAAAAATAGGGCAAAAACTCCGTAAGGCGGGAATATACATGGCAAAGTTTTGCAGAAATCTTATTTCTGACTGGGCGTCATCTGGAATTTAGACCTTTCGATAGAGTAAAAAAATGTGAGCCGCCCTTGTTTATAAGCCACACGAAATGATGAAAAAAAATTACAAGCTGCGGCTTACGATCGAATAAATACGGCTTATGCACGTGGTAAGCGTACCACTTAAGTACAAAAAATGGCGGAAGTCGGACTCACAACAAAAATAGATGTTATGTCATCATACAACATTTTTTCTCAGCGAAATTAAAGATTTTCGATGTAAACCACTGCGTAAATAGGTTATAGGTGTCTGGAGGCTAACGTGCCACCTTTGCGAACATCTGTATGCGACTGCACATGATGTAATGTGCACATTGCTTGTGGTAAATATTAGCTACTTTGTTTTTCACTTACGATAACTGATAACATACCGAAAAGTGCGCAATTAGTGCTACGGCGTTCACAAATCCAAAATATTTGGTTCTTTCCGTGAACAAAGATACCATTGGACGTGCCCTAGCCACAATTTTAATAGACAAAAATGTATTATAGATGCTGGTGCAGTTTTTGTAACCCGACAAAATTTTAAGTGCCTTGTTAATTGCGTATAAGAAAGGCGGATTTTTTATTTCCCGTACAAATTACAGTGGCTTCGCTCGTGGTACGGTGTTTGGTAGAGTTTTACTAGCTTCTAGAACATAAAAACGTCCCGACCCATTTCATTCTTTCAAAGATTTAGGACATTTCCCACCACGAAAGCTGCTCTTCGAAGAAAAACAAAGTTGAAATGCTTTTTTGAAAATTTAAAATTTGTAATTTAAGCGTAAAATGCATAATTTACAACCTTTTAATCAAAATCCGATTGAACTTAAATTGCATTTCAGGATTTACGAGGGTACATTTTATTGCAAGCAATGATCCACATCAGAGAACTATCGTTGGTTCGTTCGCTCGGAGGTGGAAAAATTCACTCACTTTGAGAATCGTTTGAGAACCCGCGTGCTCCCCAACCAGATATAAGGCAGCTCTTTTCGGGCTGATGGTCGGTGCTTGGAAGACAGACTGGGCGAACCAAATCACTGAAAGCAAATTTTTCCGCTAATAAAAATGCATCACTTCTTACTACACGAATGGGTTTGCATGAGCGCCTCCTTCATTACTAGCATAAATGTGAAGCACGAGCAAGCTGCATTTAACTCTTCTCGTACTATCTTAAACACGGGCAAAGTTATCGAAAAACTGAGAAAAGTATCGCAACACGCGGTGAGAAAGACGAGCACAGCCGATGTTTGACATTCCACGGAATTGTTAATTATTGCTCTTATTATACATTTTACAACCGAACTATTCCATTTTACATTACCACCAAAACTTGAGTTCGCTTTCTAGGCTTTTTCCACTTCCCTTTGCGGTCTGTTGTAAACCACGTGATCGTCAGCGACAAAATCCACGCGAAACGCGGAGAGATTTTTTTGTCAATCAGTGTGCTGAATGGCCGTTTACGATTCGGGTTTCTTCAACAGTCTTGTAGCTGTGTTTAGTGGAGGAGTTCTAATTGGGCTCAATTTTGTAATCTTGGGTTTTGTAATCTTGATTTTTGATCTTAGCAACAGTACGTAGTTTTTCTATTTGTTTCTATGTCGACTTTTGCGCAGGACTGACAATGTGCCACACGCGAAACTAGTTTCCTTAACGCAATAAATTGCGATTGATTCGCTTGGTGTGGGTCGCTGCTGTGACTTAACTATTATTGCTGAATGATGAGTGCAAGCTTGAATCATTGCAAGATGATGGGAGCAGAACCAGGCAGGAGATTCCTCAAACAGCCGGCTGCAAAGCTAGAGCCTGTAATTGTTGTTATTGCGCATTGTGAGGAATTCATTCAAACGCTTTATCAAGTGAATTTTTGGAAATATTTCCATGTTGCATTCAAAATAAAAACCTAAAAATTTAAATCGAATTTAGTTGGAGTTTTCGCAGACAGTTGATCGTTGTCAGCAAAAATTCACTGAGTGCGTAAAACTTCGAACCATGGTTTTGTTCCTGAGAACGGTATAGATGTTTCAACAGGGTGGCTTTACGTTTGCTCAGGGGTCTTGACATTCTTAAATTTGATAAAAACTCTACCGAGTTATAATGCTTCATATTTCAATTTGGAGGGGTCTTGGAGCTTTATTTGGGGGGTGGGCAAGCCCCCAAAAGCACCCCGTGGCGACGGGACTGGATGTCCATCATAAACAAATAGTAGGAATAGATCGGACTTGGATGTACATAAACAAACCTGAGCAAGGTGTTAGTTATGAAGAACCACAAAGTTGTGCTTCTGTCAGTGATTGCAATGGCCTAGTTTGTTATAGATTTGTTTCAGATTCAAGAGCACTGTCGGCTCATAAGGGATTTTTAACGTAAAATGAGCAATTACGTCATTCTGTGTATTTCTGTGTGCTGTATGTACATATTTTTAATTTGATTTTGGTGACGGCAGTTGGCGGCAGGCCGAAGCCTGAAATTTGCTTCTTGCCGGTGCAGTTGAGGTTGTTGCGATCGGTAATCCCGAGCGGCATGTGCGCAAAGCTTCGCACTGTGGCAGCAAGCAACAATAGAGTTCACATGCCATGATCACTCTCCGCGTACGCTAGTCGTTACGTTCAATGGTTCACAAGATAATATCGGCAGAGCTTCCATGCCACGATCACTCTTTTATTGCTTGTTCGCGCCACACACATATATTTTTGTTCTTCGTGGACATCCCGTTCGTGGTGTATCACACAATCAACGCCACAACACCGGAGAGGTTGCAACAAGGTGAACGCTCTTGCCCAGGATCGCTACGGCGATTCACTCAATGGTCGAACACCCAAGCTTTCAATTGAGAGGCGGACACTCTATCACTGAACTATCGCCGCCCATGCGTAGTCCACATCAGAGGTGGGACCGGATCTGGAGTGCCGGAGTCCACTCCGGCAGGATTTTGCGTTTTTCTTTCGTACCCGGATCCGGACCCGGAGTCAAAATTTGGGAAAAACCCGACCCGGATCCGGAGTCACTTTTCAATTTCGGCAGTAGCAGGAGTCTGTGTGGTCATATGGGTAAACTACGTTTGGATCGATGATTGTAGCCGGAGTCTGAACAGGAGTCGGATTCTCAAATTTGAAACATTGCCGGACCCGGATCCGGACGCGGCTCCGAAAATTTTGGAACAGGAGCGGAGTCTGAAAACGTGACTGCGGCCACCTCTGGTCGGCAGCTTTGTTTCGATTATTTCACTCACGGCCTACTTAAGACACATTAAGTAGGCCGTGTTTCACTTAATTCTTGCAATGACAGTTTTTTGGCGGTATGGCATGCACTGTTCTGGTATCATGCGGTGATTACGTCCGTTCCTTTGCCTGCTAAGTCAGGATTCGAAACTTGGGAGCGGATTGTTCTACTACTGGTCTCTATTTCGTAACAATAACATGGCAACAAATCTTCAAAGTTCACTTCAAGTTACGGAGAGTGTTGCCATTTTAGCTGATTTGCACCTATATCTAGCAGGTTTTTCTCACTGTCAGCAGTAAAGTTTTCAATCTAGCAGTTCATAGTGGCAGGAGCAGGCAAATTTTTGGGGGTGCGAAGGATTTTGCCCGAATTTCCCCACACATTCCCGAAAAGCTTTTGTGCGCCTTTTGCCCACAAATGTTCTCCTACAATGAACATGAAGAACTGTTTTTGGTGTGGCGTACAAAATAGGTCTTAATTGTGTTTTTCTGCAAACGTTGGACGCCATTTTTGCCCGGATTTTCAAGGATTTAGCCCCAGATTTTCAGGGATTTTACCCAGATTTTAAGAGGTTTTGCCCAAATTTTCAGGGATTTTGCCAAAATTTGACAAATCAAAACTTTTGGGGATGCGCTTGCATTCCCTGCACCCCCGCCTCCTGCACCACTGTAGCAGTTAGCTGATTTTCTAGCAGGATTTAAAAAAACGTGTGGGAGGCTGAACAGGTAACAAATTCCTGACAAAAATTTGTTTCAACAGTTTAAGGAGATGAAAAACTACAATTTTTGTCAAAAAAAATTATCTCCTTGATGAAGCTTTAAATTGGGCAACACCAGGACCAGGCACATGGGCGTCCGCAAACGGGGGCAAAACGGGCATTTCCCCCTTGGAAATTGGGTCTAAGAAGCAAAAATTTCTTGAAAACGCGAAATCAGATGTTTAATTCCGGTTAGTTGGGTTAAGCCTTGTAATGACAATTTATTTGCCGGTGAAACACTCACTCTGCACGAGAGCCAGGTTCACTGTTCTAGTTCTGGTGTCATATGCAGTGATGAGCTTGCAGTTCACTCATAACTGTTGAACGTAGACATCTTGGCACGTAATGCAGCGAAACAGCGACTGCTGATATTAGTAAGCCACGGAGGTTGATACGAGAGGTCTCAAACTCAAATTGCTCTGAGGGCCAAAAGAAAGTAACCCGAGGGTAGCATATACGTCGCTGACGCAACAGTGACTGTACCTGAACCTCACTATAAACATTTAAACCTGCAAAACGTATCGTGAGTTACAGGCAAATCATTTCAAGCCATCTCAGCGTTCGTTTAAACTTTAAAGGGAACTTGTTCACTCGCTGGCCGAGCACTTTTAAACACCGGCGAATAAACTAAGTGACGTAAATGTTGATTATTTGAAAATTCCCAAAAAGCATCGCGGGCCGCACGAAAAACCTTTGCGGGCCACATACTGCCCGCAAGCCGCGTGTTTGAGGCCTGGTTTATAATATATGTGCAAAACAGTATGAACGAAAAAGAAGCTCTGCTGCCAACAAAGTGCATGTTTTGCAACCAATCCTCCCTCTAAAGCAGCGCTTCTCAACCAGTGGGCCGCGAAATGTTCCGAGATAACGCAGTAATTACGCCTAGTAATGAGTTCTGAAACAAATTTTTCGTGAAGTGGCCCCAAAATGAAAGTCTCAGCAAAAAGTGGGCCGCGTCATCAAAAAGGTTGAGAAGCACTGCTCTAAAGCGCGCAACTGTGCAGACCATTTGAAATCTCATCTCACGCACTTGCGACATTCTAATCTAAAACATAGAAAAAAACACGAAAACAGGAAGAAGCTATTTGAATTAAATGTGTACTTTGCTCGTATTTTGATAAGATTTTATATGGGTACACGACTTTTCGGTCTGGTGGATTTGGTCCGAGCCGTTTCGGTCTGGGGACATTTCGGTCAGACTACGAAATCTTGCAGAAATCTTTCATGTTCACATTTTAATGCAGACATACTTAAATCAACGAGAAGTTTTATTAAAAAAAAACTACAAACATGATCCAAGATCCAACAGTTAATCAGCATATACATATGATTTTCATTATCACCAGCAAGCAAATTAAATCATTATCGACATTTTGCAATCAAATACAAATTCTTAAAAGTCATAATTACAATTCAGATTTAATCGCAATAATGACTCCTCAAAGGGAGTTGGTAATAACACCAGCTAGAGTGACATTTCGGCTGCTATAATCATTTAAATAAACAAATGCAATAAGTTGTTTATGTAAAGAAATGTCGTGAACAAAATGTCCCGTGACCGAAACGGCTCAGACCGAATCGGCCAGACCGAAACGGCCAGACCGAAACGGCCAGACCGAATCGGCCAGACCGAAACGGCCAGACCGCAACGGCTCAGACCAAACGGCCAGACCGAAAAGTCCTGTTCCGTTTTATATACTTATTAATTTTTTTAAATGGAAAATGTTAGATACCCGGCATGGACCTGTAGGGACCCGATTTCTCTGATTCTAGGGACCCGATTTTCAATTCTAGGGGCTCTATTCGGGTCCCTAAAATACCTTAAAAAATACCTGTACTTATTCTAATAATTCACAAAGCTTGTAATTCATTTAGAACTCTGCTAGATCAGTCTTAAAATATTCATGCACACTAAAACAAGCATTTGCTCAGTGTAAAATTTTCTTAGAGGGAAAACCCTGTTTGCAACTGTTGCAGTAACTTTAGGCGTTTTCTTTTTCGTGTAAAAAGGGCGAAGCGCTTTGTGTACGTCCATTTTCATTGCATTGTCAACAGCCGAAAAGGATAGGCCGAAGCAAAATTTCGATTCCTCCCCCCCCTGGAAAAAATTCTGCGGACGCCCATGCATGAGTGTCTTTCGTTCTAGGACTATAGCCACCTGAACAACTGCCACCTAAGACAACTGCACCCCCAAGACAATCGCCACCCGGGAAACTCCCACCTAAGGCATATTTTAGTACTGTACTTTGCGTTTATTGCCATTACAGTCATTCGGACTTCACAAGGTTGTAGTGCATAACAAAAGTTTCTTCATCATCCAAACACTTCAAAGATACTTAACTCAACTTTATAACTTTTGGGTGCAGAATGTCGTGTCGATGTCCTTACATCTTCAAAACCATTCTTAAGTCGGTGCAAAACTTAATTCTTTATGGGTCTTTTCAAATTTTTCACAGCAAGCTCTCTTATATACATGATTGCATCGTATTCATTCCACGCACTCATAAAACGCGCTTTCTTCCGTTCACTTTACATTTTTGTGCATTCCTTCAGCTTAGCTTTTGATTTGTGGGTAACATGGCAGCAACAGCAACTTACTTTTGTTGCATTATGTTGAAGCAACAATGCCGTAGCACAGGTTTTCAACCGCTGTGCCGCGAAAACTACGTGTCCCAACGCGATATACCAAACTGAATTTGATAGCTTGTATGTGATATGCAAAACGCATTATCCTAGGTGGCAGTTGTCCGGGTGGCAGTTGTCCAGGTGGTTGTAGTCCGGATACCGTGTCTTTGTATCAGCATGCGTGTTCGGGCGCGACAAACGTGTTTCGTGATTCCGTGTATTGAACTTTAATTCACCTAACTTTTAGCGATGCAAACACTTACCATCGAAAGGTCCGACGTGCCTTCATTTAAGTTAAGTTACTGGCTTTGGGCATGCTGCTTCCAATACTGCGCTTGTTTTGGAAAACCCAGAAAGGAGACACTGATGCATTGAAAGGCTAGAACAGTGGTTTTCACACTGTTTTGTACCGCCACCCATTACAGCACGAGTAGTGAACCTGCAGCCCGCGCGAACATTTAATAGGTCCGCATCAGAACATTTGTTACCCAAGGTAGAACACAACATCGTGTCAAAACGAAACTCCATGACAAGCAGACATGTACACAGCAAGTCAAGTGAAATCTCTCTCGCACCTTGACATAGTTTTATCTCCACACTTTCCTTTAGAAGACAAAGGTAGAAGTTTAAGATGAAATAATTAATTTTTGCGTCCCGCCAGCTATATTCCACATTTCACGCGGCCCGTGCTAGTGAGTAAGGTTCCCATCCCAGCATTATAGCAACCCACTATAACCCAACGATCCCCATCTATAACTCGAATAAAGCAAATATAATACAGCTGTGTACATAAAATATCTACCCGCGGCCCCTCCGAAATGATTCACGGCCGCTCAGGGGGTCACAACCCCCAGGTTGAAAACCACTGGTCTAGAACAAATCGGGACAGGATGAACCTGAAAAAGACGCATGTCGAATCTGGAGAGGCCAGCTTGACAAGAGCGATGTCGTTCTGGATCGGTGACGACGTGTAATTTTCGTGCACGTACACAGCCGAGACGTTGAAGTCCTGAAACACATGCACAGCTCATACAGGAACATGCGCTGCAGGAAGTCGCTCGCAGATATGAGCAACCGATGGAGTACAACAGTCCACTGAATTTCTCCTAATTTTGTCGCGATTGCGGTAGTCAGAGTAGTAACCATGGGCGTCGGAAGGATTTTTTCCGGGGGGGGGCCAGAAGGGGATTTTCCCAAAAGTTTTTCCAGGAGGGGCCAAAAGCGATGAAATTTGTTTTTTACTTCTCGAAATCGAAAGAACAACCTTTTTTTGCTTAGAATTTCAAAATCCAGAGGGGACAAGCCCCCCTCTGCCTCCCCTTCCGACGCCCATGGTAGTAACCGCACATCAAAGCTATCACCTGGTTGCCGTTATAGGTTGAGACTCAGTGCAAAAGCGGAAATAGATCAATATCAGCGGAGGACACGAAAGGCTATGAAAGCGAATGCGCTAAATATTTTTCGTCCTAAAACGCTTTGATTCTTGGGAGTTTAAAACCAACAAGATAAAGTCGGGCTCAAACTTCGCTGCGAAAGATTGAGAATAGACAATTTTTTTACGCGGGAGCAAAAGGTCGCTTCTTGTTGTTTTTGTTCAGATCTCTTTTCTGCCTTTTTGTAATTTAAATCTTTTTGAAAACTACTGTATTCTTTACCATGACGGCGTGTTTTTAAACTTTTTTCTGAGAGGGTTGAAAGTTGAGAAGTAACTAGCATCAATTTCGTTAGATTTTCATATCGGTGGTAGTAAAACGAAAGTCAAACTCGGCCTATAACCTTTCCTCAAGCCATAACTTTTATGTCACTTAAACCTTCTAATGTTCCATCATTAATTGAATTGCAAAAATTTTAAAACCTGAAATCATTTACGAATAGCTAATCAAAGCGTACACGGCAGTTAGGTAGTTGACGCTTGTGGCTTAATTTGTAACAACAATTGTTTTCGCTTATCATCTTCCGTTTCGTAAGCAATTTCTGTATGGAACACGGTGCTGCAGATCTGTTGATGCGCAGAAATTGTGAGGTGTCAGGATATGCAAAGGGTTATCGAATACGCGTTGAAAACCTTGTGACTGCTAGCCACGCCAGAAATAGTAATACAGGATGGTCCAAAAAGATGTATATATTTTATTATCGCTATCATTTCATATTAAATTAATGCAGGCTTCTCTTTCCGCTCAATTCATAAATTAGAGCGTCAAAGTTTTATTTCCCAGCTTCAGTGGATCAAGCAGCAAGATATTTCGTGGAGGAGAGGGTCAAGATTGTAGAGGCCTGTTTCGCGACGAAATCAGTTGTTCCAAACTCCACCACAATTTCGGAGGTATTTTCCAGGCACAAACACTCCAACCAAACTTGCAACAAAGTGCCTTCTGGATAATTTCAGGGAGACGGGAACTGTAGAGGGTAAGATCAACCCTTTAAGGTCGCAGGCCGGCCAGTTCTGTTATGCGCATAACGCACCAAGATCTTCACAGTCTGTTTCCTTATAAGATACAGATTTTATAACTTCAGGCCGATGCAAATAAGGAAATAAGTATGAGAGACATGATTTTCTGCAAACGATCAGCCAACGAATCGAAGACCATCCCAATTTCTTAGACTTCATTTTTTCTGTGACGATGCAAACGCCCACTTTAGTGGTCACGTGAACAAACAGAACATGGGTTTTTGGGCTCAGGTTCAATCTTATTAGCATCAGTTTGGCCCACTTAGTGTGGAGAAAGTGCCTGTTTGGTGCGCATTCAGTTGTATTAGCATTATCAGAAATGCTGGTTCGAGGATGTTGAACGACGACCGGCAACTGTGAACACAGCGATACATTTGATGTCATGAGAAGAACATTTATCCTAGCACTGAAGCAGAAGCGAAGAGTGGACATGTTTGGTGTGATTTATCAGTAGGATGGAGCAACACAGCATTGCTTCAATGTTTCACTCAAACACCTCCACCGTCACTTTCCTGGAGGTCGTACAGCCTCCCGTCGTTCAGGGCACCCTTAAAACTGCACATTCTCCTGACCTATCCCCTTCGGATTATTATCTGTGGTAGGCTTACCATATTTTTGTGACTTCAAAGCGGGACGCCTCCAAAGACCAAGACCCCTTAGCTGTGATTTTTCAACTTTACATTTTCCGATATTATTAAATAGGCCTACATTTAAAGCCGGCTGTCTTCATTGACCGTATTGTCATCGAGAGTTCATGCGCATATTTTCTGTCTAAATATCGGTTTCAGTTCGAAAAATAGAAAGGAATTGACGTTAACGATATAAAATAATTTGAATTTAGATTTTTTTCTGTACAGCAAAAGGAAGAAAGAATAATAAAATAAATTTACTTATTCGCCCAATCATACTTTTCTGTAGATTCTTCAAAAAGACATTGTTCAATTTTACATTCTCGTAAAAGTCAGAGCAGGACCAATCAGTATTGATTTTACATGTGATAACGGCTTTCACGTTCTGCTCCAGCATCCTGCTTCTGCTCTCAGACCACATGCTCTTCATGATGGAAAAAATTCTTTCAA
>Ga0210059_1017386_pt1 | contig 10254 bp, 10 predicted proteins | sample Ectturendosymbi2_FD_188042 | JGI IMG/M metagenome (GOLD analysis project Ga0210059, IMG submission 188042) | Ecteinascidia turbinata endosymbiont from Florida, USA - Sample 2 (SPAdes) (version 2) | ecosystem: Host-associated > Tunicates > Ascidians > Unclassified | place: Key West, Florida...
CCTCATTGAATCCGTATTGTTACTTATGTAAAGAAAAATATGAAAACGATATACACCTTTTTCACAAATGCATAAAAATCCAACCGCTGTTGAACTACGCTGCGTCAATTTTTCAAAAAATTACAGGTCAACACACAACATACTTCCACGATTTAATTAGAATACAGTTTCACACACCCCTACCCTCTACCATATACCACAACGACTTAACCCTCTACCTAAACACTTTACTCTCTTTCACCATATGGAAAACTCGAAATAAGTGCAAAAACGAAAACATCCCAAATCTGCCACCTTGCCTAATAAAATCCTTTAAAACTTCCTTGAATTCAAGGCAGAAATTATATGAAAAACGAGATAAGAAACCTTACCATGAAATGATAAACGCCATAAAAACAGCAATTACCCAATATACTTTCCTCCCCTCTTCCAAATAAAAGCATAATTACCTCTTCCCTGCTTACACCTGTTTTATTTCACCAACGTCTGACATGATGCATACTTGTTTCATTTTGTGAATTTTATGTTTAAAACTTATCCGAGAGTAATTATTGCCTTTTATGTTCAAAGTTGTGTCTTACGCTTCTCAACTATATTAATATCACCAGAGCATCGTTCCTGAACGATGCTTTGACGCAAACTTATCCTTTACAGACAGAAAGATAGAAAAGAATGAGAAAGTGCAGCGCTTCTGCAGGCTTATACATAGTCATTGATCCTATCGCTTACTTTCTTTTCGAGGTTGAAATGTTCAAAATGATGCTTTGCATTTCCCACGCAGCACCTCATCAATTGTACTTTCTACAAACAAAATATCTTGCCTTATGTATCTGACACCCTTTAAGTTTGAAATATATGCAAAAGACAATTTCACCAAGCCAGCAATGTTTGCTCGTGAGTCTACAGGTTTTAAATTTTTTGCATTTCTCTGCAAAGATAAATCAAAACTTTGCACAAACGTCTCTGTAGATCAATTATCATAAACTTCCATCAGCCACAGCAACATATCTTTAACATAGAAATTTTGCATGTAAAAGTCAATTCCGCATCTTCTGCTTCTAGTTTAGCGGCAATACTAAAGATTTGGAGTTTTATTTATTTACAGTGGCTTCCGCCTGTACCTCCAAAGGACAAAAACCTATCAACTATTTTCGAATTTACAGTGAGTGCGCTTTACAGTGAGAAAAGTTCAGGTTCTCAGAACGAGACAAACCACCCTAAAAACTGTTGTTGTAACAAACCACCCTAAAAACTGTTGTTTACCGAAAGTTCCAAATAGTTTCTCAGTCTTAATGAGCGTATGTGTAAAGTATACACAAAAGTGTTTAAGTAGAATCATTACACTTTGAAGAACTACAATTAGTTGTACTGTATCAATTAACTTAGTGGTAGGCATGTGGTTGGTGCACCACCAGCTTTTACTGGAACGTTGCCAATTTCTATCGCGCTGGTGAGCAAAGGCTTGTTATAGGTCAGTGTTTTTCAGCTTTTTTCCTCACGCGGCCAAAATAACATTTGGTAAAAATTACGTAGCCCACTGTCTTGTTAGCATAAGCTACGATTTTATACGAATAATCAAAACACATTATTCGAAAGTAGTGATTTATTTTAATATATAATTCAGTTAGAAACTTGTGCCATTGTTTCGAGCCGGATTCACTGTCTTGATGGAGCTACGCTGCAAGGATCATTTTTTTATGTATTCCTTTCCCACGCTGTAGTGATTAGATGTCTAAACACCCGTATTCTCACATATTTTTCACCAAGCTATTTGAAAACTGGCCACCGGTGGGCACCATGTTCACCCAGCATCCATGAGGTTTAAAACGGTTTGCCAATTGCCAGGATGACGTTAAAATAATTGGGTCTTTTATGTACATACTTGAGTGTAAGATATCAAATGTGGATTCGATCCCAACTTTACTTTGTTTGAACAATCTCTAACCTGGAAAACTCTTTTTTTGTACTTGCGTTCAGCAACAGAGTATTCTCGATCCAAGCGAGGATTGTACAATTTTCTTCGAAGTAGTTCATTTGCTGAACCGAATCTTCTCGGTAACGAAGCTCTCATCTCACAGCTCCAGCAGGCTGGGATTTCGACCTGTTTTATTATTAAAAGTTGACTTTTCAAGCAGACAATTGCAGTCTATGTCTGGTTTTCACAGCAAGACGCCCACTACAAGTTACTCATGCAGACCCAAAATTAATTACAGCCGAAGTTGGTTGAGATTTACAAAATACCTACAAATCTCAAAACACTTTTCTGACCGTCATGTAATGGATAAGAAAGTGCAGCAAAAACGAACAAGACAAAGATCTTATGAAGCAGTTGCAGGAAATTTTGAGATATTTTCCAAAACTTGTGAAGACGGTTTTGATGCAAATTACGTCAAGGCCTGAAGCTGAGTTTTTAAGAAATTGGAAATTTGAATAATCTTCATGGTATTTGGCAAAATAACCTTCTCTGATCATTTTCTACTCTCATATGTTCAGGGCCGGATTTAACTGATGCGAGGCCCTAGGCTAACTCACTTGTGAGGCCCCCTCTCCCAGTGTTGCGAGGAAAAAAATAAAAAGCGTTGATTAATTTGCGAAAATCCGAAAATGACGTTCTGGAAGTACAGTCAGTAAAAAGTTCTAAATAATTACTGGAGTGTCCGCGATCTCTGCGCTTGTTGATGCCTTTGACGCAAAAGTGTTAAATTGCACAGAATTGTTGAAATCCTACTTGGCTGGTGGGAACAGGATTATTAACTGCCACAGGCAAACCAACCGAAACCGCCACAATTGAAATATTTGACAAAACACATGGCCTACGTTTTTCATAAGAATCACATCTGTTTTTTCTTATCTGTGTTCAAAAAAACAAACATACTGCACCTGTATATTATGCGTGGCGGCATAAAGACTTTAAAGCACGACGTGAGGACCACGTTGCAACTCGCTTACCACGGCTGTAAATATCTGACACACACGAGCAAAACACGTCACGTAAATCGCACCCAAATGGTTGTAACTGTTAGGTTCACGATTCGCGTTTTTCTTACTTTTTCAGACTGGTAAGAATCGAACGCAACTAAACTATCGCGTGAAAAGATGTGAAGTTTCAAAACCAGAACCGTCGCCAGAAAGTCTTGTATAGGAGGTTTAAATTTGCGCAAGGGGACTTGACATTCTGAAAATTTGATAAAATTTTTACTGATTTCCAGTGTTTCATATTTAAATTTGGAAGGACTGAGCTCACCAATACCCACAATGACGACTGGACTGGTTTAAATTTTGCTTTGCTGTCATTATTGAAATACGTATAAAGAAGTAAAAAGCTACCTTCATCGAATTAAGTAAGGCTGAACATAACACAGTAAACAGTTGCAAAAGGTTTTGTCCTGCCCTCTTCATAACAAAATTATCTAAGAATCCATTACAATTTGTTTGCCTAACTTTGTCGCTTTTAATGTACCGAATGCTTAATGTGGGTAACCTCTCCTGGAACATTGTGATCTTTTAATTCATTTTTAATTCTTTTGAATCTTGAAAAGGACCTTTCGCTTGAGCAGTTGGGGACCATCAATCTAAGAAATAAGGCGTCGCGTGGTTGCATAAACTAAAGAGTGAACCAGAAGAACTAAAAAGAATATCCCAAGAAGGGATGGAACCATAACGCAATCCTACTTCAACCCACGAAGAACCTGTATTTGAAAAGACTTGGAACCATCTGGCTGGTCTGTTATTTCATTTTCTCGTGTTGCGCAACGAGAATTGTAAACAATTTTCAGGGAAGTCCAGGAGCTCGAGAATATTGAAGCGACCAGGATGACTTATTGTGTGTAAAGCTTTGGTCAAGTCGATCAACACAACATTCAAAGGTCGAACTGTTTTATGACCTTCTTGCTCTTCTGGATTTGCCTAAAGGAGAACACCATGACCGTAGTGCTGAAGGGGAGAAAACTGCTTTGACGTTCTGCGAGGTTCTGGTCAACATTCCGCTGGACTCTAGGCAAGAGAACACGATCATAAGCGTCACCAGCAGTGCCAGTGATCTTCTTTGTTTTTGTACAAAGTGATGAGGTTTTAATCGGTGAAGTCGGTAAGAGCACAGCGCTTTATTTAGCAATTCGCAAAGATTTGGAAAAGAACTTTCAGCAGAGGTTTGCCAACACTTTTCAGAATCTCGGCCGGGATGGCGTACTGCCCGGACCTTTCTGCCTTTAAGATCGTTGATGACCAAGTACTCTTTGTTAAAAATGAAAGACCTGTCAAGGTTGTGAAAAACTGGGACCTGCGGAAATCGCGAGAGCGTCGATGGTTTGGCTCCGTTGCGGATCCGTTGCGTGGGAAGTGCGAAGTTTGACCCATCAATTCAGTTGCGAAGCTGTGGTAGTCAGAAATACGCCACCAATCCTGGTAGTGGGGATGGAATCAAGACTCAAGAGCCTCGTATATGCCACTGTATAGACTGCGCAGGCAACCGCCATCAAACTTGTTCTAGCAGCGAGACGTAACAGTGCGGCGACGCGTTGAAACGTCCGCTTTGAGATCTGCAGTTCATCAAGTTCCGACTGGCTCTTTCATACCTTTACCTTCAGTCAAAGGCAATTTTTAGTTGCTATGGAGGACATCAGAATGTCAACGCTGTCCCGGAACCAGCCAATTGGAGCTTTCGATCTCTTTCCATATAGCAAGCGTGCTGGACACAACTACATGACAGGTAGATTGCCACGGGCTGCTTGTGTCAGATGGCGAGAGTGTAAATGTCAAGTTCAGACGAGAGCGTGAGTTGAAAACAGCCGTTGCCGACTGAGTCACGCGTGCAGGAAACGCGTGCAGGAAACGCGGGGTTGCGAAGTGTCTGTAAACATCGATGAAAAATTTTCGCCCGAATTTTTAGCGAGCAGCGAACCAAGGCATGATCGAGAATAGACAGTCCACGGTACTCATGATCTTGTACTTCTTTAAACTGTTGAGCTGACGTAGGCGGATGACGTCATGATCAAGCTGGTGTCAACGTTGTGAGCGAAAGTGCATCCACGTTTCCTTGGACCGCACTGAGCTCTTGAGAAAGGTGATTCTGACGACCAAACCAAATTTTCAACACAGCTCATTCAGGTAGAAGTTATCCCCGTTTTCGTTCATCTGACCTGTCCTGAAACGTTCCACAGCAGAACTCTAAGAATCAGCCTTGGCTCCAAATCCAGCATCAAAACATCCCTTGAAATCGATGTCTTGACTGGCAGGAATGATCAATGAGATGTCGGTAAAAATGCGTGTTCCTCTCTAACAGGCTAAGCAGTGGTTCCCAACGTTTTTAGGCTTGCGACATCCTACAAAAGAGAAAGATAATTTGCGGCACCTAGTGGCGAACCCAGAGCAATTTGGTTTGAGGCTTGGCGACATTTTGAACATATCTTTTAATAATATATTGAAAAACGTATCATCTCGGAACCACTGAGCTAATGCAACGTCGGTGCGTAGGTTGGGACAGTCCATAAGCAACTGCCTGCGGTGTGCATTCGCTTAGAGTCAGACAAAACGTGTTATGAGACAGAGACAGGCTGCTCTACAAAGGCAAAAGCATTTTTTTCACTGCGATGCTAATGTTGTGTTCGAATCTTTCGATTTTCTGTCGTCTTTACCAGAAAATGGTGTGCTTATCACCCTTGGTTGAGCAAGAAAAAAATCCACCATGTCTCGCTGAATGATGCTGCCTGAATGCCGAGGCTGTGGAATCCGACATTGATCAAGGCAGTTTTAACAAGAGACAATAACGTGAACCCTGAGATGGAGTCCAGGGGCCAGACATTCCAACATGGGCGCAGCGATAGCAGGTTAGAGGTCTGGCCGCACCTTCCGCACGCACGAACAGAGGCAGGGAACAGTGATCACAGCATTGCGTGGTCCCCGGCCTGCCAGCAACTTGGATAATTTACTTTCAATTGTCATTGTGATGAGTAGCGCCTGATCCAGGACAAATGCTTTTCTCTGTGCTTTGCTAGCGTCTTATATTCATCGTGGAAGGCCCGGGCATGAAGGTTGGGATGAACACCCAGACTATAACCCTGCAGTGACGCACACGAAATTTTGCTTGGAGGTGCCTACAAGATGACTACTATGAGGCCTGCCTCAGCAAGCCGTCGCCTAACTCATTTGTCAACTACCTATAGAATAAGTTGACAGCCTAGCTGCAGAGCTGACAAGAGATCTGTAAGATATATAGTCATCAACATTGTTGAAAAAGGCGACTTTCAAATAAAAATCGGTGGTGGGAGAAAAACAACAAAGTATCAAAACATATCTTGCTCGGGGGGATTGATCCTTTGTCACATATTGAACGAAAACAAGAATTATTTTCCATTTTTCATCGATCACACTTTTAGTTTCGTTTTCAAAGCTCACTATCCGGCATATAATTTCTTTGTTGAACCTTGACGGCATTTATGACATACAAGATATGTGGCCTTCATGGTTTCGTTGCTTTTATCACATCTGTTTACAGAAGTTCAACAGATGTAACAAACTGAAAAGTCACCAAATTTTACCTTCTTTTACCTTTTCAACTTTTTTACTAAATCTAATTTAAAAATTAACTTTTCGATGTAAATTTTTTTAACACATTCACAGATCTATGAAGCAAAACTTATCGTTTGCAATTTCGGTAGCTTACATGTTGTTGAAGACAATCCGTGGAAAATTTTTTCAACATTTTCTCTTGAAAAAAGAAAATTCTATATACAGTAATTAGATTCATCAACTAAATTATATTAGGTGCAAACAACATTGCATCTTCTAAACAGTAAGAGCGACAAAAATGAAAAGCATTTCAGTCCATGCAGCTTCACACCGACCCGTGGAGGAAGTTCCACATTGTTCCGTGTCTTCGATGAACCTGAAGAAATGTGAGGAACCGAAAAAACTTTTCTGCGCCACTCCGTTGTGGCCACGCTGAGCTGCAAAAGACGAATATAGGCACAAAAAGTCACTGAACCGCAAAAGAAGAAAAAGTCATAACATTTCCGCATAAAAGTAAATTGTTTGTGGCTTAAATTTAACAATAAAGTGAAGCAGAGATGGAAGAAGAAAAACTGTTTAGTCGAAAAAATAGAAAGGTCAAAGTGAATGCAACCAAAGATTGACGCAAACCTTCTGAATAACTTTGACCGTCAATGGTTGAGTGAGAACCAAGTTGCAGTAAACATGCTGCGCGTTGTTTTCTCAAAACCATTAACGTAGCAGTAAAAGCGAAGTTGAAACCCAGTAAACTCAACAACCGCCTTTGTATGGCTCAAAATATTTTTCAATAGTTTCAGCAAGAGAGACTTGCAGCTCCAGTAAGTGCGTGATTACGTCACGTGTGATGACGAAAGCTCCTGTTGTCACGTAAATACGTAGAGGAGTAATATGTTTACATTTTTCGTTTTCCATTATTGCTTGGTGATCAGTTTGCAGGTGAGGCAAAGTTTTAGCCCAAATAGTCACATTTTGCGTAGAACACACTTTTGCGAAAAAAATTCAAATTATTTAATTTTCGCCCCAGTAGACATCACAGCCGCATTCTCAGCTTCTCACACATTCAACCAAACACTTAAAACGTTACACCTGGTTCTTTTATAGAAGTCGTTGCTGTCTGCCGCCGCCTTACCCGGTACAAACGTTTTATTTTCTAAAATAAATCAAGATGAAAGACTCGTTGCTCAACGCAAACCAACCCACCCCCCTAACCATAGACGTAGCCAGGGGGGTCAAAGGGTCCATGGCCCCCCCCAAAATTTTTAGAAAATATAGTTATTTTGTGCTTTGAGAAGCGTTTTTCCAAACAAAATAGTGTTATTTGCCTAAAATCAAACATTTTGGCCCCCCACCAATTTCTGGGCTGGCTACGCCACTGCCCCTAATTGTATTAATTTAGGATTTCTGTCTTTTATATTCGTCGGAAGAGTATGTCATGCGACAAAATTTTAGCGAATTTGCTGAATTTCGTTTGTCGTGCAAGGTGTGGTTTCATTTATGACTGACTGTAGTTTTGTGCTGAAGTTGACTCACTTGCATTCAAAGCAACTCAATGGTGGAAACGCGAAAAACTTTTCCTAACAGTCTTCAAAGTTTGAATTACTTTACCATGTTATTCTTACCTGTTGCATTCTTGAATCAAGTGCAACGAAGTGTAAAGATTTTGCTGTAGCAACAGTGACGGAATAATTTGATGTTTGTTGAATCAAGCAAAGTTCTGAACTTGAGAATGTGATGGAAAAACTTGCAGATGTTATAGTTCGTTTGCAAGGTCTTTGGATTTCAGTTTTTCACTTGGACAATCTCGCAACAACAACAATTGAGATCTCCATCATGCTGTTGTTGATGATGCATACAGAAACAAATTCAGATTCAGAGGCAAATATTGCAGGAAGTTGGTGGTTCCTCGGCAGACGGTAATTGACAGGATTGCAGCCGTTTTGTTGCATCGCTTTTCTTTTCAAAACATTTCCCCAGAAAAACTAGCTGTTGATAAAAAGCAGTCATTTCAAGTCACAGTGCATCGGTGAAAAAAGCTTGGCGAGCAAAATTTTCATTCGGTAGTTTTCCACTGCTCTTTTTTATTCAGTCAGTTATATTTATCTCACACTCAATATATTTATCTCACACTCAAGATACATTTCACATTATGAAATTTATTCGCATTTGTTTCTTGTAGCGTAGATCAGGGTCGGATCCAGGGGGGTTGGGGCGATCGCCCCCCTAAAACCTAAGAAAGTAACTTTTTTCACCATAATTTTGTACAATTCGGAAAACAGCATTCGCGATATAAGCCATTTTGTCGTACATTGTTTTGTCACAGCAGTTTTGTGAAATATACTTCATCCCTCTTACAGTGGCGAAGCAGTTATGAGACTTGGCTAATAAATATTATTGAAATTGCCCCCCCACACACTAACATTATTGGCTGGATCCACCCCTGGCGTAGACAGGTCTCATCAAAAGGTTGTCACTTAATGTGGATTATTTAAGGTTTGACCTTGGAAACAGTTAGGCATTGAGAGACCGCAAATACCAATATGGTCATAAAGCGAGGTTTGAGTGTATTTTGGTGGTGGTTATGCAGTGACGTTCTACTGTATTTTGAGAGATTGTTGGAAAAACTTCTGAGACCGTTTCGGTCTCTCAAAAACACGGTGTAGGTGTGATATGTATGTTAAAGTATTTTGTTTTTAAATGCTTTTATTCACGTCCTGACACGTTGAAAATTATGAACTTGGTTTGTTGTAAGGGCAATCAGTTTCAGGGTTTTTCTGGCTGTGCTGGTAATGGTGGGCAAGCAACGACTCCTGGTGGAGAGCGCAGGTTTGCTCTATCGTACCCACAAGGGAGGATGTCACAAGAGGTTTGCAATGGCTGTGTTGAGGGTTCTCCAGACTTTTCGTAAACTTTTACAGGTGTGATGTTATTCCTAAAATCTTACATTTTGAATAAGATTTCAGGACTGAGGATGCGTGGTGTTATGTGAAATCGGCTTGCTATAAAAAATTTTGCTGATACATTCATTTGTGTCGCTTTTATGGAGACTTGTATCAAAATAACTAGATTCTTCTAGAAAATAACTGAACCACTAAATGACTTCAAAAATCACTAGATCTAGTGAAAAATCACAAGGAGTGGCAACACTCGCCACAGCATGAGTTGTTTATGATTGTTCAATGAATTGTTACGCGATGTACGATAGTTGACATTATTACAACACTAACATCATTATGACACTGACACCCGTTTCTGTCCACGACAGCCAGCTCTTATTGTAAAACTGCTCTGAAACATATAACCCACAAATCCATACGGAATTACACCGTTTGGCTTTCATAGATACATTCTTGAAAGCTCTAGATTTAAAAAAAATTATTCTCGATATCGGGACAAGACAATCACGGCCAAAGCACTAGATGTGAACGACATTGTAGACGTTTCGGTAACTCCTGCTAACATCATCAGTGCATTTGCAACTGAACTGCAGTGATCTTGCTGCAAATTCGTATGGTCAGTCTGGAAAAAAGCGCTGTAAAAAAGGTGAAAAACGAGAAAAGGTTAATTTTCTAGGAATCCCCGCGATCTCTACCTGCGCCGCTCTCTTAGATGCATAATTAAACTTTTTTGCTGTGAGCAGGGCCGGATTTATCTATTGGCTATGTAGGCTTAAGCCTATAAGGCCTCAAGATCCTAGGGGGCCTCCAGCAAATTGTGGTACGCATAGAGTCAATTGCCGGTATACAGGGG
>Ga0210059_1017387_pt1 | contig 10254 bp, 8 predicted proteins | sample Ectturendosymbi2_FD_188042 | JGI IMG/M metagenome (GOLD analysis project Ga0210059, IMG submission 188042) | Ecteinascidia turbinata endosymbiont from Florida, USA - Sample 2 (SPAdes) (version 2) | ecosystem: Host-associated > Tunicates > Ascidians > Unclassified | place: Key West, Florida...
GTGAGTGTGGCGCAGAAGAACAAACCGTCGACCATGTTGTCCTCCAATGTCCAATCCATCGACCCCCCACGGCCTGACGGTTCTGGACGATGAGACAATCGAATGGCTGCTCAACACCTGCCCCGATATCTGGGCGGGCTAGCAGTGGATAAAGTAAGAACTCGCTCAAACGAAAGAAGTACAGAAAAAAAGCGCTAAACTGGATTACGCCAACAATTACATTTTTGTTTATAAATTTTCAATGCACGATGAATGTAACAGTGGCAGACCATGCAGGACGCAGTTATACGTCTCCTGCACAGTTTTTTCGCAATGCATACTATAGCTTATATATATGGATCTGTTAGTAAACAAAAACAACTATGAGAGTTTCATTTAATCATGTTTCACATGCAGTCTACATATTTGCTTAAGTTGACAGTTCGTTTGAGACTACTCTACAGTTTGTTTCTGGTTCCCCATTGAACGTTCGCTTAGGCCAGACCCGTAGCCAGGTCTAAAGGTTTGGGGGGCACAAAACATTTTTAGACGGTCAAGACTTCTGTTTTTATTATATATTTTTATTAAAAAATTTTCTTGGCACAACAACATTTGGAGGGGCAGCAACAATTTAGGGGGGTTTGCCCTCGAATGCCCCCGTGGCTACAGGTCTGATTACGATTATCGGGATACCTCGCTAAACCGACATTATTTGACGAAACAAAGTAGTTCGGATAAACGAGGTCTGACTGTAGTTAGTGATTTGTTCGCAGGCATCTTCTGTTTACCGCGCACGTAAAAACCTGTGAGCGAATGTTACGTCATAGAGCGGTTTATGGGGACAATTGCTGAGTGGTATGCATATTGCACACAACTTGATGCACCCAGAGGGCTGCGCATCCTAAGGAAGAGTACAGAGAATTTGCGTTAATTATTCAGAGACGAAGTAGCAACTTGGGTTTCCGAACTTTGGCAAAATTGCAAAGTTCATCGGTCGATTTCTAGTCTTAAGAGAAAATGTAGTTTTATGCTGAAAAGTGATATCATAAGCTACCCTCCCGCGGCAGACCCTGGCGATTATTGCGAAGCTTCACATAAGCAGTCCATATGCAGCAGGGGTCTCGGGCAGGGCGTTTTGTGCTGCCCGCGGTGCTTTTTGGGAATTTTCAAATATTAACATTGGTGTTATTTGCTTTATTCACTGTGTTTAAAGTGCTCTTCTAGCGAAACAACAAGTGCCTTTCAAACGAACGTAGAGACGGCTAGAAATGATTTACCTATAATTTTGATACCTTTCGCAGGAAATAAGAAGTAAAAGCTGTTTCTAGTGAGTTTCATGTACCGCCACTGTTGCGTAAGCGTCATCATCCGGCCCTCGAGTTACTTTATTAGTCCTCGTTTGGCCCTCAGAGCAATTTGAGATTGAGATACGACATTGCTTACGACATTACTTACATATGTTATCTAGAACTCTAACGTAGTTAAGAAAAATTCCTATTAATTAAGGAATGCGCACACAAAACAAATTAAATTGCATTTCCTGCGAGCGTTTACGATTTGCCGGTAAGGTGCTTCCCTATTCCCACGAGCAATGATTCGTGGCGAGAACTTGCAACTTTGCGGCGAAAATTTTCCGCTTCCACCACTTTTGCACTCCTTCAGTTTCACATTTTTGCGTACCAACCTTTTGCGTGCGGCACTGCGGCGATGTAACTGTTTACACGTTTGACGTGAATCGATGCTAATAGGTTGAATCGATCCAAGTTGATCAATGTGAACGCAGTGATAGTTGACTATTGAGTGCAACGTTTGCAAGAAAACAAATTATTTTTGTGATGTCATAAAGGGACTATAGTCTTCAACTTCCGGTCAACGGAAAATCTTGATAAGCTTCCCAGGAAATTGACATTTTTTCAAGCCCTGCTTGTAGGTCTGGAGATGTTTACCTATAGTTGCCATGTCTTTGCTGATGCTGAGCACTCCTTCCAATTCATAATGCTCATGTGGAAGATGATTGCATCAACTCAAAACGCCACAGACAATGCATTGTGGATACAATCACGGATGCAAAACTACAGCTACATCATATCCAACAGCGTAAAAACCTGTTGAAACAAAGCAAAAACTTGGCTATGTTGCTTCCAAGACACCTGAATTAACCAGGTGGTATTCCAGTGAAGTCTGTACCTATAACCTAATAGAAAAATAGGATAATGTTCAAAAACTTGTTCACATTAATCTACTTATCCTTCTCCTTTTTCTTCTTGTAATGACCTCTTTTCTAGGTCAAAAAAGCGTACAAACAAAGACCTCAAAAATGCCCTCTGGTCCACAATACACATACTGCCACTGCACATAATGTCCGTGAGAATACTAGTAACAACGACAACACGACAAATCAGTGTGGGCACACATCACTCTGGGCAAGGTATGCACCCTATATACACACTGCACAGGAATCTAGACGTCCATGAAGTGTGTGAATGGTCATCATTTCCAATGAATAGTTTAGGACAGGGATCCAAAATTTTTGTCCGAGGGTCACATAAGTTATTGCACAACAGTTGGAGGACCTGACATGATTGTTTTGGGATATGTTACATTCTGTCAAATCAATAAAGTTTTCATAAATAATCTTATATCATTACGGACAAAATGGCTTCGCAGGCCGGAGTTAGCCCGTGGGTCGTAATTTCGAGATCCCTTGTTTAGGAGCTGATGGCAGATTTTTCGTGTTTTGCAGTTTCTCAGTACTGCTGAAAACAAGGAAAACTCAGTTTGTACAAAATCGGAATGCTCAATAGGTATTTAGATATTTAAGGAAATATTTCAGAAACTGTATGTAAATACGGAAGAAAGGACTTAATGACCTCACAGCAAGTGTTGAAGACTACAATGACCTTGCATTTGTGTGTTGATACAGATATTGGAGTTCTCCAACAGTATGGCCGGAAACATACTTCTAGTTGGACAATTAGCTGATGGTTTAGCTACACCATTTGTTGGTTATGAATCTGACAAGTCAAGCTTTGTCTGTCGATATGGAAAAAGAAAATCGTGGCATTTAGTTGGTGAGTGTTACAGCACTATAATTAGCTGTAGTTAAAGCTTATTACTGGCTTTAACAATGTCATCACATGGTTGAAATATGCTTTTGCATTGCTGGTGACAAATTAATGGGTTAATGATTGATGTAACCTGACATTTCACACTTCATCCATATGAACTTTTGTTACAAAGACAAATGTAAAAGCTGTTGTGTTTAAACACTTTTAGGGCAAACGTTGTGGGATTGTTAGCGATTGCATCCTGCTGATTTTCCTTATATTTTGTGGTTGTTATGTGCTTTGTGAGTGACTGACAGGTAGGTAGCTCAGTGTAAAGAATGCTGATGTTTGAGGAATGCGGGTATGCAGACCATGTTGGCCATAGTTTGAAAATTCCCTTTGTGATTGAGTTTTGTATCAAAAGACTTGCACAGTGAACAATTATTTCTTGTGGCCATAACGGTAGCTTCAGCAATCTGCAGTTAGGATGACCAAGTTCCTGTTAAGTTGTCACACGAAATCGTGTGCAATCCCTGGCTTGCATTTTCCCGTTACTTGGAGAGTTGTTCTGGTGAAAGCTGCAATTTTTTAACCGTTTTTATTGATGCTGATTTAGGGTTGTGCGTAACATTTTTTATGTGTATGATGTTTTGCCAGGAACACTTTGCGTGGCCCTGTCTTTTCCTTTTCTTTTCATGGATTGCATCGGGTGCACCGAAAGCACACCGGAGTACGCCCAATTTATATATTTTGCTCCATTAGTTGTAATATTCCAGTTTGGTTGGGCTTGTACGCAAGTTAACCATCTCGCTTTGATTCCTGATTTGGCTGATAATGCTGGTGATAAAGTGGCGCTGAATTCAATAAGGTAAGAGCATGCCATGTATTAAATCATTCTGAGTCTGGTTAGGTTAAGTGTTTCTGAGGATGGTCATAGTAAAAAGTGAAGCGGCACAAAATAATTGTTTTACCGTAGGCCAATATGTGTCAAGATTCTGGTGCCTCAAAAGCATTTTCGTCTGTTGTGGTATGTCAGGAGTTCCAGGTTGCCCGTATCCTGACTTGTGACAAGACAGTTCGGCGCTAAGTCGCTAACACTTTATCAAACTGGCTGAGTACAAATTTCTTAAACAAAGAAACAAATATGTTGTGCGGCAAACCGTAGTCATGAAAAGTAAATGTTGTAAATCGTCTCGTTCGTACTGCATGGTGTGATGAGCGATCACAGAAATCAGAAATTGAAAGCAAATGAAGTGAAAAGTTCAATTGAATAATGCTGTCCCGCTAGGACAAGGCTGGTGGCGGAACAGCGTTGGGCGACTATTTCTGCGCACGTGTCACGCCAAGGTCTCCTCAGGAATCTATTCCCAGTACAGGGTTAACTGCTGCCAGGATGTGATCTCGTTCAACAGACAAACGTCTAACAAGCCTCAACATATTTCGCTTCGATTTTATATTGTTGTTAAGAATGAAAAAAGTCTTCATGCTGTTTTCGGGTTGTTGGGAACTAAAGAAATTTGAAACGAGGACTTGGGGTTCCGGATTACATGTATTTATTCGAGAATAATTTTGAAAAAGTAAGCCATTCCGAATCTCCCATCCCTAGCACTGTTTCACTTGACATTTAAATCAAGGGGCGCTGAAATTTGTGTTATGCCTGACCGACTGTTGTACAGCGCTCCGGCAGCTCACGGGCGGCGTCTGTAATGACATGAATTAGCTTTTGCAGTATCGCTTACTTACGTATGGTAGATACCAGGGTTTAGCTGCCTCTATGCAGAAACGACAAACCTAGTTCCGCGTCAGGAGAAGCTTCTCGTGCGTGCATCTGACAAGTGGACGCTAACGTTCGCTGTTGCCGAAGAAATACTTTCAAACACGCCTAAGATCTTATCTTTGAGATTTTCTGAAAGCATTGTGACGTATGAAGGTCCGATCTTATATTCGAGGCCAAGGCCTGTCTTACCGACTATGACCACACTTATAAATGCAGTTAAGAGGTCGGGATAGGCGATAGCTCAGTGATAGTGTATCCGTCTCTCAATTGGCAGGTTGGGTGTTCAAGCCACGGCCACAGAGTGAATGGCCGTAGCGCTGCTTGGGCAAGAGCGTTCACCTCAACCGTCCAAATGAAAAGCAAAATTCAGGTTTCGGTCTGCCACCGATTGCCGTCACCACCCAAAATAAAAAAGCCAATTCTTTGACATGCGTCAATGCAGAACCTTCACAGGCTTCACACGCAGCATTGAAAAAGTATTGAATTTGGCCAAAATGCCCATGAAGTATTGAATAAGAACGGAAACGCCAGATTCAGCCATTTTTAATTCAAATTTCGTTCTTTGCTGCTTGTGACGGTTTTGCAAATGCTTTTTGCATTGTGCTCCATGGAATATAATTTTGATACCGGGTATCAGCAACTCAGTCGAGTTATCCGATCTGGTGCAAAACTCTCGAGCAGGCATAACTTTGCCAAAAGTACGCAAGGTCATGATCTGTATAAATTAAGATTGCTGCAAATACCTTAAAATTTCTTTCCAGTTTTCTCCTTTCTTTCCGTACTTGGGTCACGTCACAGCATCAACCGAGCAACTGCGAGGCCCGCAGCAGTTCGATGGCGCTTTTCATTTCTTCGGAAAAGTGAATAATACTTTAGTTCCCAACCACAGGCACGTGGAATCACAAGACATACGGCGTTGTTTGCCCTGCTGTGACGCAATCACTGCGCAGTAACTCAGTTTTGAACTTTTCTGACTGAACGCGTAATACACAGATTTAAGATATCATTAGGATAACGCTATAAGCCACACCACAAGTAAAATGCTGCTGAAAGTTTATCTTCCAAGTCCGAAACACAAGCTGCATATCTCCTGCCAGGAAAAATGCCCTGTTTACTGCTAACGGCAAATAACACCAAGTGTTAAAATGGGTTGCTTTTCAACAAATAACGAAAACCACCATTTTCTCCCAAGCCATCCGAAAATGTTCAGCTAACGGCGCTTGCGATCTGGAAAACTGTTCAAGTTTAGTTTTTGCTGAAACTTGCCTTTGCGCTTATGGTCACGGCTCACTGCGCATGCCGAACGGTCACCCCCACGCTACTTTATCTCACTGCCGTCAAAAAATCTCACTTCATCTTTGCTCAAGCATAGAAATCTTGGCATAAGATGTGTTCAGTCTTCAACCCACTCGCTTCTTCGTTTATTGTATATTGGATTAATTGTAAATTCGTTTTAAACCCCTCCGCGAGTTGTCACAAAAATGTCGTTAATTTTGATAGAGGTAGCTTGTAGCAAAAACCTGTAGCTTGTAGCAAGTGGGCAAAATGTACAGCAGATGAGAAGTTAATGCGTTAAGTGCATTCTTATGTGTCAGTGGAAGGTGATGCACGTTGTGTTGCAGGTACGCTTTCACAGTGGTGAGCAGTATAATGGTGTACAGCATTGCCTGGGCGGTGTTGGATCGTTTCTCGACCCCGTCTGCTGATACAAGCACTCTTTCTCCCAAAGACGCCCCTGCATTCAGGGTAAATTAATAAATTACGGGTCGCGCGTACTTTAGCAAGTACTGATGGTTTTCGTCATTTAAAGGTTTTCACTGCGGATGAAACGTAGTAGAACTTCACTTATTGTACTTATGAAAAGCATTTTCGCCGCTTATCTGCAGTATATGTCCGCTGAGGGTTTATTCTAGGGGAGCAAAATTTTCTGTGAATTTTAGTTGCGCGCAGAAATTTATAGTAGCGCACACATAAGCTTTACCATAATATTGTACTTAATATAATGAACTATGCACTGCTACGCCAATGCAAATCCCTTTCGTGCACTCCAAGATGTTGGTCGCGAGTGCGCGAGCCGCATTTCTGCACCGCTGCTTTGTCTTTGATGTCATAGTATCAGCAAACATCACATATATCTGATTTGTTAGGCAAGTTTGGCGATGGCATTGCTCAAAACTACCGAATAATAAATGCGTTTCTACATCGGACTCATAACAAATTGTTATTTTTGCACCATGTCCTTCGTTGAACGTGGAGACTTTCCTTCTCCAGACACTGGTGTTGGTCGTCGTTGGAGTTGGAGTTCTGTTTTCAGTTGCGTTTCACGTTGGTTTGAAAGAGCGATCATGGAGGAAGACAGCACGCGATCGGGATGACATCAACAACCATCCAGGTGCGCTACTTCGGGCCTATCTTTGCAGGAAGCAGACCTTGACCTACTGCTGGGTCGGTCGAGGTCAGACCAAGGTCATTGGAGTTCAATGCGCATATGACGTAGTGTGTCTGGAAACCAGGCGTTTTGGATCGAGTTGGAAGAGCGTGGCTTCCATTCTGATCTTAAGTCACTCTCACCGTTTATAAATTTCGAAATTTCGAAGCTGCCAAATCAACTTCCTTAACTTAAAGATTTTTGCAAAAGAAAAACTGGCACTTTATAATGGACGAGTTCCATTGCGTGGATTCCTCTGCACGGAAGGACTTCATGTAATAATAGGCAATATTTGATGCATTGCAAATCTCATAAATGTAAATACATTTTTACAATGAGCTTTCAAGCGGCAGATGAGCCTGGATTAGGGCCATAGTCATCTTTGGCTTGGCCAAAGATGGTGCCTGGCTAATGTTATTATTGTCTGCGAGGGCAGTGTGCATAAACATATGTGTAGTGGTTTACTTGAACGGATACTGTCGAACACTGGCGATGCATATAATCGGAATTTTGCTGATATGAAACGTAGGCATCATCGTTATGTATCTGCATGTTGTTATGTCGGTCAAACTCTAACCTTAACTGTCTGTAAAGGCAGAACGTTAATCGAGAGTGGCTGCATTGCATCGGACGTAAGGATTTCTGTATTCCTTAAATAGGGACGTACGAATTGTTGTCTATGATGCAACAGGAACCAGACTTATACTCCTTAAAATTGATATTCTAGATATCCATGCGTGGTAAGCTCGTTGGTAGCTTTGTACTTCAATGACTCGTTTTTACGCGTTCGATTTGCAAGCTTTGTTGGAATACGTTCTGATTTACTTCAAACAGTTGTTTCACAGATATGTTTTATCACAACCTTAAGATTTATCACGTCTTTCTTTAGTTTATCAATAAAGCTGTTTTTTTCCGTTAGAAGACTTCCTTGACCGGCCTGAAGGAACTGACTCTACCGATGCAAATGAAAACACACCGTTGATCGTGAGACGCGAGGAAGGTACTGTTTCCGGGAGATCCCCGCGTTTCACGACAGATCAGTGTTGTTGATAACGTTCGTTACCGTGGCAGCTTTCTTGAATTAATGCAACTCTGTGGCCGGCAAACGATTTAGTGATATTTGTAAACTCACACCAACAAAGAGTTGCCAAACTAATGTGCACCGCTAGAAAAATTTTAAATTAAATGAAATGATTTAGATAGTCATGTTTTCGTTTAATTGTTGTTCAGATATTTCCAATAACTTTCCATCAAATCATCAAAAACACGGTTTTGCTTGCTTGGTTAATAAACTGAAAATCAACTTCGAAGTTTGTCAAGTACAACAAAACACTCTGGGGCGCCCCCTAATGCACAAACGTGGCAGAAAACTCCATTTCCATTTCTGCAGGTGAAGGCCCCGCCATACATTTATTGAGACCCTGCATTCTGCTGCTCGTTCAAAGCTCCAAACGCTTGTGTTGTCCTCTGTTCATCCATCGTGCCATGGCAACTGATCAGAGCTGCGGAGCACGTCGAAAATACAAACCCTGCGTTTTGACCAATCGCCCACTTTAATTCAGTTTGCCGTCACGGTCGACAAGTTCTTGAATTGAAGCAACCAGCTTCCACAATGATGGTACAAACGAATCAATCAGTAAATTTTTCGAACCAGGTCGATTTCAGGTAACACTACGCATCGTCAGTCCTAGAAACGTATTCATGTAGATCATGGGTTGGGTTTAATGTTGAGACCTGGGTTCCTTCAACGGGACGGAGAGGAGCTGTTAATACATTGAATGCTAAGTGTGAAAAATAAGGCATTAAAGTTTTTCTTTGCATTTTTGAACGTTGTTTTATGAACGGAATGAGTGGAAGGAACTGCTTATTGGAAAAAAGACGCCGATTTTGAAATTTCTACGGCGTGCGATATCCATGACGTCACAAAATATGACGTCAAAACTTGCTTGAATTGGTAAAATAACATCAGATGAAATATCCCAAAACGTCTCTCGCAGTAATATCAATTTTACAGGCGACTCAGTTATTTGATGATTTATAATTTATTCAAAATTTTAGAACACGTTAACAACAGATTAAACTGGAATCATGAAAAGTTAAAAACACACATTTACCTAAAAGTACAGTATCTAGGCGAACTTCAGCACTATCAATTTGAACATCCATCAGTCTTTCAGCATTAATTTCGTCTGTCACAGCGGAATGATGTTTGATAAACAAGATATCAACCTGCGTTCAGTCATGATCGGAGATATTTTTAATGCGACGAAGTGTTGTAAAGGTACACTCTGCCTCACAGGTAGCAGTACATGGCAATGCGAAATACATGCGAAGTAGACACGTTACACTCGGAAATAAATTAGTTAAGGTTCGGTTTTCCGCAAACATATTCAAATTTGCGCTTGAAGTGGGATTGTTCAAATCAGGGGTCGGGAACCTTTTTGGCCAAGGGAGCCATGAAACCTACATATTTTTTTATTGTATTTCCGTGAGAGCCATATAATATATTTTTCACTTAACGCAGTGTTTTTCAACCTTTTTGCTGCAGCGGAAGCTTCCGTAAATGTTTGCGTTGCTCATGAAACCCTATGCAGTGATCCAAGCTACAACCGCATAGAACTGCACATTTCGTCCCAGGCAATTCCGGTCTGTTTCAGCGGAACCCCCGGCAGCCACTTCCGGAACCCAGAGGTTCCGGGGAACCCCGGTTGAAAAACACTGACTTAATGCAACAACCTTACCAACTAACGTGTGCATTTTTAATCAAAATCAACAATTGTAAACAATGGTAAATGTCTGAATTTTCTATTTAATAACATGCTTCTTACTGTTAATGCGACTTCTAGTGCTGCATGGTGTTGCTGATGGCTTTGTAGTCTGGTAGATGGAAAATTAAGGAAAAAGTTTCATTCGTAACAATCGTGTTAAGAAAATATCAAGCGAGCTAGATGCCGTCATCAAAAGAGCCACACCTGGCTCGCGAGCCATAGGTTCCCGACCCCTGTGTTAAAATCTATGTTTGC
>Ga0210059_1017388_pt1 | contig 10253 bp, 8 predicted proteins | sample Ectturendosymbi2_FD_188042 | JGI IMG/M metagenome (GOLD analysis project Ga0210059, IMG submission 188042) | Ecteinascidia turbinata endosymbiont from Florida, USA - Sample 2 (SPAdes) (version 2) | ecosystem: Host-associated > Tunicates > Ascidians > Unclassified | place: Key West, Florida...
ACAAGAACACCTCTTCCAATCGTTCGTTCTTAAAAAGGCATATAGCAGAAAAAAATTTGCGCATTTTACTCAGCTACCAAGTTTTATTCAAAAACTCGCACGAACACGTTGTGGACCCGACGCTGAATTGATCGGTCGCTAGCGACCCGAGCAGATATCCACCATAATATATATGCGATGGATACAACGACTGTGATGATAATTCGGTTGAGATCGGATGTCAGTGTCCAGGTGAAATGCTCGAATGTGATTGTTACCATACCAGTCTGATGATGGTTGTGTAGGCAGGGTGGGATGCATGAGACAATCGTGGGTACGTGATGGGGAAAAAACCTATTTGAAGAAAAGTTGCCTCTCAGGACAAGTGTGTGCCTCCTGGAACAACACCAGAAAGGAAGAACTGCGAACCATGCAAGTGATTCGAAGCCGAGGACATGAGATTTATGCAGAAGAAGTCAACAGGATTGCTTTGAGTGCGAATGATGATAAGCGAATAATTCGTGAAGATAAATCAGGGAGTTATTGTGGTATTTAAGACTCTACACTTGACTGAAGCTGCGTTTTCGCACTGGTTTTCCAGACTTTCTTCGTGGGCTTGTGAGTTCATATGCGTGGAGAGAGGAACAGACCGATGTGCAGTTCCTTTGGCTCAGGCAAGTTAAATGGTGTTGAATGAAGTCCCAGCTGAAAGCGGACGTCTGATTGCGTTTAGCAAATGCAACAGGTTTGATTTGAGCGTCGTCCGAACAAACGTAACACACCAGTGCCAAGCTTGATAGAATTCAGGACAGCTTAGCTTCTATGCTGTTGCACGGAGATTAACAACAGCTCTTAATCAATAAAAACTTACTTTCATTCAAAATTACTGATCTTAATCGTGCTCCGCGCACGTTGATTGGTGTCAACGGCAATGTAGAGTCAATATATTAAAAAACTGACTGATAATCGGAGAAATTGAATACATGGACAAAACAGAAAAGCAGGTACCGCAGGTGGAAGGTCAAATGCGGTTGAAGGTTCAGAGAAACGAAAAGTTACTTTGTAAAGAGAAAAACAAAATAGTGCAGCAAAAAGCATAACTAGCAGTTTCGACTGGAACCACTGGACTATGAACACTGCTAATATGATCATTTAATTACAGCTAATTTGGTGCTTAAAAATAGATATCAAAAGATGAAAAGCCTGAATATCTTAGAAAATTTGTCTGCATAGTTATACTTTTATAGCTTACATCAAATCCGTACATGTAATGTGACTCAAATTCAACACACAGCACTAGGGTGTTTTGTTCTTAACAATATTATTGTTTCCAGACAATCAAAAAATGGAGCTGAGCGCATATTGCTCGAAATTTCAAAATGAAACATTCTCCTCCGGTATTTAATTTCCGAAGAGAAGCTAAAATCAACTTATGCATGTCGATATAATTTACAATTCTCGCCTTATTTCAGCTCACTTATTGGCGATGATACTTTCTCAGGTAAGTTGTCATTTGTTTGCACAAATAAAAGATAGAAATATTGATCAGAGTGCAGAAAATACGGCACAACTTTATCAACATACCGTAAACATATCCGGTAACGCAAGCTCCCAGTCCTCCGAAGCCGACGAAAAAACGCAGCACAGTGAAAATCCAGAAACTCTTCACGAGTGAACTGGCAGCAGCTGACACAAGCAAGACAATAAGCGCTATAAGAAAAAGCGTCCTTCGTCCCCACCTGCCTCAAGAAAAATAAAGAGAAGATTACGCAAAAAAGATAACAGGTTTCAGTTTTGCAACGACATCCCGCGACCAAGTCCGCAGGGAGAGTGAATCGCTTCATATCACGCCAAGTCCACTTCTGTTTCATCAGTCAAAAATTTCTCGCACATTTTTACTTTCACAAACGATGCAGGCAAGGAAGCGGGAAAATGGAGCAATGAATTTGATGCGGACCACGACATGATTTGTAAGCGTGCAGTTTTCATCTATGAAACCGACGTGATGCTTTCAATTAATGAATGAAATAAAAGCTGATACCAAAACGAAGCACAGTATCGTAAAAAAAATCTTGAAAAAGCCTGTAGGTAAACCTTTTGGAAACAACGCGTGTTAAGAATCTTGTTGACTAGTGTTCCGCTACAATGCGTGTCAGAAATTAAATCAGACTGAGAATGATGCATACAGTCGTTCGCTCTGGAAATGGATTTTCGGTCGATGTGAAAACTCACGCATGAAAAAGGAAACTCGTAAACCGCTTGGCAGATACACGGTTTGCAATGTTCGCAGTGCGATCGGGTAACAAAGACACCCTACTACAGGAGTTCTCAACGTTTTTCCCGTTAAGTACCCTCAAGTCATAAAACAATCAATCTGAACCCCCAGTAAGCTGACACTAAATTAAGTGGTAGTATATTGACTAACAGTTAGTAACTAACAATTTATGGCATTGCAAAGGATATTAACTAAAGTATTTATTTCAAACACTTTATACTAAACATTAGTGTGAAGGCTGTGCCTGTTTGACGCATTTTCCTCGAATATAGGATATTGAAAAATAGCAATACATGAAAACTCAACTGCCATCCAAGTACCCCTGAAAATCTTCCCGTGAACCCCTGGGGGTTCGCAAACCCCAGGTTGAGAACCACTTCCCTACTAGATACGAGTCTAATGCCAGAAATACTAATTTGTAGTGAACGCAACAACAGCAAAATTAAGCAAGAGATAACAGTAATACATCATGGAACTACTTTAGTAGTAACAGCAGTACAGAGTCACTGCACTTTGGTAATGCACACATACAGTGAAAACAAAGAATACCAACACTGTTTCTCATTTCTTTCAAACTGAATTTCAAAAAGTTAAAAACAAGGTTATATTTTTTATTTCTGAACGAGTTCCTGACCAGATGGCCATTGCACTTATTACAGCACTCTTTTAGCGGTGCTAAATGTCATAGCAACCGTCTCGGTACTATCTATGGGTGTGCTTTTTGTTACCGCCAATATATCTACGCTTGTGTACTTCAACATTTTCGTACCTAGTTTGAATTTGTTTTTGGCAAAGCAAACTACCGATTTGTAGTTTGTCTCGTTACATTCCGATGAACATCTATGATGAGCTTGAAATTATCGTTTAATGCAACCGGCATCTGTGATTTATTGTATTTATACATGAACTTGGCTACTGTTAATATCTTTTATTTGCAGAATTTTCAGCATTTTGTAAATGCTTGTAAACACCAATGTCGGAATTCATACACATTCAAACATCTAGCCGAGAATTAGTGAATGAATTGAATTTTTCTTAATTCTTGTTACCTAGTGGTTTTGAGCATGAGAAATTTAATTTTTTCAAGCTTGTCCTTTCAAAGAAACATCATATGTTACAATGTACCAAAGGAGGATCATTCGACGCCAACTTATTAACATGGGTCACAAAATCAGTCGTGTAGCATACTGCGAAGGAGATAGGGATAAAATCATTATCAGGGTGGTTGTTTCCATTTGTTTCCATTGACAGTTCAGGGGACAAGCAAAATCAGGAAGTTACGTGTTAATTCATTAAATACAAGTATCAACTATTATTTAATTAATTATTAACGCTGTCCTTTGCATTATTCAAATAGAACTACAAAACTAAAGGAGGCAACATTTCATTGCGTCAAGATTTCTATTTTCCAACAGATAAAGGCATGCATGAAACTACTGTGCGTCAAAAGAAAATTGAACTAGTCATCGTTCGATGAAAGCAGTGTTTCACTAAAATCAGCGCGAGACTATGCTTCACCAAAACTAAAAACCTGGAATGTTTCAAAACTAAAAACCTGGAAAGTCTTTCAACTTCGCTGGGTTTTCCTATACCTTTGCCACAGGCAGCACAATTCATCTGACAAGCAACATGGCAGTAAAACTGCGTACAGTATTTCACGTTTCATTTGAAGTTCGATGCATAAAAAAGCACATGGTGGCAATGGATTCAACACGAAATTTTACAGGTTTCCAAAATTTTTCAGCACAAATTAACGATACGGAACATGAATAAAGATTTTTTTGCATGAAAACACGTACCTGTCGGAGCCGACGCCACACAGAAGAGCACCAAAAAAAATTCCACTCATTAAAAAAAACTGAGAAATCCTAATCTTCCACTTTTGATCGCAAACCAAGTTGAACTGAGACACCACAGTGGTCTGGTAAGTGGAACGATCGTAAACCCAATGCGAGCACCTCTCCTCCTTTAGTGCTTGCGACGATGTGTTCATGTGCAACCAGTAGTCGCAACTCGTATTCGCTAGCAATGAATCCAGCGTATATCTGCGTTTGCGGAAAAATTACTTCAGAAAAATTTAAGAAATATGCATTTTGTCAGACTCGATAGCACCAAACGTTTGGATATGTTGTACCTTCGGACAGCAACGTCCGAATGAATACTGTTACCAACGAAATTATTAAATTGGCAATAGGTAAACACATACGCCATGTCAACACTCAAAATTTTTCAGAAAATGGATATTCAAGATTGTGATTATCTGAAACGACAAACGCGTGAAATATTTCATTGCCAATGTACTTCGCTTTAAAATGATCTAAAATATGAATCTACTCACTGCCAGGACATAACGCTATTGCAATGAACATGCCAAGAAATAAGATGGATAAACTTGCCTGGACGTATATAATCTATGAAAATACAGGTTTGCAACCTGTTAAGCACTGCTATACCCGAAAAGCTAACTCAGAATTTTTGGTGTTAACATACCGCTGAAATGTTGATCACAGATATGGCGCACATCCGAGAAAATCAACTGCCATAAAACCCCAAACCCTAACGAGTAGCAGAAAAACAATTATAAAAAACTTAAAATCCAAATCTGAGTGCCCTTAAAAAAGGAACCCAATATTTCTAGCTTGCTTGTTGTGGGAACGTTGCATCAGGAACGAACAGCCTTCATCTCACTATTTTGTAAATAATTCTGTGTTTTTCCGATGCCCAAGACATATAAGTAGTCACTTAACATATAGGATAAGGAAATTTGCCTGAGGTTTCAAACTAAGTCGAAGTCAATGTAACAGTTAAACCGTAAATAAACGATATTCAACACGGCATGGTAATACGCAAAATTGTAACGAAAAAAAGACTTCGAGTAATTAGTCTCGAAGCCACAAGAGCGACGCGACCGAATCTTTCAGCAAAATTTGTTACATAAGGAAATCGAATGCCCGGCGCATCGTCGGTGCGAAATCGGCAAACAATGCGTATGAGTGAAATGCTGAAAACCTAGGAGCAGAGAAAGGAAGCAACGTCAAAACTAGAATGAAGAAATCAAAACACAAGCTGCAGCAAGTAAAAACTAGAAAATACGACGTTTTAAATAAGTATTTTCACTGAAATTGAAGAACTATCTGTCGCCTTCGCGAGATTGCTTGAACACGGATATGTGCAAGTCTGAATCATGGCAAAGACATCACAGCAGGGCCCAGTCGGCTGATTCACCAAAAGCTTGCAGCACACCTAGAGATTTGAGGAATCGAATTTACGAAGACGTGATCGTTAGAAACATATTTGGTTTTCTTACACCGACATATTCAGAGAGTTGCTTCGTGACTCTCAAAAAATGCAACTATGCAAAAGTACCTTGCAATGTAAGGGATTTGTGGGCATTTCAATATTAAAATATATATATACAGTACACCAGCAAAAATTTTACAGAAGAAACACTTCACAAATGCATCAAAAATTTTCGTCTCAAAAATCATCTCCCATATTTTGTTTAAAACTTTAATCTGCATGCATCAGGATGGATAAAACGGATTTAGCCAAAAAATGTTTCATGAAACTGTTGCGATCGGAAATCCCGAGCGGCATGTGCGCAAAGCTTCGCACTGTGGCAGCAAGCAACAGTAGAGATCACCCGACGAGATCACTCTCGTCGTTACCATTAGGAAATACAGTCAACTGTTAACCAGGTTTACAAGCATTGTTACAGGTCACTCACCAAGATCACTCCATCGGGAACACTCTATTATTGCTTGTTCGCGCCACATATATATATATTGTTCTTCTTCGCGCACATCCCGTTCGTGGTGAATCACACATTCAACGCAACACCACCGGAGAGGTTGCAACAAAACCAACTACAAAATCAATCCCGTACAGGCAAAGAACAATTGTCTGCAACAAATTTACTTAGCACGCATTTTTCCGTTGTAACACTAAGGTTACAAGCTTCACAAAACCTTAATGCAGTGATTGTTACTGTTTTAGATCATAATGTCAAAAACTGTATCGGACAGTGTGATATCAGCAGATGTTACTTGACAGACACCGACGTAGGCCACCTACTAAACCGTAATAATTATATCAGTGAAAGGTGTCTCGAAAACTATAGCCTCCATCTGATAAGTTTTCTAGGCACATTGACAACAAAGTATCTTGTGATTTTTACACCAAGTCTACAGAATTTTGCGTGTTTACCTGGAACACTGGGACGATCGTTTTGTTTTGTTATCAAATGGCCGCGTCATGTCACTTTGTACCTCGGTCCAATTCATATTGCAAGACTGCAAAAAAACGAAAAGTTAACAAGCAACGTAAAATAATTTAACGGCAAGATTCACCACAAATACATTTTTTAATTGTTTTGGGGAAAGTGACATAGTACACATCTTACTCGACTTACACAGCAAGTCACAGACAGTGAAATTCATGTACACAGTATATTTCTCACCATTTTGCATAAAAATAGTAAATTATGCAAAAGATCAATTAATGAACTTACTCAGGAAGTTGGTCCTGGATCATAATTCAAAATCATTACTCACCTAGTAGAGACCAAATATCATGCCCATGCCTAAAGTCTTACAATTCAGCAAAGTAGCAATTCACTACCGAACTTGTGTATTTTCCCCGCTTTAGTTTAGTGGCAAAATTTGTTTTGTAACAGGTTTGACATGCTTGTAGAAAGAGGCACTGATCTTGGGCAACCCACACCAGTCCAAATTAATTCAAGAAAAGGACATAGACATTGATGACCATGACAACGAGCAGGTTGTGTTAGTCTGCAGACAATGGCTTAAATTTAATCCATAGTATTTCCTCTGTTTATGGCAAATATTTATATCCTGTTAGTCAAAAGCCAGTCATAGAAAATTTATTTGAAGGAATAAGAACGAAAACAGCACATATCAAAAAAAGAGGTGATTTGCAAGTAAACCAACACAGTGTAGACATACAAGAGAAACTACACCTAAAAAGCAAATGCCATACCAGTGTAACATTTTTAATAATTTCCGGTTCAACTTGACATGTATGTGGCGTATTTGCAGCTATGAAAACTGTGCTTGCAATGTTCATGGCTCCAAACACTACGCAGGCAAACATCACAGCATAGGTTTGTACACTGAATTTTTTAAGCCATCCAATATGGCCCATAATGCTGTCAAATTGACTTTCTAGAAATTTTCCTCTGAAGGGTGCAGATTCCATATTGTTGGATTTTTTGCTTACAAAAAATGGTAGCAATATCACTTTACCTGAATAAAAATAAACGTAAATTATATGTTACTATGTAGGAACTACCATATAAAACAAGTTCTTCTGTGTGGTTAGATGGTTAAAACAAAATCTGACCATTTAAAACCAAGATTAATGTAATCAACACATAAAACCAGATATCACCTAGATCATTGGTCCTCAAAATTTGTCATTGTGGACCCTTTCACTGCATCCAAGTGTTGCAAACCCCTTCCATTTTGTCAAAATTTTCTTTATTATTGTGAAATTAGATCTGGTTGTTTCTTAGTGTAATCAATTTGTCATTGCGGACCCTTTCACTGCATCCAAGTGTTACAAACCCCTTCCATTTTGTCAACATCTTCTTTATTATTGTGAAATTAGATCTGGTCGTTTCTTAGTGTAACCAATTTATCATTGCTGACCCTTTCACTGCATCCAAGTGTTGCAAACCCCTTCCATTTTGGCAACATTTTCTTTGTTATTGCGAAATTAGATCTGGTCGTTTCTTAGTGTAACCATCTAACCTAAATTGTCCCAGCAAGAAGCAAATTTCAGGCTTCGGTCTGCAGTCCATTGCAATCGTCAAAATCAAACAAAAAAAGGTCAGTCGATTTTCAACATGAACATGTGAAACTACAGTTGTGGAGCAATTACACTGAATAATGGCCCAAATGCATGGATAAAACTAGCAGTTTTTCTCTTGATTTGATTTTGGTTTTTGATTTGTGGACCCCTAAAACACATTCATAGACCCCTGCGGGCTTGACAGACCCAAGGTTAAGAATCTCTGACCTAGATTAAGGGCAAAAGCCAAATAATATGTATGAACATGTCATACGCAATTAACATCAGTAAAGACTTAGTCAAAACTTGTGGAAAGAATAAACCAAACCTAGGTTTTACCAACAACATGCTGTGTGGTTGAAACAATTCCTATTGCACTAATATTTTCATGAGATTTCATGTAGACAGTAAATCCAAAAGCACTAAAGGAAAAATGCTGCATCAATTTGCAATCGGAAACATGAAAGAACATCAACTTTGGGTAAAAATAATTTGGTTGGCTACAATGTTGGCACACATCCATAAATAAGAGGTATATCATTCATCACATAATTGTTCCAATTTACATTATTTGTGTCACAAAATTTAAGACATATTTAATAATCTTGCACAGAAAGAACAAAAAGTTACATGTGACAATTCCAATATTAGCTAAAAAATCTGTATATAATTCAGGTACTTGAACAAGGTCATTGATAGTATTCTTTGTTAAAGATTGCCAATATATAGGGGAATTTATGCTGATGCTTGCTAAATGAGGAAAGAATGATGCCTAAAGCAGTAAATCATAAAGTCCAAATCTGGGTTTACCAAAGCTTCAGCCTGTGGACACACTTCACATGGCCCACACCTTTGGTTTCAGATTGTGTTCTATGACATGCTAAAGCTTGGATTGCACTTCTGCTGTGTCGGAGTGACAGTGGTTTCTTGCAGCAAGATGTTTCCTGAATTGTGTTTTTACATGCTGAAAGAAAAAATGAACATGAAAGCCATTGCAAGGGAGTGATTCTGCTTCAAGTCTTTGTTAAATGCCTGGACTATGCTAACCTGCATTTTACTGTCAAAATGTCAAACTGTTGGTTCACAGGTTCCTTCACATGATCTAAATTGGCCCACTTTGAAAATACTTAGCACAACCTTGGTCTAAAGCTTCAAACTTTAGAACGTACGCAATAAGACATTTGCCAATACAAGATGTGCTTGCAGTTAGAGTACTCTTCCTTGTGAATAGTTGACACAAATGGCAGACAGCCCAACGGCTGCTTAATGGTGATGGCTGCAACACAACTCAAAACACTGTGCTTGGCAGATGAGGCCTAAAATATCAAAACAGCCTCATGTCTAAATCAACTACAAACCCAAAACAACTCAAACTTCCCAATTTACAAGAATGTCAAACATGTTGTCTACATAAATAAAATACACACACAAACTGCACATACAACACATTTCCTAGCAGTGAGCAGGCAATTCTGACACTACAACATATCTATCTTTCAATATTATCTAATCTTGATTGCGAGAAACTCAAACAGTTGTGCCTCTGCTTACAACTTGTTTTGTTTTTCGTGTAAAGGTGTTGCATTTCAGTCCTGCTTCATATTAAGCTACTTTCATCTACCTAATATTTGTTTTTTGATGTCCACGTAATATGTTAACTGTTGATAAATACTAAGTGTAATACCATAAAAACTGCATGATACCCTTTGTTGGTTCCTGTTGCTTCTGAATAGTTGAAGAGACTGCCAACATTGTCATCACATCTTTTTCTGGAGCGGGTATGCTGTGATTTCTGCTGTCATCATGGATAACTATGATCGTTCTTTTTATGTTTTTCTGTTGCCCACATTCTGACTGTATTATGATGGCTGGTGCTGCACAGCTTCTTGGGTCCTTACCTAGATTATAAATCATGTTTACCACCCATGTGCCCACCCCACTTCTCCATGTGTATACAGGGTGACCCAAAAAGATGCATACCCATATTTTGTTCGATAAAAAACCCATTTTTTAATGTCTTTTCTGTTGCAGGACGTGATAGGTGAATCTATGGATGATCGTTTGCAGCTATAGTTGCCCCAAAAATGTCTTGGACAAATCAGCAGAAGATATTCTCCCTGGAGACCTATTTTGCAACAAAATCATACCAGAGTGTACAGATTCAGTTTCGAAAACGTTTCCATTGTCG
>Ga0210059_1017390_pt1 | contig 10253 bp, 6 predicted proteins | sample Ectturendosymbi2_FD_188042 | JGI IMG/M metagenome (GOLD analysis project Ga0210059, IMG submission 188042) | Ecteinascidia turbinata endosymbiont from Florida, USA - Sample 2 (SPAdes) (version 2) | ecosystem: Host-associated > Tunicates > Ascidians > Unclassified | place: Key West, Florida...
TTGTCTACGTCTGGATAGGCAGTTATAACTAGTGCAGCTCCAACAAATCCAAATTGCTATCTGACTAACCAGCAATGCTCTAGTCTGGTAGTAATGTAGATCAAAGCCACACACACAGTTTTTTATGTCAAAGTTACCAACTGAAAAAAATGCAAAAAAAAACAACAAAAACATGGCCAACACAGATTCATAAGCTGTCAACTTATAGTGGCATAGGCCGCACAAGGTAACAGACTGTGGTGATCCAGCATAAAATCAGAACGCCATGGAAAATTGTTAAAATTACAAGAAAACATAATTTGCAAAATAAACTGAACTGATTCATTTTACACATTTCAAACCTTTCCAAAAATCCCTAAAAAATCCCCAAATCCCTAAAAAATCCTTAAAAAGGGTCAAAAGTTCCAATCTAGGGACAAAATCCCTATAAGTGAGTTCCCATTATAGGAATGGAAATGAGCAGGCGACGCTTCATCACGTGACTGAGAAAAACAATCAGCTCACAAGCAACAAACAGTTGAAAAAGTCTGAAACTGCAAACGTGAGACTTATTTTTAGCCTACTTGTTAGGAAAATTTTACATCTTTCAAACATCATAAGCAAACAAAACATCGATTCACATTTCAACTACTTCAAATTTCTGAAGCAGAGCATTTTCACTGTAAAAGATAGCGTTTTGATATAACCTAGCCGCGAGTCTTCAACAAATGCTGCAAATTAAGTCAGATTGAAGACAAATCTGTCATCTATTTTTAATTGCCAAATGCACTTTCCTGAATCGTTGCGTGAATGACCATCAATCATTGTTACCAGTAAAAATTCATTGGCTCGTTGCAGAGAAACGATGACTTTAAAAATGAGTTTGAATGAACAGAATTGTGTTTTTCAGAGACTAACTTGACTCGAGTCACGTTTAAAAAAAAGGGTCGATTCTGGCTATTTGCGAAAAAAACATGAAATTACTCACTGGATTTGCCTGATTTTTTTCTTGTGAAAGTTTGTAACTGTGGAAATCTGGTTTAAGATGAAAATACTACTGTTCACAGTCAAAGTTGCGGTTTCATACTTCATAGCATACACTCAAAGACCTGGTTCAAACATTCACATTTTCTTAAATTACCGATTCCCATACCAGGATGTTTGAGGGCAAAAAAAGTTGAAATCCTGCAGCTCGACGAGTAATGTCCGTACGGCGTCGCAAAACAAAAGCAAAGGCTTAAATATCGAAACATACACGCTCCGAAGATCATGGGGAAATTTGAGACAGGTCCCAGTTTTGTATTTTTTGATTTTTTGAAATCAACTCACTTTCTATGGCCTACCAATCTACGTAACGTTACATATTTGGTTCTTCCAGAAAATATACTCACAGTATATTGATTATGATGTTGTAGGTCATTGCTCAATTCAAGTTGCAAACTCCAAGTGGCAAACAGCAATAACTGAGCTCAAACCTGTTTGGGAGATCTTTGCATAGAAAAACACATGCATAGATTCTGTTCAGAGGCGAATTTTTATAAAATATTTTGATCTCATCTTACCGGTAAAACATCCATACAGGTGACGTATGCACGCATGTTCAAAAATAAATTTGATCATTTTTATTTCAATTACATTTTATTTTTGAAACAATGCTTTTGTAGAAAAGTGCACGGAACCTTTTTTCTCTAAATCTGTAAAAAATGCACCAGTGATGCAGTCCACACTGTAAACTCTGCTTTCAAATTTTTGAAAAATATCAATTTTTAGCCATAAATATGCCAAACGTTAACGCCAGAAGGCCAAACAAAGTGACTAAGGATGCAGATTTTCGCCTGGTATTCTTTTAAAAGGAAAACGGCGGTAGAGTGACTCCATGCAAAAACTCGTCTCGAGTCACGATTTTTGGTGAGGCGATTCGAGTCAAGTAAGAATCGATGTTGTGAAGACTCGACTCAAGTCATCTTTTTTACCGATTGACTCGACTCTACTCGAGTCACAATCAGTGACTCGAGACTCGATCCAGAATCATTTTTGCCAAACCTTCTAACATCTCATTGACAAACAAAAATAGTTTGCAAACAAAAAAAGAGTTTTTTTTCTACAGTAATCAATATTGACGCAAACGTTTTATGTCAAAGCTATTTGAACAATTCATATTATCTAGCATCTCTCCTTTCCCTGGAACCACAGACAATCAATTTGGTTTGAGGGCTGGCCAGAGCACGGATCAATGTACATTTTTGTTGAAGGAAACTGCTTCATACTTTGCAACCAGAGGTGGGCAGTAGCGAGCTACTAAAATAGCGAGCTACTGCAGGGAGCTGGTTTTCCAAGAGTGATAGCGCCAGCGCCGTTCTTTTTCGAAAAAAATAACGGATGCGGTAGCAAGAAGGTGTCACCATTCTACCGCTATTCGCTACTTTGGCGTGAGTGGTGGCCAATGGAAAACGCTCGCAAGAGCTCTTCCGTTCGCACACATTGATAGCAACTGCTCTTCTCACTGTTTTGCGGTAAGCTAGCAGCATTAAGAAAGATTTATCTCGGGTTGCTTTGGACCTAATCGGTCGGGTCCACGTCAGTTCGGAAAAAATCAACATCAGCGACAAACTTAAAGCAGTGGGGCTTGGAAGCATAAGCTACTGCTAGCGGTAGCCTGAAGCTGCGTATAAGTGAATTGAATGCTTGGAAAAAACACGGCACTGGATTCTACATTTCGCTGCATGTGTAACTGCGGTTTTTGTTTTGAAGTATATGTCAATATGACAGTTTTTATAGCTTGGTTCGACATCAGTATATTTGGCTGCGTGTGTAACTCAAAGCAAACTTATGGTTCTATCTCAAAGACAGTGGCGTAATTAGGGGGGCTAAGGGGGTCATCTGCTCCCGAGCGCAGCACGTGGTGGCCGTCAATTGAGGTTGGAATGTCACCTCGCAATTACGAAATGTCAAATGTCAGCAGATATTAATAATCACGATTTACAAAATGTTGAATGCCAGTCGCTGCCACCCAGTTGCAAAGTCTCATCAAGATCACCATTCTCAAAGCGAGCAATTACGAACGTTGGTAATGTTTTAAGACGGAGCTTCTGTCTGCAGCAACCAGTGCCTGCATGTGTTTCGACTGACGGTTGCGTCACAATGCTTTCAGATAGCCAGCGTTGCGAACTTTCATAAAGCACTCTCATTTTAAAGTTGCGTCACAGTGGACGGGAATAAAGCATTCACAGTGCATGCAACTACGCATGCTTTTACAACAATGATAAACCTAACAGTATGTTGTAACGACAACAGATCTGATGTTTGAGAAATGATCTGATCTTTGATGGCTTTCAAACTTTATGTTGAAATGGATTTATTTAATGAGGTTCTGTAAGCAGTTATGATGATTTTTATTTGTGTGATGTTTAAATAAATCCTGCCTACTTTCGCAAAATTCTAATTGCAAATGGGCAACAGCGTTGAGTATATTAGTTATAACTGTGAACTTTTCAGTTATTTGCAGTGACGCCGGAGAGCGAGGGCATGACGGAGGTGGAGGTCACTGTTCACAATAGTATCATATGTAACTTCATAGTTGATCGAGATCGATTATTAACAAATTTATTGCAGCTATTCGCCCACTCACAAGATTCAGAATGGTTTTCTACTATTTTTGCTATAATATTCGAAGACGACATTGTTGCTGAACAGAGAAAAAAAACATATTGGAGAATAATTTTTTGTCTTTTTCATAAGTTTGCTTTTCCCTCAACTCTTTTATTGCCCCCTGCCCTACAGCTGCTCCGGCTGCTATCTGTGTTTTATTTAATTCCACCTATAAACATAGCAACTCCACAGAGACGATTGTCGAAATCAGTGTTTTTTAAGCCGTTCTTGGGTGTTAAAATGACACCCTAAAATTTTGCAATGACACCCCAAAATCTGAAAACCAAGGTGTGGTTTTGCCTTGTATTGAAGTAAAACGACTTGACGAAAGCATGTTTTCCTGCACGTGGCAATTGCAACAGACGGCTGCAATGTTATAGACCGACACAATTTTCTAGTGCAGTAGTTGGAAGCAAAAATTGTGAGGATGGTATCTGTGCATTGTAATGCGCACTGCCTCGCTTCGACCTGTTACTATACTTCCGCAGAATTGTGCAGCATGGTGTACGAAACTGCGAAAGCACTTTAAAGCAATTATGGAAGTGATTTACTGTTTTACCGTTGCGATCGGCATGCCTGGCGATGCATCAGACTGCAATGAAGACAAAAGGTCAGCAGTTGCAGCACGCATGCAGAGCAAGGTGGTTGTCGAGTGAGGCAACAGTGAGAGCTAGGAGTGAGATTTTGGCTATTTGGGCTGCGCTGAAGCAGCTCACAGAAAATAAAAATGATGCAATATGCATTATGTTACTGCGACTTATGAAAAGAAAAAATATCAACATGGTACTTTCGTTTTGTCAACATTGGCACTTCACCTGACAGAACTGAGCTAAGTTTTTCAGGCGGGATGTTTTAATTAACTTTGCACAGAAGAAATCTTCCGTAGAACTGTGCATCAATAAGCTCTCTGATGCCGCTGCTAAATCCGAGCTTAAAGCTAATTTCGAAAAGTTTGATAGTGAATTATGGGAACTTAGAACCAAGCCCTGTACGTGTGAAAGTTACGCTCCGGGGCAAGTGGAAAAGTGCCGTTCCACCCCATCACCGGGTCAGTCCCCGCCAAACCGGGTCCTAAATCTAACTTCAGGTTCATTCGGGAAAGACCATTTGCTATTCCTTCTTTTCACCAAAAGTTTCACCCCGGGACATTGTCCCCCCATTGTGGGGGCCCTGCTAGAACGCTGGATAATTTGGCTGACTCGTGTGTGTCCAATGGCATGGCGTTTTTTAAAGGGAATCGAAAGATTGGCAAACTGATCATCCTCATACACAAAAAGGGAGACAGGAGTGAATGAACCAACTTCTAGAGCATCTCTTTGCTTAGCCTCCCAAGGACAAGTGCATGCCAAGATGCCGCGAAAATAATGTAACCAAAGCTGGATGATACCTGTAAGATTTTTCTGGTACGTTTAACCACTAGCGTGTATGGGGCGCCGTTTGTAAAAAAAATTATATCGGACAGATTTAGCACAAAAACTACTAAATCAGCGCACATTTAGGTAAATCTGCACGCAATTAAATATAACTGCGCGTATTAAGTCAAATCTGCAATCAGTGAAATATATCTGCGCTTTTTTAACTAAATCTGCACGCAATGAAATATATCTGCTTATATCTAGCTAAATATGCACACATTTAACTATGTTGTTTTTAACTACCATAGTTAAATGTGTGCATATTATGTTTTTACCATAGTTAAATGTGTGCATATTATATATTATTATATTTTTATATATATTTAACTAAATCTGCACGCAATGAAATATATCTGCTTATATCTAGCTAAATATGCACACATTTAACTAAATCTGCACCATGTAGATAAATCTGCGTGCATATATAGTGCTGAAGCGTGTCGGTGGTGTTTCAAAGGTGGTATCCTATCTCAAGGAAAAAGTTTGTGTTCTGTGTCAGTAATACAGCCAAAAGCTAGGCTACTGCGAAACTACCACCAAGTTGACTGCCATTCTTTGTCTACACAAACCAATATACAAGAAGAGAAGTCATAATTCAGACCTGAAACAACCTTGTTTTAAACAACTCCAAGGTATTCACTCCGCAGCAGCCTGGGTTTTGTCGAAGTTGTTTAGATGGGATGCCACTCTTTAAGGCACCGCTGACGCGCTTCAGCACTATATATGCACGCAGATTTATCTACATGTTGCAGATTTAGTTAAATGTGTGCAGATTTAGCTAAATATAAGCAGATATATTTCACTGCCTGCAGACTTAGTTAAATATGCGCAGATATATTTCCCTGCTGCAGATTTAGCTAAATATGCGCAGATATACTTCACTGAGTGCAGATTTAGCTAAATTTGCGCTGATTTAGCAGTTTTTGTGCTAAATCTGTCCGACATAATTTTTTTACAAACGGCGCACCATAAGCCTGCGCTGTTCCGTGGGAACGCACAAGTAAACCTGATTCTCATTGGTAGAAGAGCAGGAAGTGCGGCTCTTTACTGTTACGTAACAAACAGTGTGACGAATCTCGTAACTGTAGTAGATAACGTGGTCGGCCTCGTGCGATAAGTGCAGTGGTTTTAACGTTTTTCTGTGTACATCACCTGACAGAAGACACAGCGTTTCGAAACTTCGCGTTAGTGTGCTCGACTGTGTTCTCAGTAACGAATAGAACTTCATTCGGTGCAACGACATTAGTGATCGACGAGTCTAGTTCGGAGAAGCTTTATAAAGTCCTGCAGTCAACGCTGGGACGATCGCCCGGGTAAATCTCCATCTTTCGAAACGCATTAATCTGGTCGGGTGTCAAGTGCATCTTTCCAGCTCGATTCAAGCGAGGTTGTCTAAGAGGAAACGTGTAAGCTTGATACTTTCCTAGAAATGTCAAGTGGCGAAAAGACTAATTGAAGGGGCCGAATTGTCTACTTCAGTGAAACCAATGGATGATTTGCTCAAGTCGAAAAGTGGAGAATCGCAGTTGAATAAAACTGATCTGCCGACTTCTGGCGACAATGGACATGTCGCACACTGGGTTGCTGACCTTGAACAGCACCTCCCTACGGATGTGGAGTCAGTTTCTTCATCAAAGAAGCATCGCGATTCTTATACAGTACGCTCTTGCGCGTCGCGATCGAGTACTACCAGCAAAAAATATCGCGATAGTGTCGTCAAGCCGCGATTGGCCGCTGAGGAGCTTAATGTCGAAAGGGAGCTTGCGCGTCAGAAAATTCAAGAAACAGCTGATCGAGCCGACCGAGAGAAACGCCGTGCTGAAGAAAGGGCAAGAATTGACGCCCAACGAGCTCGTGAAGAAGCTGAAGAAGAAAGACTACGCGTTGAGGATCAGGCTCGAATGCGTATAGAAGAAAGAGAAAAAGCTTTGAAATTAGCTGCAGTTGAAGCAGAAGTTTGGGAACGCGAGTCTTCTTGTTCGAGCCACAGACGTTTTCCGACTGGATCCAAACGAAATCGTGAGTACATTTGTTTTGATCGTTCTCGTTGTGATGAGACGCAGCTGCAGTCCGAACGTGGATTGTCATTGCATCGAAATAAGTGTGGCGTTAATTTTCGTCGAGTCGGTAATAACGAAACGGCTTTTCAATATACTCCCGAAGTAGGAAACTATCGTGGAACATATCGGCAGCGTGCTGACCTATACCCTCGTCGAGGTGACATAGATTTCCCGGATGTTGGTGAACGCTTTTCGCCCAAACCTGTAATAACAAAGTTTGATGGCAATCCGATGAATTACAAAACGTTTATGCGTCAGTTTGAACAGCATATCGCCCAAAGGACTAGAACTGATGAGCTGCACTTGTTGTTCCTCATGCAACATTGTGAACCTGCAGTACGAGATAAAATTGAGCGCTTTATGTCGGTGAACCCTTGTGAGGGGGACAGAATGTCTCAAAATGAACTATTTCTATGAATATGGCCAGCCGCACGTTATCGCGCAGCGCTGTGAACAAGAACTAAAAACGCTGTCTGATGTGAGGCCTCATGATTCTGATAGCTTGATGAAGCTGTCAGTACTTATGAATAAATGTTGTACGTCATTGGAGGGTGTAGCAAATACGTCGAGCGTTAACACGATGAATGTAATGATTTCAATAGTTAAAAAGTTGCCCGTTTCGCTTCGATTAAAGTGGGTGGACGTTCAAAATGCCACCGAGGAAAGGACTGGTCACCGCGCAACCTTTGCGGATTTGACAACATTTGTTAATGGGCTTACAAAAACAGCAAATTCAGTATTTGGGAAAGTGGGAAAGTTGTACTTCCAACTATTTCGAACAGATCAGTGGTTGCCGAACGAAACGTGGCAGTAGTTCATAACATTGTGGCCGCACCATCTTCTGAGAAACCAGTAATAACTAAGTCTGCGGTCAAATGCCGGTACTGTAAAAGGCAGCAGCCTTAAGAATTGTTACAAGTTTAAAGACTTGCCTACCGGGAGCGTAAAGACGTTTTACGTGCAGAAAAGCTATGCTTTGAATGTTATGGGGAAGGTCATTTGAGTAAAGATTGCCCTCGGTGACGTGAGAGCAAAGAACGTGACAATGGTCCAAACCCGAAAATGTGCTCGCCAGGTCCCTCAGCCTGCGAAAGGGATACGTCCGACGAAAGATCTAAGGCCATTCTTTCTACAATGCGAAATGAGCGACAGCCTGGCAGAGTAGGCTGCTCAAGTGTGTACTTGAATGTAGTTCCCGTAATTGTGAGCTGTGGTGACCGTGAAGTGACCACCCACGCATTTTAGATCCTGGTAGTAACCTCTCATAATGCTTCCCACATATCCTCTTGTTTGTAGCCAAAGAATCGCCTAGAAGTTAACATCTATCTTCTTAGCCTAAATTACTATAGCATATGTAATATAATACATATGCTATAGTAATTTAGGCTAAGAAGATAGATTTTAGGCTAAGAAGACTGTCTGTCTAAGAAATTTTAGGCTAAGAAGACTGTCTAGGCTAAGAAGACTGTCTATGCTATAGTAATTTAGGCTAAGAAGATAGATTTTAGGCTAAGAAGATTTTAGGCTAAGAATTTAGGCTAAGAAGACTGTCTGTCATTGCTTGTTCGCAGTTAAATGCTCGTGTGTGTGTATATGCGTATATTTGTAGTAAACTACTACAAAATGTGTGTATTTGTAGTTTACTATTTTTGTGTGTTTTAATATATAGCTCATTACTTCGTGAATACGTTGCTGCCGTGGTCCAGTTTTTGTTACGGTATATCAAGAACACCTGCAGAAGAAGCAGAAAATTCTCTTACGACGATTTTCTCCAAAAATGAACTCAATCTCAATGGAATTTGCATCGCGGCCATAATCAAATCAAACCACCAATATCTTTATAATGGGTGTGCGTGGATCAAGAAAGGGTTATGGCAACCCGAAGAGGATTTCTTTTTTGTCGGGTTTTTCTTTTCCTCTTCGTCTGGAGCCTTGCGGTCCATGACAATTAAACGTCATGGCCATTTGTGCCCGACAAGAGTAACCTCTTCACAATTGGCCATTGCTCCCGCAACCTATACATCGGACTGCGACAGCACGTTTAGCGGTCGACACAACCTTCACTATGGAAACATTAATCTCACGTAATTTATGGGGCACCTGACTAGATAACCTCTGTGTTTTTTCGGTGTCCTGGCGTTTTTTTCTGTTTTAACGAGCACATTTATCGCAATTAATTCAGTACCGCCAAATAAATCTATCTATCTATCTCATTCTGCGAAAGAAAATTTATGAACGCTCTGAATGCCCCAGGATCACCCAAATGCGTGACAATTCACACGACGACTCCCCCACACACCTTGGATAGTAAAGCTGTTTCAGTTTTGGTTGAGCCACTCAAAGGCGGTAAACGTATCGAGCTTAGCGAAGTGGTCGTGGTTGACGAAATTCCCGTTAAACCAAATATCATACCGGATCGGGGGGACCTGCAAAAGCACGATTGTTTGCGTGACGTAGATCTGCTGCCCGTTGAGGGAGCAACAGTGACGTTGCTGATCGGTGCCAACTTCCCTGAAGCCTTGCGAGTTGAAGTTGTGCGCAACGGGAGCGATGGTTGCCCAGATGCAGTGCTCACCCCTCTTGGTTGGTCATTGTTGGGGCCAGCATTTAAAACAGTTGCAGCTGCGGACAATGAGATGAGCTGTTTTGTGGCTCATGTAAGTGCTACTGTGCCGCCATCTTCGATGCAAGTTATGTTTTTGAAAGACGAGAGTGATGTGATATCTACGGATGGGGAGTTCTTTACGATTACTAGATATTGCCAGACAATATTGAAATGACCAGAAAACGGCATACTGGCCTGAAACGCCGTTTCCAGAGAAACCCTGAAGTTTATCAGAAGTACACTGACCAGATGCGACTTACCATCGAAAAAGGATACGCTGAAGAGTTTCCAGAAGACGAAATTGCTACAGATCGCCGCAAGTGGTACATTCCCCACCATAAAGTCTTCAGCGAGCGAAAACCGGACAAGTTGCGAATTCTATTTGATTGTGCAGCACAACAGCAAGGCGTGTCACTGAACCAGGTGTTGCTGCAAGCGCTGGATTTGAATAATCGGCTGGACGCAGTGTTACTGCCTTTCCGGAAGGAGTCCATAGCCATGGTAACCGATGTAGAAGCAATGTTCCACCTAGTTTTGGTGAGTCCT
>Ga0210059_1017391_pt1 | contig 10252 bp, 7 predicted proteins | sample Ectturendosymbi2_FD_188042 | JGI IMG/M metagenome (GOLD analysis project Ga0210059, IMG submission 188042) | Ecteinascidia turbinata endosymbiont from Florida, USA - Sample 2 (SPAdes) (version 2) | ecosystem: Host-associated > Tunicates > Ascidians > Unclassified | place: Key West, Florida...
GCGCTAATCATGGCAGAGGGGCCTGCCCCCCTAGATTTTGAAATTTTCAGCAAAAAAGTTTTTTTTTGTTTTGAGTGGGAAAAAACAAATGTCACCACTTTTGTCCCCCACCTAGAAAAATTTTGAAAAAATCCCCAGTGCCCTCTCCTCGGGAAAAAATCCTTCCGACCCCCATGGCGCTAATCACTAAACAAAGCAATGGACTCCACCGCAGCAGGACGTGAAGCAGTTTCACCGACCTCCGCAAACACAGTGACTGAAATATGTTCGAAGCATTGTTTCCCAGCTTAGAAGCATTATCCTCAACAATTGCGTCCCAACGACAATTTACAGGTTTGACTATAGGCACAAAGCCATATTTTTCAAAAAAATTCGCTGCCAGGATGGTAATAATGGAACAACTGCAGTTATTGCAGGTAGACACAACGGAAATCTAGTGGCCGAACAAATGTGGGCTGAAGCATCCCCAACAAAGATAAAAACACTTTTACGTAAACATTGTCCCGTTTAACTCCGTTGTCCGATAAACTGTTACCTCAAGAGGCAACTTGCTATCAAATCAACTGAAAACACGTTTCTACAATGCCGCTGACAACAGCACTGGTGAAGAATTCTAGCCATAAAAAATAAGCTGGGACAACAACCACGACAAAGATCCAAACAGTAGCATTTAAAAATTGTGCATTGGCACCTTCGTTTATCCTTCACTTTGTTTATCAAAATAACAAAATTAACATTGCGTAGAATTCAAACATTTCAAGAAGTCCATAAAACAAAAATGTAAAAGGCGTACAAAAAGAATGAACTTCGAAAGTTTCATAATACGTGGTGTGTCACGAGTGGTCTGCGGGCGCAGATCTCCGCTTACTCGGCGCCGTACTGGTGACGCGCCTACTTTTGTAGTGAATGGTGCATTGATGGCGAACCAATGGCGGCACCGCAGGGGAACCGCCCCTTGCACCCACCAATCAACGCCGAACACGAGGCAGGACAGGCCGCAAGCACCGTTTTTCAAGTCTTCGGTGCGACGCCACCGGGAATCGAACCTGCCACCAGCTTCAGTAGCGCGCATTCCATACCACAAGGCCACTTAGCCGGTAAAAACGAACTTAATTTAAATGAAAATAAGAATTACAGAATTATAATGTCGTCTACAGCACCACCGGAAAAGTTTCCTGTCAGTCTCATCCGGTGTTCAGGTCTGAAGTTAATTTTGTTCTTCAAGCATCATCATCTACTGCACAAAAATGACCCATGTACCGTTGCATCCTTCTGTCAGCTCAATCCAGTTTCCAAGCCAAGCGATGTTTGCGTTGCGAGAGAGCTCACCTCCATCTAGTCCTCTCATCATCACTGCCTGAAAATGACGCGACAGCATTGCCAACAACTGTTGGTTAAGATTTCTGCAAAACTTAGGTAAATGCTTTAATGATATTTCCGCTTAAAAATGTTGGAAACATTCGACGCTAAATCATTTCGTCATATTTACATTCTTCACAAGCAGTATTTCGTAGCGGCATTTGCACACATGCCAAAACCAGAGTACGGACATTGAGTTGAAGATTCTTGACCGCACCCAGACTTGAATACGTATTATTTCATCAGATTCAAAAATGACTTTGTAATATATGCAACTGTCTTGCACAAGCTTCATTTGAGTTCTCGTTTTGAGGAAGTTTTTCTATACGTCAAAAAAGATAAGCACATACAGTGTTTTCAACATTACATCCCATTCACGCACTGTAAGACACAGATCTTTCGAGAAATCACATTTTCACGTCGCTGAGCACAACAGCAAAGGTTACGAACAGCGCTTAATGCAGCTGCATAATATTTCTACAGCTCCTGGCTTCGTTTGTAAGCTCTGAGAAACGATCGTTTTGTCTAAATTTGAAGCCGAACGCTCGAACTTATCCAGAATACACTGATAGCAGACGGTGGAGCCCACAGCATTCATCGCACACACAGTCATCTAATTTTTCCAAACCGACCGCTTTCACTAAACCGCCTTTAGATCAAACAAGCATTGGATTCGAGCACTTTGGTAACATATCCCGTGCGTGATAAATATGGAGTGCACCGCATTTTGCACAGGACGACCATCGGTCTTCTCTGAATCCAGCCAATGCAATACAATTTGATAGCAACTTGAAAAACTTCGTGATGTAGATCGATAACTTAATGCAAAATAGATGAAAGCAGGTAATGTTTGCAAAACAGAACGTTTGCGCCACATTCTTAAAAAATGATTGATCATATACTTCATCTTTCAAAAAATGTACTGCTGTCTGATAACACCACTTTTGCTTCTTTGTTTCACAGCAGAAGAAAGCAAAAGACGAAAGTTGATGCACCATTATCGATTTCGTCACAATTGCTTGTTGCCTAAGAAAAAAGTTGTGTGGTCAGGAACAAAGCACCATCTTTGCTGAAGTGAGCAATACTTCCGAGTCGCATGCAGTTTGTGACTGCGGTAACGTCGCATGTTTGTTTATCAGAAAGATCTTGCTTCTCAAACAAGCGACATGACATTTTGTAGTTGCCAAGTTGAAGTAAAGCTCTGAAAACGCTTTCATTACTTTCACAGGAGTAACAAGCTTTTCAGATGCAGTAAAACAAACTCAATTTACAAATGAGAAACAATGACGCTGAAAGCACTGGTCTAAATAAAATCATACAGAATGTTTCAAAAAAAGACTGTTTTCATGGTTAGCAAAATTCATTGCATGTCTCAGACGCAAAGTTGCATTTTTGAAACGTCCAATATTAGTATTCAAATCGGTGGTTTTGCACTGTTGTTTCTAACCAACTTAAAAAGATGGATTTCGCATTCACTCTGTCTGAAGACATACAGTACTTTCCTAGACCAGCAGAGAGTCAGCAAACGCAGATCTGCCTCATTGCAGCCGAAACGCTGAATAGTTTTGCGTCAAATCCTTTCGTTCGTGTTCACGCAGTCACATACCGGGTGTAAAGGTCAGTAATAATCAAAACATTCGCAATGTGCCGTAACAGTTTGTTTGCATGAAATAACGTCGCGTTATAATAAATACTACGGCCAAAGCAAACGATACAACTGACATCTTGCAAACGTTTCGATAACAACTGTTATCATCTTCAGTGCATAGCAATTACGTCGCGTTAATCTTGAATTAAGTACAGTGAAACTATTTGCGAGAGTTTAGCAGGCTGCCATGTGTTGAAGTCAGCAAAAACTGGGCAAGCAAAAGACACAAACTTTGTGACTAGGAAAGCGGGAACTTAGTCACCTAGCCTCAGGTAAAGACGCTGCTACTGAGTTGCAACCGGCACGACGCGATACGCATTAAAACAAACTCAGTAGGTGCAGTTCCAAGTCAAATGCCTGTGACTCCCGTACAAACAGGTGCATTTAGGGGCAAAAGACTAAAGCCTGGGGGGAAGGCTGCAGGTTGCTACGAAATCCGACCTGAAATGCTCAAAGCCTTGAATCGAGAAGTTCTTTGGCCGACTCGTTTGTGTGAAGTTGCCTGGTGTTCTGTAAAGACACCGAAAGATGGGCAAACTGGAGTGATCATCCCCATGTGCAAAAAGAGGGACAGGAGTAAATGCACCAACAACGCCAAGTGCCTTGAAAAAAGATGCCGCGAAATAATTGAACCAGAGCTGGATGATACCCAGTGCGGTTTACGTCCTGGCCGTAGCACTACTGACAAAATTTTCACACGCCAGCAAATTTTCAAGAAATCTTCACAGTGTGCCAGATACGTCTACACACAAGAAATAAACAATTTTCAGTTTATCTTCATTGGTTTAGCTTATAGCGGGTGAAGGCAGCAAATTTTTCCGAAATCACACCTGCTATAAAAGGCGCAAACGGGAAACGTCCACCCAGGTACTGAACTACAAACGGGGGATTATGAGTGGTGTGCACCTGAGAAACTAGGAGTGGGAAAGCTCCACGAAAATACAGTGCGCCGTGCCTGGCCACGACAGTATTATTTTGTTGTTAAAGTTTTCACAGAAAATGAAAAAGTAAGCCCAAACTGTTGGTGTCAAAACTAAATAATGGGACACAACATCGTCGTTCACACAACCGACGTGGACACAACAAACACGCTGTTCTCATTCTTTCTTGTTGATGCTTTTCTTATTCCGTTAGCAAAAACATTCGAAATACCGTATTTCGAGCAAATTGTGGTTAGGTCGCGCGTAATTTAACATTTTGGTTGCAGTCCTCATGTTATGTTGGCGCATTATAGCCCAGCTTAACACAGGAGGAATGTAGGTGCTTGTTGCATCCTAACCATAGGTTCAATAGACAGGATGTGGGGGAAAACCGCTTCAGGCAAATAAAGGTAGCAATACTGCAATTATACTGGCAAAAATGTTGCTTCAAAGGGCAAAATACACGATCAAGGGGCAGGAAAAGCCGCAGAGTGGAACCCGTACGTTCGGAAATAAAAAGCACAACCTCTGAAAAACGGGTGTTTCTCGAAAATCAGGTTAGCACAACGTCGATGACCTGTTTTTGCGGAAGAAATTACGCAATTTGCGTCGGGTTTTTCATGATGCAGATGCAATTTTCGCATAAAAACTTCGTCACGGTCCGCGTCAGAAATTGGAGAAATGACATAATTTTTAAGGCAAATGGTTTTCTCCCTTCGAGAAAAATTTTTCCGTAACTCTATGATCACAACTGGTTGTGCGTTGGCGTGCACAAGTACAACTTCTTTTCGGCATATGAAACTGGAAGACTTTAGCCAGACTCCTTACTAACTGTAGTGTAGAGCATCTGTGCAGTCCCCCAGTGAAATTTCAAAAGCTCTACAATCGCATTCTTGCAATTATGCTGATGTTTAACCAACTGTTTTGTTTCGCATACAATCGCGATTGCTTTTGTGCACTTATCGCGATGTTTTTGTGATCTTTGTGAAAATGAAGCAAGACTTGCAGAACAGCGAGGAAGAAGTGATCTACACAAAGCTAGACGGAAAGCCAAACCTTATTGAAGAATCCTGCTTTCATTCAGGTACCGCCTGCACCTGACTCAATCAATATTGAGTGGTCTGGTAAGTGAAGTTTGTTTTGTAACAGCTCTACATGACCAGATTTGAGGTTTGAATGGCGCTCACGACACCTCTCGGAAGTCATTGAACTTTTAAAGAAACTGAAACAGAATCCTTGTGAAGCAATACAGAATGAAGCAAGACCGAAAGAATTTTCGCGACACGTGAGATGCGTTTCAAAAATTTTGGTTTTATTGTCACTTTTTGCTGAGCACACCTTCTGACAAAAATGTAGCAATGCTCACATTACGCAAGCAAGGACGACATGAAACAAAAGACCAGCATTCAAAGCTTTTTAACTATTTTGTTACATTTGTAGTGGATGCCAAAAAAACGATGCTTGGGTTCGTTTGATGGTCTGGAGGACAAAAGTGAAGCAAAAGCTGCATCTTGTCACTATCTTCCCACAATCTGGCTCAGGACGTTAGCTACAAAGCTTTGACGGAAGGATAAAAATGTTTTGGGAAGTAAAGAATTTCTTCGTACTTGCTGAGAAATTTAGGTAAACATGAAACATTCAGGTAGGTAGACCAGAGTCTCTAAACTTTTTTTTGTTAGAGGGCCACATAAGCTGCTGTATTTTAAGCAAAGTGATTGTTTGGGGATATGTTGCATTCTACCAAATCAATAAGTTTTTTTGTAAATCCAGCATTTTTTCATAATCGACAAAATGTCTTTACTGACGGATGAATTGGGTCTGCGAGCTGGATGAAATGGCTTCGCGGGTCGGGTTTGGCCCGCGGAGTGTGGAGACACCTGAGGAAGACCATCAGCAAGAGGAAACCGGAAAGAAAGACGGTTTTGATAATGCCTGTCGTTTTATTCAATCGTTCTGATAATTCTATTGAAGTCAGTGTTTTTACAGTAACCGACAAAAATTCGTAGCCACTCCAATATCGCAGCTTTGTGCGACCTTCAAAGTCAAAGTCACTCGCATCTTTTAAAATATGTCGCACAGGTTCACTACAGAAAAAAACAGTAAAAGGCTGATGTAAGGCAACATTTCTAATAAGCAGAATTTTGCACCACTCTATAATGCAAGTAACAAGATGCATATTGTTTCATGAGATCAGCTTTTCACGTAGCAAATTAACTTTATACTGTTATACGTTGACTTGTCCCGTGGTTGCTGAGCCCAACATAGCTGACTTGGCAGACGACCAGTTCGCGACAGGGGTTAATAAGAACATCACTGCCACAGCGTTATTATCCACAAACCCACTATCGGTTCACGATTGACCCGAACGCGATCAGATCGGGTCAAATCAATGAGGGCAGATAACTTGCAACACGTTTAATTTGACAAAATGGGCGATAAGAGATTAATGTAAAGTACTTTCTGCTCACATCTCTTCAGACGTAACAAACTTTACCTAACTTTGCATTAAAATTACCTACTACGCTGCTTGAAGCAACATGAGGTGTGATTGCAGTTTATCGAAATATTTCAAATGTTCGGGAGGAAAATCATTGCACACTTTTTATATTTGGTTTATTGGAATTCTTGAGTGACTATTAAATCATTTAAAATTCCTCACAGGAATTTGGATGGTTTTGCAATGCGTACCTGAGGCCTTCCTTGACTAATTACCTCCTGGAAAAATTAAGTTAATTTCAACTGAAGTTCACAGTATTTCACCCCATTTTTCGTGACTGAACAAGCTTCTGCTGCACATAACGTTTAGTCTAATTCTTCTACTTAAATTCAAGGTCAGTAGCAAGTCTGAAAGTCTGATATTATTTGAAATGGGTTCAAACCGAAGCTGTTCGATGTGATCGATAAATAAACCGTTGTTTGAACAGTTTCATTCGGCAGCAGCAATTTTTTTCGACTTGGGCTAAGCTTTGCATTCTTGATTTGTTGCAATCTGAGGCAGCATCCAAAGTTAACGCAAAAGTAGAAAAATTCAAATACCTCAAACTGAATACACACAAAAAACTTATTCACATACGGAATAACACCGGCACATACAGACAGTGCTTCTTCAGGTGATAACCTAAGCAAATTCTCCGACCGCAGCTTTTCATCCAGAACAAGGACTTGCTTCGCAATTAAACGCAACTTCTCTTTGAGGTAGGGGGTGTGCGGGTAGGGGTACATCATCAAATAAGGACAAAATACTTTCTGTAAAACACCCAAAAAGGCAATTAAAAGAATACTAGTATTCACACCGCAGCTATGGGACGGGCTTCGAAGATAGGTGTGAAAACAGCCACTCTGGCAGTTATTGTAAAACACAAGTGAAAACATTAATCAATTCAGACAGCCTTTGCCTTGAAATCTTGACTGCGACTTTGTACTGAATGGGCTGTTTGGTAGAAAAGTTTTGTTTATAGATTTTGATGATTAATCTGTCTTGATTACGCGCCAGGCTTTGCACTTTAGATTGTTGCAGTAGTTTCTTGCAGTATGTTCGTATCTTCATCAATCATATTCACAAAACACTTGCCTTACACGACGCTTTAAATTTAATGCACTTAGTCCCCTTCAAAGCGCACAACTTAAGCAAAACAAACCCAGCGCGACACAAAAGGGAAGTTAACGGTGTCCTTATGCTAGGCGCTTAAACACCCAGGACATCATGAAATGTTATACGTCCGCTGTTTTACAAAGGGGCATGGTGCAAACAATCATATTTCCCTTAAATTAAAATACCAATAGCATAAAAGGTGACTACAACTAAAACCACATTCATTCACGTTTGCTTTGAAATTTGGCATAAACAAAATCATGGATTTAAGTACAAACCCGTGCTCAAAATTCTGAATTCATGATCGTGATCACGGAAACGTTCACCTCTGCCCTGGCAGCTACAAGCGCGGGCTTTTAATTAAAAGGACTACGATGAATGAGTAAAGAAGATTGCAGGTCAAGAAAATGTTCGTTATGGCTGCATCACCCAAAGGTCATAAGAGCAATTTCTTTACCAGCAGCAAGAAACTCATTTCTTCACCGCTCAGCGGACCTGATCCACGGCACAACGGCTTCAGTTTGATAAGCTGCGCATTAGTAGGAACCAATCCGCGTGAAACCTGCGAATACAAAGGACATTAGTAGCATAAAATGTTGCACCTTTTACCGAGGACACGGAAATTTTTTGAACTCAGCATTTCATTACACTGTTGGTTGTACGGGAGATTAGCGAACAATCACATTTTCGCACTTCAACATGAACTATATGCGAATCATTAAATATATCTAAATAGTAGGTAACCATGTATTTACTGCACATCAAAAAGGATTGAAGGGATTACCGGATTGCCAGTTGTTCCTGACAAAACAAGCAGAGATGGAAAAATTCCACAGGAATGCATGCACACTGTCATCGTACTGTGCCTATTTGTGACACCAAGAATGGGGACATAACTGATGCTGGGAACCACTGGTGTAGGAGGCGGGGGTGCAAGTGCACCCCTAAAACTTTTGATTTGTTGAAAATCCGGGAAAAATCCCTGAAAATTTTGACAAAATCCCTAAATATCTGGGCAAAATGGCGCCCAACGTTTGCAGAAAAACAAGTGAAAACCATTTTTTGGAGGTCATACCAAAAAAACGTGCAGCAAAGTTGCACAAGAACTTTTTGGGCAAGTTTGGGAAAATCTGGGTAAAAATCCTTTGCACCCCCAAATATTTTCTTGGTCCTACGCCAATGCTGGGAACTATAAACATGTTTCCATTGCAACTATCATGTCGTAGTTTTCCGAACATTACATATTTTCCTGCATCTCACCATTTTTGGCCACAACAGACAACCAGTTTGGCTTCAAGCCAGAACATGGCACAGACATGTGTATTTTTTTACTTAAACAGACTGTGTCTTTTTATGTAAGCAAAGATACCCTAGCGTTTTCAGCTTTTTTAGATGCATCTAAAGCACTTGACAGAACTAACCACATGTTGTGTGCTGAACTAACTAAATGCAATGTACCTATGTGCATAGTAAGACTGTTGTTGAGTTGGTATAGACAACACACCATGCAAGTAAATGGGGTAAGGCAAGGGGGAGTTCTGAGCCCATACTTATTTGCTGTTTACCTGGATGAAGTCTCAATCCAGCTGGGTTCAACCAGGGTGGGATGCACTGTGGGAAATACGGTTGTGAATCATCTATGTTTGCTGACGATATTTGTGTGTTCAGCCCCAGTAGTAGTGGGCTGCAATGTCTTCTCAACATTTGTAATGACTACGCCGCTGAACACGAAATCACTTTCAATTGTAACAAAACAATTGCTGTTCTTTTTTGCCCAAAAAGTAAAAACATCCTGCATGGGGCGCCGTTCGTAAAAAAATTACATCGAACAGATTTAGCACAAAAACTGCTATCTCTGCGCATATATAGCTATCTCTGCACAGAGATAGCTATCTCTGCGCAGGTTTAGTTATATCTGCGTAGATTTAACTATCTCTGCGCCAGTGATACCGTGACTTGAGTCAATGACTCGACTCGAGTCACGATTTTTGGTGATTCGGACTCGACTGGAGTCATGTTGAAAAAAATGGTGACTTGACTCGAGTCACGTTTTTCACATAATAACTCGACTCGAGTCACAGTCAATGACTCGAGTCACTTTTACAAAATCTCCGAGTGCTTGATGGACAAACCCAGTTCGTTTGCACACAAAGAAATGAGGAATTTTTGCTTCAGTGATGATCAAGATTGAGGAAATTTTCTGTCTTGACTGTCTAGTTGTGGTATGCTGCACTTTAAGGATCAAGTGTCCCTAACTTGCGTAGAGGCAGACCTGAGACTTTGTTTTCACTGAGGGGTCAGTAGGGGCACAATATATTGACACCTTATCGTGGTTCAATGTAGTATTTGCTTATCGTGATCATGGCAGTGGGTCTCATACTGTGACCTTGTGTCTTTTCCAGATACCAATAAAGTGATTTAAGTTTTTCAGATTCAGATCCAAACCAAAACGCTATTGTAAGATATGATGCAAATGCGAAAACCTAATCTTGTTAAATCCAAATTACTGCCACTGTTATCAGCCTGAGCCCAGGTGGCGACGCGATTACGCCACATATAACGTAGAAAACGTAGCAGCAATAGAAGAGCGAACCTGGTCAAATAAGCAATCTCAATTGCTATTGTGCTGAGGATTGTCGGTTCGATTCTTTGTTTGGTTGGCTCAGGGCGAAGCAGCATTGGGCTTGCAACAAATGGCTCCTAGCGTGTCGGTGGCTGCAATCCACTGTTAAC
>Ga0210059_1017392_pt1 | contig 10251 bp, 12 predicted proteins | sample Ectturendosymbi2_FD_188042 | JGI IMG/M metagenome (GOLD analysis project Ga0210059, IMG submission 188042) | Ecteinascidia turbinata endosymbiont from Florida, USA - Sample 2 (SPAdes) (version 2) | ecosystem: Host-associated > Tunicates > Ascidians > Unclassified | place: Key West, Florida...
AAACCGAACTGACAAGCGAATTGAACTTACAACGCAATTACTTCACTCTTGCTGAATGGCACTTTCGTTCGAAAAACAACTGACTTGGATAAAACTGCTAACATGAACTGATTACCTTTATCGCTTTCGGTAACCACAAGCGCAGACGCGATCTTGGTAACGTTTGGACGCACGATCAGCTATCTGCTTTATGACGCAATACATAAAAAGAACCAGATTTCACAAGAGAGGAACCAGCGCAAAGTTCCCCAAAACCTAATTTTATAGTTATTCTTAATGCATGGACTTGGAACGCAAACTGTTCTTTTTGAATTGCAAATGTAATGTACAAAGATTTTACAACTACCACGTCACAGATGTAGATACACTTACCATACGCAATATATAATACGCATAGTTATAATACGGGCTCAACCAATTGTGGATGAAAGATTATAATACGGGCTCAACCAATTGTGGATGAAAGATTCACACACAACAGCCCATCTTTAGAAGAACAAGCAGAAACGTTAAACTTTAAAAATATAAGCTTTCCAGTAAAGCTCAGGGATATAAATAAATTTGATATACAAAATCCAAATATTTCCGTAAATGTTTTAGGATATGATGATAAAAAAAGATAATACATCCTTTGAGGATTTCAGAGATGGATAAAAGACTACATGAAGTAAATCTTCTAATGCTGGAAGATAAGCATTATGTATTAACAAACAGCATGTCAAGGCTTTTAACTCGTCAAAAGTCTAAACATACAGAAAAAAGACATTTCTGCTTGAGGTGTCTTAATTCTTTCACAACCGAGGAGGTTTAAAGAAAACATAATGAATATTGTCAAAAGAATGGCGTGGTTAAGGTGAGTCCACCAAAAAAAGGGATAATTGTAGAATTCAATAATTTCAACCGATCAGAAAAAGTCCCAATCGTAGTGTACGCAGACTTTGAGTGCATGACAAAACCAATTCAAATTTGTCAACCTGATTTAGACAAATCGTTCACTGAGATCTTATTGCGGTGCATATGAAAAAAACAGAACTTGTATTCAACAAGCCAGTTTATCTCGGAATGTCAATCCTGGATTTATCAAAGACTCTTATGTATGATTTTCATTATAATTACATCAAGAAAAAGTATGGACCAAAAGCAAAGTTGCTGATGACTGATACGGATTCTTTGATGTATGAGATCGAAACTGACGACTTTTTTGAAGATATCCGAGAAGATATCAAAGATAAATTTGATACCTCCAACTTTGAGAATTACAGTCTTCCGAGACTTAACAAAAAGGTCCCTGGTATGTTTAAGGATGAGGTTGGTGGAAAGATCATATCTGAATTTGTAGGTCTACGAGCAAAATTGTATGCCTACAAAAAGGAACTAGATGAAGAGAAGAAATGTAAAGGTGTAAAAAAAGGTGTAGTAAAAAATAATATTTCATTCAATGACTATAAAAATTGCCTTTTCTCTAGCAAACAACAGCGAAGAACAATGAACGTAATCAGAAGTCGGCAGTATGAAATATTCACAGAAACTGTCAACAAGGTCGCCCTTTCTGCTCAGGATGACAAACGAATCATTCTTCCAGATCGAATAAATACACATGCATGGGAGTATCTGTACAAAAAAATAGAACCAAAGGGAAATAAATATAGGGGTCACATATTATTTCCCTGTGACGCCCAGAACATAAAGGGATTAAAGGGGGTGGTCCTACAACATATAGTTAGACACGGGAAATTTGGATGATGCAAATGGAGGTAAAAAACAAAGAAATATAGCTGGGATTTAATGATGTAAATGGAGGTAAAAAACAAAGAAATAGAGCTGGTCCTTGAACATACAGACGGAAAAAGAGCTGGGATTTTAATGATGCAAATGGAGGTAAAAAAAACAAAGAAATAGAGGTAGGATTTTAATGATGTAAATAGAGGTAAAAAACAAAGAAATAGGGCTGGTCCTTGAAAATACAGTTAGACACTACTGAAGAGCATCTAAAGAAACTACGAAAATTGAAACAAATGGCAAAAAGCACCGCAAATCGCAAGAAGCGTCGTTCATCACCGTCTGTTGAAGTCTGCACCTATTGTACTGTGGCATTCATAGCTGGCAAAAACGAACCACGCTGGGTGGCCTGTGATACTTGTGATGCATGGTATCACGTAAAATGCACGGATCTGAGTCCAAGTCTATCCCGAGAGGAAGTAGAAACTTTGCAATGGTTCTGTCGTAATTGCATCTCAATGGAAAAATTTCTGTTTGTTTTTTTGTTGGTGATGGATGCTATCGCAAATGCTCGTTCGTTTTTTGCTTTGGGTTGATTTTCTTTTGGATTTGCTGATATTTTGTGATCTTGTGTCGTTTGAAGGACCATTGTACTTCCAACCTTGGAAGTGGACAAAGATACACAATATATTCGTTGCCTACAAAAATTTTGTGATGTTTACCTGCATTGCCTCGGATTCCTAACTGCATATGCTACACTGATGTTACATATGACGTGCTGGACCTGCAAAACAAAAGAACATAGCAGCAACGTTTGTGATTGTTTAATGTTTGTGTAGGTCACTGAAACTTTCAACACTAGGCCTATTAACATGGTCGTGCTAGCATGTCCAGTCGAAGGGGTTTTGACGTCAAGAGCTCTCAGTGCAATTGGACCAAAATGAGAACGTTGGAGCTGCGTGTTTACATGACGCTTCAGAACGACTGGGTTGGGTGTTCTGCGCTGCGGTCCATAGGCTAGCCGAATCAGCTTCACGAGTAAACTGGTTATTTTGGTCGTTGTGGAGTTGTAGGTTTTCCAATTACAAATGACAAACGAAGAACAGTATTCTGCGATGCAACAGCACGTAAGAGGCACAGTAGTCATTATTTTTCACAAAATCCAGCTTGTTTGAGGAAGATGAAAGGCAATAGATTAGGCCAAGATTACAAACCATTTCTTGCACAGACTACTGCGACGTTTCAACATGCTTCAGACAAAACACAAAGGGATTATCACAATGCAATCCTTCAGATACCTACTACAACAACCAATTTCGGCACTTGAAACACGATTAGATTGCATTCCAGCAAACACAGTGTCCGACAGTAGGCCTACTGTTTGGAGGTAAACCACCATCAGCAACAAGCCTATATATTATATAAGGTAGTAGGCCGTTACTTTGGTATGTAAATTGCAACAGCATTTTCCAGTGGACAATATTGACATTCAAAAACTGTAGTGAAACAGCAGTTTGCTGTACCACAAACGGTACAACAGGCCATGTTACGTAGCCTACAGACATGGGCGTCCGCAGGGGGGGAAATGGGCATTTGCTCCCCCCTGGAAATTGGAACTAAAAAGCAAAAATTTCTACAAAACGTAAAATCAGAAGTTCAATTCCGGTTAGTTGGATGAATTCTTGCAAATGCCAGTTTGTTTGCCGATATGACACTCGCACTGTACAAGAGCCAGTTCACTGTTCTGGTGTCATGCAGTCATGAATGAAATTGGAGATACAGACGAAATCAGTTAATTGCATATTGGTTAAAGGCATAAATCGCTTTATAGCATAGCATTGCATAATCCCAAACCATTCCCATTCACTTGTGAAGAAAATTCAACGGTTAATCGCATAAATCGGTTAATCGAATAGGAATTCTTGATTGATTTGTGGACTTGTATCACTTAACCGCATATTTCCTTTCACGATGTGTTAAGTTGCTCAAGATTATCATTACCAATACACAAAAATCGTCACAAGATCTTCCACAACCCGCAGCGATTAAATACACGACGCCACACTGAAGACAGCAGCTGTGGTTAAAGACAGCTGTGATTGAATTCACCGCAAGGCTGAAGGCTATAGGACGTAAACAAGGTAACAATAACAACGTAAAAATTAAATTAACTATCGTAGGACGTAAACAATAAATTACCTATAGGAAGGAAGTAAACAATAAATAAAGATGATTTGAACAATAAAGTAAAACTGCACGAAAGAAGGCCTTTACTGTGATTATGAACCACAAGACTAAGTTTTATTTAAGGATTGTTACGGATCGTTACGTCGCAATAGAACCACAAGACTAAGTTTTATTTAAGGATTGTTACGTCGTAAACTACTGCAGAAATATAGAATACTGTAGTCTACGTATACAGTACGATATAAAATGGCAGGAAATTGCAAGCCAGTAAAGCGAAAAGATTTATGTCTGTCCGACAGAATCCTTGTCGAAAAATTGGAAAAGAAAGCAACTCAATGCGAAGTTGCCAAGGAGTTTGGAATTTCACAGTCTCAAGTGTCGCGCATTTGGAAGACGAAGCAAAAGCTTTTATCCGCACATCAAGGCAACATAAACCCATCGCGGAAAAGAGCAAGGGATAGCACGCATGCGGATGTAGAAGAGGCTTTACTGCTTGGTTCAAGCAAGCTAAAAGTAGACGAATTGTTATCAGTGGCCCCGTGTTGCTTGAAAAAGCTAAAGATTTAGGAAAGCTGATGAATGATGATTTCGATCCATCACCTTCCTGGATACAGCGCTGGAGAGAAAGAAATTTTATTGTTTTTAAAAGACAACATGGAGAAAAACAAGATCACGACTCTGAAGCAGCTGAACACCGACTAACATCTGTGTGGCCCCGCATATAAGACCGTTACGCTGCTTCAGAGATTTACAATTGCAATGAGACAGGTCTTTACTAGCGATCGTAATAGAACTTAATCTCCATGTGCAGCCATAAACTGAGATAAATTTACCATCCTCGATCAGTGTTGAATTGATCAACAACAATCTGAACAAAACCAAAAAACACGTGCACCACCTAAATAACAGTAGCCTAAGTTAGGTAACGTAAAAGTTCTCACTGCTACCTCTGGAATTGCAGCATGTTACGCTCAGCCTAGGTAATATTCTGATGAACTTACTTTCACATTGACTCAGAAATTCTGAGGATTGCAACAAATTTTATAATCGAAAACCTTAAAATTTAGGAATTTGGTGAAAATCTGCAATCAATTAGTTAAAAAAGTGAAAAAATATGGTTACTCAGACAGGACCCAGGGTGGTCAGATCTAATTCTTGCAAGGGGCCAAATCTATCCTGGAAAAGCGCCAAACGAAAATTTTGGGGCCAGAAAGTGTTATTTGAGACCAAATTTCTGAAATTTGGTCCCGAAAGGGCCAACCTGGCAACCCTGCTGCAAATGCAGGTTGCGAAAGTCGGGAACGAATCGTTGTACTATTAGTCTTTGTTGCGTCACGATAACATGGCAACATACCTTTGAAGGTTCACTTCAAGTTACGGTAGTAGCCGTTTTTCCGCATGTTATGTAACTGCTGAACGCATACATCTTGGCATGTAATGCGGCGACAGAGCGACTGCTAATAGCGGTAAGCCACGTACGTCCATACCAATGGTGGGCGAACTGCGACATATTTTGTGTGGCTATTCTAGATAAAGAGCAATACCTCAAATTGACAGAGTTGTTACCTCATATTTAACGTTTGTTTCATTTATCAATGTGTACGCGGCCTCGTGAGGCAGAGAGGGATCCAGTCAGTAAACTTAGGCGACTTCAGTAATATGTGCTAGTCAAGTCTCGTAACGGGTTCGCTACTGTAAGAGAGATGAAGGATACTTCACAACGCTGCTGTGACAAAACAATGGACGGCACAATGGCCTTATATCGCCATTGTTGTTTTCCGGATTGTAAAAAAGTATGGTGAACAGTGTTCCCTCTAAGATTTTTGTAAGTTGGCTGGTGTCCAAAAAGTGCCTTCAAGATCAAAAGAAACTTGGCGCCCTTTGTAGATTTTCCTAAAATGCGTCCATTTTCAACGAAAATACTTATCATCAGCCATTGTTGATCAATGACCAAAAGAAATATATGGTGAACAAAGTTACTTTCGCGCGTTTTAGAGGGGGGATCGCCCCAATCTACCCTACTGGATCCGTCCCGTGACTTACCAGAGAGTCTTCGCGAATTGATAGCAAAGATAGTGAACCTAAAGCTCAAGTTAGGCTACCGTACACTTTGCAAGCCGGCGTACGATATATTCATACTTGGCTCTATCGTTATGCAGCCGGTATGGTTTTGCGCATGACGCCTGAGCGGGCAAGGTGTTGTTTGAAAAGGCTCATCTGGGAAAACCATGCACGCTAGAAAAAAACTTCCTTCAAATGAAATCTTCGGTAGATCGTCTAGTTTCTGATGAACAAAACCAAAAAAGTTTCCACCTTGTTTAGATGGGTATTTTGGGTGAAAGCTGGGGTGGATTTATTGTTGTTTTACTTTCAAAGTTCACTGCGCTTATTCAAAGCATTGCAAAAATTCCAAACTCACAGAGCATGTTGCTAGACCTATTTTCAAGCATCCTGTGAAGTTTCAGAGGAACAAAAGTTATAACTGTTTATTTAACACCTCAGCCTAGAAGGGATTTTCTGCTTTTCGAGTGAGTACGCAATCGCATGTGCTCTCCGAGGCTCTACATATCGCCTAACAATGGCTTTGCCTAGGCTCGATTCGCATAAATTTTGCTTCGTTCATGAACTTCAAGCTTCAGTATATTTTTGCTGCACACACTGCAAACGAAACGTATATGGACAAAATCCAGTACGCGAAAACAACCCAAACACAAGCTGAATGTATTTAGACATCGCCCGAACATTGGACAGTTGTCAGCTCTTGACTGCTGAAACAAAACCGCGCGGCTTCTGTTCTAGTTGCAGGAAAAATCTGAAAAACACAGAACATGTTATTACCTTGTAGTAGCATCTTCTTTAGTTTTAGGTGCAGCAAACAAGCAGAAAAAAACTACAGCGGTTTCCGTCAGCCGGTCGTCGATAGGCTAGGACGTGGACGTTTGTGAAGACATGCGACGCACACGCATTTAGATGCTTGGCGCAAAGGTAAACCACTCAAGAGAAATCACGCTCAATCTCGCTGCTACCATTTTTAGCAAAATTTACGCTTCAAACAAACAAGCACGGACGAAGTTACGCGCTGCAGCGCAAGCACACTGTCCATCATGCCAGCAATGTGCGCACCTGTATTTCCTTTATCCGGAGGTATTGATTTAGAGCAGGGGTTCTTAACCTTTTTTCTCCAATTCCCCATTGTTTAGTGGGCCAACTCTCCATTTCCCACCACAGCATCGGCCTTTTACAAAATCGATTTTAACCCATGAGGTGTTTAGTACGTAAATGACTTGCAATACCTCATATATTGGTTGTTTTTGTTATCAAAACAGTCTGTAAATGGTTGTGATTTGTTAAGTTAGTCAACATTTGGATGTGATGTGTTAAATTTTGAAGCAGTGGTTCTACTGCCCGACCGGTCATTCCCCGCCAGTGGGGAATTCCCAAAAGGTTAAGAACCACTGATTTAGAGGTCTTCCAACCACGCCTATGAGGCTCCTCTTAGTGGTCGCTAGGATTTTTTTATTAGCCAGGATTCCTTCGCCTCCTACTAGTAAGAAGCCCTATCCAACCTGGTGCTAGGACATTGCTAACCTGCAAAACAAGAACAGCAGACACACCTGCACAAAAAAGGGGAAAACTTACTCAAAGCTCAAAACCACTATTTACTACAATCTACCAAACACGACTATCACACTAAATTATTGTCAGTGATGTAGTCGAGACCATAACCTTCCGAGACCGATGCCTGGTTGAAATTTCGAGGCGAGACCAAGACTTCAAAATTTGTGCATTTTGCCGAAAGTCTTGACACTCCATCACTGAATATTTTTTATGAATTTCGTTTCCAAATGCTTGAAGCTAAAAAACGTTGTAATTAGAAATTCCGACTATGTGAAAATTTAGGCATAAACTTTTTAGTGTGATAGTCAGTATAACAAGTCCCAGGACACAAAGCTACCTGACAATACGAACAAAAAAACCTAGTGTCCTTTCGTTTTCCTCATTTCCGGCAAACCCTGCATGGCTTGCTCGCCAACCGCTTCCCTGCGTTTGGTGGAAAGGCGGTATGTTGATGCGGAAGTATTCCCCCGGTCAGCCGCTTTGGATCGTCAACTCTTCGCTGCTTGCGTGGCCTCGGTGATTCATCGATTTCGGCTGCAAACAAACAAGAGCGGAAGAAATCATCAGTTGCAAAGTGGACACAGTACAAAATATATATTTGAGCAGTGCACGCACCTTCCCCACCGGTCTCCGCTGCATCAGGCTCCTCAAAGCGCAACAACTGCCTTACGAGTTGCAGCACGAATTGGGACAAGTGTTTGTACCTCTTCGTTCTGCTCTGCGCAAGGTACAGAACGTAAGCGCTGTCACACTTATCTCCATGAGATAGAAGAAGACCTTAGTGGTCCACTTCAGCGACTTCCTGTTGAAGGGTAGTAGGAAATCATCTGGTCGAGCCCATCCACACCTGACATATGCTTGTTGTAATCAACAATGCATGTGGATTTGCTGACTTCCTCCACAACCCCTCCACCACGCTTTTTTATCCTGGTGACCGTGGTTGTGGAGGCATCGTGCTTGGTGGAAATAGCCTTGACCACCCACTTGTCCTTCCAGGCCAGGACAAGGACCTTGCCGTTGTCACGGGCGACTATGTCACCAGCCCTCATTCTACCTGCATAAACAAAATATCACCGTTACCTCACTGTTAATGCATGAAAATACCATTTCAATTGTCATTTCCTGGTTCGCGAATCTCACGAGGTTAGCCGTGGTGGCTTCTGAAGGTTCCGACAGTGTGTACCTGGTTGTCGTGAAGATGCTCACTTGTGGACACGCTGTTATAGAAATTGTCCATGTACAGAGTATGCCATTGAGACATATTCTGTGGAGTAAGCAAAGATGTTATCGTCTCTTAGAGACTCTTCGACACGCCGTGGTACACATCGATGTTCCAGCAGTACTTTGATTGAGAATCCGCCTGGATGTAGGACTTGATTCCATACTTGATGGGCTTGTTCTTGTTGTGCACCCTGAAAGACAACCTACCTCTCCACTTTACCATACCTTCATCGATGGTGACATGTTCGCCGAGGTGGTAGAGCGATCGCCAACGTTCCGTGAGCAGGTCGTGCACAGGTCTTATCTTGTATAGTCTGTCCTCATTACGGTTCGCCGGCAGATCCTCTTTGTTATTGAAGTGGAGGTACCGCTTGATCTGAAGGAACCGACATCGACTCATCACCTGTAATTATGCCACGTTATTTTATAAAAATAAGCAAATAAATCTGAAATATTATTCCCAAAATAAGCGAAATAACTTGAAAAATAAGCAAATTACAATGATCGTGCTAACAAGTGCGCTCGATGTGAGCTATGACGTCAAGAGAGCTCAGTGCAACTGAACCAGATCGAGCACGTTGGAGCCGCGTTTTTACATGGAGCTTCAGAACGACTGTGCTGTGTTCTGTGCTGCGGTATTAGGCTGACGGTACCAGCACCACGAGTAACGTAATTGTAGTGGTCGTTGTAGAGCTGTAGGTTCTCCACTTTAAAATGAGTAACGAAGACGAGATTTCTGCGACAGCTCTTATGCTGCTGCGAAATACGCTGAGCCGGTGTGTGCGGAAAAGAGCGAGATACCTGCATGAAGTCGCAAGTAAAAGTCGAAGATTGAATATAGAACGCCTGTGGATGCTGCCAAGGTAGATTGCAAATTATGATCAGATTACGTTAGGCTAATGAAGGTGAATTCAATCATGTTCAGGTCTTTAACAGCGTATAATCGTACACTGCTGATTAATATCAGCACCGGTCCACACTTTTCCAACAGGAGTAAGTAGCATTTTGCAATGAAACATATTGTGGATAGGCCCGCAACCAGCGGAGGGGCAAGCGGGAAATTGCCCCCCCAAAAAATTTAGAAACATATTTAGTTGTTAAGTACAGCCAGCGGTGTGTTCAAGGGGAGACGAGGCACTTGGCTCAAGCCCCCATTCTTAGAGGGCCCTCTCGAGGTGCTTCGCGCATTAATTTTCTTCATTTTTTGGTGAAAAACTTTTTATCCACTCATGTAATATACTTCAAAGCAGATCATAAGTTAGTAGGCTTTTCTGCTTTCAAAAGGGCCCCCAACAGCTACTGCAATGTTTAGCTAGGCCGTAGCTGCATTGAGGCACTTGCCTCCGTAAATTTTATGTAATGCTGCCACAAAACTTTTTGTTGTAACGCTAAATCATATTATATTGTGTGGCTGTTTCAAAAAGAGAATGCGTCGGTCCCCCAACCCGTTCCTAAGACTGCGGCATGACTCCAACAACAAAAGTCCAAGTCCACCACTGGGTACAG
>Ga0210059_1017393_pt1 | contig 10251 bp, 9 predicted proteins | sample Ectturendosymbi2_FD_188042 | JGI IMG/M metagenome (GOLD analysis project Ga0210059, IMG submission 188042) | Ecteinascidia turbinata endosymbiont from Florida, USA - Sample 2 (SPAdes) (version 2) | ecosystem: Host-associated > Tunicates > Ascidians > Unclassified | place: Key West, Florida...
CTCATCGGTGCGGTCTGACGTCTTCCCTTTTTCCTTTGCGGCAGGTACGCGGAGAGGGGTTGTGTGCCGCCATGATTAAAGTTTAGTGTTGTTTGGTTCTCGTGACAGCTGAATGGGAATTGATTTATTTGTATGCTTTCCTATCACTTTACCGCAAATTGCTTTGAAACTTGTTTGCCTGCTATGCTCGTTAGAACGCTCAAGTTGCTTTGAGTTCAGTCCCAACACAAACTACGTAGGCTTGTGCTCTTTGCTCTGCCTGCGAAATGTGCCCTGTTTATTCTTCTATTTTAACAAAATGAATTATTTTCCAAGATAGCCCAAGGTATTATATAGATTGCAGAGATGATCGCGGAGCCGGACAGCCTGAGTGGACTAGAGCCGGGGTTTGGATTTTATCCCTGGAGCAGGAGCCAGGGTCGATATTTTAAGTTCTAACCGGAGTCAATATTTTAAGTTCGAGCCGGAGCCGGAGTCGATATTTTAAGTTCGAGCCAGAGCCGGAGTCATTATTTTAAGTTCGAGCAGGAGCCGGAGTGAATATTTCAGATTAGAGCAGGAGCCGGAGTCAACATTAAGGTCGGTGCAAGTGTCAATCAAAATTTTAAGGGACTTATTAAAATTTCTGTAATGATGCTTGTTGTTTTGAAAAACAATGAAATTAATTGCGATGTGTTTCGTCATATATCATAAAGGAGCAATGACTGGCATTGTTGACACACCCACAAACGTTCAAGTCTCCGGTGGACAAGAGCCTCAATCAGCAGATGATGCTGTGTACAATTATGAAAGCTGACATATCCTGCGACACTAAGCGGCCCATGAATGACTCCATGGTTGACAATACTGAACAGCAACATGATCAATTTGATGTATGGAAAACTGGTTAGAAAGAAAAGGTAGTGACACAAAATTGGTAATTCACCTGATGCTAAGTTCAAGACAGTTGAAATTTTTTTCTCGAGATTGGAACCAGATACTAGAATTGTCTGTCTCAAAAAATGGTTTTGGGACAATTTCCAGAATGCAAGAGGTGTGTGGTTCTTAAACATTGAGAACCAGGTATGATTCATATGCATCTTTCAAAATTTTAGCAAAATTTATTGATGAATGTGACATACGCGAGGTGCTCAACTGCTAGAAGTGACCGCAATAACTTGTATTGGACTGTCACAAATGTCCACTAGTGACACGCTTCAAACCACGTGATTGGCATCCAAACAAATTTTTGGTGCACCAACCAGTTCTGTTAATAAGGAAAAACGGAACGGACATTAAATAATATCAGTCTGGTCACTTAGAACTGCCGAGGTTTTAAGTCTTGCATGCTTGATATGCAAACGTTTTAAGTGATTACCGGATTAAATTTCTTCAAGAGACCTGGTTGGCAAAACAACAATTTGATAATTAAATTTGTCCTGTTTAGGTTTGTCACATTTTGCATTTGGGAGGACAGACTATGACTTTAATAATGGCCTAGTTTTGGGTCGTGGACATGGTGGAACTGCCATATATTGGTCTAAAAACCCTAAAGCTTATTCGTTTTCAAATTGTGATGGTTCTATAATAGGCTTAATAGTGTTTTTAAAAAATCAGAGTTGTGTTTAATGAATGTGTACCTGACATACTGCAGTAGAGCCAATACTGATGCATTTTTAGCATTCTTGGGCAAAATGAAACAATTATGTGATGAGATGCAATGCCCAAATATTTGTTTTGTGGGGGACTTCAATATTGGGGTCACAATTGCATTTGGAGGTTTGTTAGTGGACTTTTGTATGGAAAATGATTTCATCATTTCCGATTTATGCAATACTTCCCCAAGACACATTTACACACATTACTGATGCGCACAACACAACTTTTTGGAGTGATCATTTTGTCTCATCTGTTGCAATGCATCAAGCAGTGTTTAATATGGAAGTGCTAACCGAGTGCATAATTTCTGATCATCGGGCTGAAGCAGTCACTATCCAGTGCTTGCACCTTCCTGAAGTTGATGATGATTCGAACTGACTGGCTTTAAGGTTACTACACAGGAAAGAGAGGACTACTACCGTGAAAGCAAAAGACTAGTTGATCAGTTGAAATTACCCATTGAGGCTGTCAAAATTTTAATTAAAAGATGCATAGCAATCATACCTGGTTTTAAATTTTTGAAACCACACACTTCTTGAATTCAGGAAACTGTCCCGAAACCATTTTATGAGACAGACAATTCTAGCACAGTAGAACTCGTTTCTTCATCGTCTAATTCGTCAATTCGCTTAATTCGTCACTTTTCCATCGGTCCCGGCAGAATCCCTATCTTTTGCGTACATTTCTGTTCGTCTAATTCGCCATCGTCTAATTCGTCAATTTACTTAATTCGTCACCTCTTTCTATCGCTGAGAGCGTTTTGTTCGTCTAATTCGTCATTTGCAGTTTCGCTTTTGATGTCTAAGCAGCTAGTACGTATGGGAATTCAAACAAATTAAGGAGCTTTATCTGAGAATTGTTGCACCTCTTAATTTGTTTATCGAATTTGTACACGAGGTTCGAAGCACGACCCGACGCCCATTGAGAGAACGCGAAAAAGTTTATTAAAGATTTGAAGTTGCTTGATTAAATGGAAGAGTTCAGATAGAGCAGAGGAATTAATTGTTGTATTCAACCATAACGTCATTAACTTGTATTTTAAATAAGAGCATATGTATATATACGAGTTGCTAATCAAAGCATACGAGCTTCTAAGATAGAGTTTTCACCTGTTTGCATAATTCGTCAGTTCGCCTAATTCGTCACTTTTTTCTAATCTCCTTGAGGTGACGATTTAGGCAAATTCTACTGTATCTGGTTTCAATCTCGAGAAAAAAATTTCCAGTCTTGAACTTAGCATCAGGTGAATTGCCAGTTTTGTGACACTACTTTCTCTTTGTAACTGCAGTTTTGCATTCATCAAATTGATCATGTTGCTGTTCAGTATTGTCACCAATGGGGTCATTCATGGGCTGCTTAGTGTCACAGGATATGTCAGCTTTCTTGAATGCACACACAGCCATATCTCGTGATTGAGGCTCTTGTCCATTAGAAACTTCAATGTTTGCAGGTGTGTCCACAATGCCAGCCATAGCTCCTTCATGCAGATCATTTATTCTCACAGATTGTTTCATTTGACTTGGATGTTGTTTCATGTTGGTTAGCTTCACAACAATTTTATTGATCTCGAAGTTACAGTTGATAGCATTTCTGACATCTGATTTGCTGATTTCTTTTCTCTTCTGCCACAACCTGCACGTCATTGCTGAAAGATTGAAAGATCAGAAGCATGCTGATTGATATCCTCATCACAGCTACAGTTTTTCACTTCCCTTTTTTGTTCTACAGTACTTCTGTGCTCAACTGAATTATTTTGTGGTAAACTGGTGCTGCATCAGAGGGTAAGAAAGCCAGTAGTTTCAGTCACTAGTCTAATTGAAATATTAAGGTCAGCATCCATTTCCACTATCATTGCTGTCGCCATGATAGTGGATTGCAACAGGGCGATGAAATCATTCGTGGAGTTATTATGTGTTGATAAATTGCCACGGAAATTGTCACCGTTTGTCGTGAGTTATTATTTGATTTTATTTTGTTGCGTTTTGCAATGTTAACTTGGTAAAAGGTAAATGTGCGCAGAAAGGAAAAGTCGAATTACAAGCAGACTGAAATGATTTGTTAAATCTTTGCACCGTACAGTAGTTAGATCACGTACGTCGCATGATTGATTTTGGAAATTGTGGAACATGTATGTCGAAACACTGTTGGATCGCGTACGTCGCATGATTGATTTTAGAAATTGTGGAACATGTATGTCGAAACACTGTTGGACGCAAGTAGAATTGCAATGTCTGAAAGCGAAGTAATAATCGCGCATTTCCCGCAAGCACACAAGCGCCATTAACAAACAGAAAACAAGTGTCGTACATTTGCTCCAAATTTCAGATTCACAGCAAAGCAACTTGGGACAATCAATCTGTTGTGCTCTCTTGGAAAATAATTCATCTTGTTAAAATTGAAGAATAAACAGGGCACAGTTCGCAGGCAGAGGAAAGAGCACAAGCCTACGTAGTTTGTGTTGTGACTGAACTCAAAGCAACTTGGGCGTTCTAACGAGCATAGCAGGCAAACAAGTTTCAAAGCAATTTGCGGTAAAGTGATAGAAAAACATACAAATAAATCAAATCCCATTCAGCTGTCACGGGAACCAAACAACACTAAACTTTAATCATGGCGGCACACAACCCCTCTCCGCGTACCTGCCGCAAAGGAAAAAGGGAAGACGTCAGACCGCACCGATGAGCTCGTCTCTCTGAAGCGAGATCTAGTTGTCACCAACAAAAGCTTGCCAAGTGAGTTGCGAGAGAAAAGATCAGAATTAAAAAAAACATTTAATAACAGTTGTAATACGCCCAGACTGGATTACATTCTATTTGAGAGATTTTTTTAAAGAGATTCCATGAGAGTGATTCTATTCGGGTCTGTTCAACAGTTACGCTAAAGCTGAAAGCAAATCTTTGGTGGTTGTGAAATCTTTGGGGAAGTTTCCAGCTGAGTGCAAGCCAAAGATCTAATCCCTCAGTTAGTTTTTCCCCAGTTAGGAATCTAACAAAAACTTATTTCAAATTAGATAAGTGGGAACACATTATTAAAAAATCTCCAAGGCACGATTGTGTTTGATTGTGATTGTGAATGTGTTGTCCATTGTGTACTCGTGATTTCGCTGTGACTGATTGCTCCGACGTTGCAGTGTTTTTTCGTTTGAGGGCGTGCACATGCCACAACACTTCCGTACTTTACCTGGTCTTGACCAGGGTTGGACTCAGTGTCCTACTCTGGATGTAGTGTTGTACCAAGTGTCACGGGTTAGTGAACAACAGTGTTAGGAAAGCGTCTGTAACCCTGTTGTTCTACCTCCAAACTCGCTATGTTCTGTTGTGTCTGTTTTTACCAACCTGCATTGTGCCGATTGTGTGTGTTGTACTCTACGCAAGTAGCACGGTTTTTATCAAGGGAAATGGTAAGTATCCGGTATGGACCTGTAGGGACCCGATTTCTCTGATTCTAGGGACCCAATTTTCTTTGATTCCAAGGACCCGATTTTCAATTCTTGGGATGCAAATCGGGTCCCTAAATCGTGTTAACAAAACCCTGGACTTAGTGTTTGTTACAAAACCTTAAAATTAAACAAATTCACCAAGAGATTTAAAGTAAGGGGGGCGTGTGCCAAAGGAAAATTACTTTAGGGGAGAGTTATGGAGAAAAGGTTAAGAATCACTGTGCTAACCTCTTTCCGGGCTTTGCCCAACTTTGGAACCAATCACAATTTTGTGGGGTGCGCTTTGACCCCTTGCACCCCCAGCTCCTACACCACTGGGAGAGAGAATCCTAGCGAAATATTGTTGTAAAGTATTTAAATAAATTGTATTGTTGTCCTCATTCACGCATTTGTTTTCATGTCACATTAACACCATAATCAAAGCAAGTTGGGCAAGACAAATTCTTGGAACAAACTAGAATTGGAAGCTGATTTTCGATTTGCATTGTCTTCAACAAAGCCACGAATTGAGCTTCTAATTTCTCAAAAGCAATTGCATCCTTCCCCTTAACCAGCTTAATGGCAAATAGATTGTTTTTTTGTTTTGTGTTTTGTGATTTTGAAGTATGGTGAGGCGCGACTAATCGGTCAATGGCTAACGCCAAAGCTGGCGTGACTGAAAACGTTTAAGAACTACTGATTCAGAAAGCACCCTATTTGTTTATCACAATATTGCTTCTTTACAATATATCGACCTCAATAACACAGTTTGACGTTATCCTGTGCGTTTTCCTCGAATGGTCTCCCAAAAATGTTCTGCCTTTTTTTCTTTGGCAAACTGCGTTACATAGCTAGAGTATACATGGAGTGCATGTGCGCAGTGAACTTCGTGTCTTGCTCATGCATTAAAATAAAACAAACCTTATAAGGAAACCTTGTTTCTTGACCTAGTGCGCTTTCTTGACCCACTGAAACGTAGTCGGAAAAGGAACCCATTTGTGAATATTAGCGCAACTTCGTGAAAACTTTGTCTCCAACACTTCACCATTTTCAAACCGAAATGTTGCTTTAATCGAAGCAGTGCATTCCAAGGCGGAAAAATCTGTCCAGGTTGGTTGGTATGAAAACGAAATACCCTCGGTTTGAATAAACATTGGAAAAATGTATTTTGAAAAAAGCGTTTTTAAGCAAATATTTAAGGTACAATTTTTTCCAACGTTGTTAAAAGAATTACGAAAAAGTTCCTGCAAAAATCGTTGCATTGACTGACATTTGCATCAGACAGGCAGTAGTTTGAACTGAAGCACTGTTTCTGTTAGAAAACAATAATTTATTGCGGGGATCGGACTTGCGTGCAAAATCATCGCAAGGACATGAAGTTTTTGAAAGGTTTCAAGACGAACTCTAAACCACGAAAGTATGTAGCAAATTAATTTCAAACTTAAATGATACAATATAACTTCTTGCGGAATAGTGTCAAAAGTGTCAGTGGTCTTTTCATCTGCCGTAAGCGTCTTTGGATATGTAAAACACGCATACAAACTTCTTATACAGTACTGTCAGCAATCGAGTATGAATATATTATGTCATGACTCAGTCATGCTTCAACACTGTTCTTTGAAAAGCCCATGCCATTATATTCTAATCTGGGGCTAAAATATATGCAGTACAAGTGGTGCAAGTTCAAAAAGGGAATAAGAACTTCTAAAGCAACTGTCATGTTATAAAGGGACATACTTCATTTTAGACGTACGTGGAAAAACGTTTATTAAGCAATAGCATGCCCGAGGTTTTGCTGCTAGAAGATGACAAACATTACCAAAAGGCACAAAGTTTTAAGTGGTTGTCTATTGGTAACTTGTCCCTTTCCCACTGACGTGATGTGATTGTTGTGTTTCTTTTACTTGCTATTGCCAATATTAATCTATATTGTTTGGGCTAAACTCTGTGATATCCGGAACTCCAGATATCCCCAGCTATACTGGAGTTCTAGATATCTTCTTTTTAATCAGCAACTCCAAACGCTCCTAAGTAGCAGTGGTTTGTCGAATAAACTTCAATTTGCTTTTGTAAAAGATGTTTTGCAAAATAATTCGCTGTACAATGGTGTAGCACTTCAGCGATGGATGGAAACACAAGTGGCAAGAACAAAGAGCATGCAGAGGAATTTCTCTCTTGATCAAAAAATCAAGCTCTTGATCAAATCAAGAAATCAAGTTTTCTCTATTTTGTGCAATTTTGTGGTCATTTTCAGTAATTTCCTGAAGGACCGCAAAATGTGGCACTGGTGAAGGTTAATCATTATAAACATTCAGAAATAGCTTATGTGTGCTCCAGCATTTTGGACCTAATTTGGAGTTGCAATATTTTGTGCCGTCTTTAAGGTAAAAAAGTATTTCTTCAAGTACAGCAGAACTGCTAGAGAAAATCGCATTGGTTGAGTTAATGTACTTGAATTGCATTATTAATATATTTGCAGGTTTCTGCGAGACATGCCAAGTAGTGCGAGATTGCTTTAACAAGAAGCGTCGAAAGCGTAACTGAAAAGGCCTTCATGGTGGATCTTCTGAAAGAACCACTTTCATTAACCGGAAAAATTGGAGGGAATCCACTTAATGCAAACTAACGGAGCTCGACCCATTCCTTGTTTGTTGAAGCTATTTGCAATTGCTTTTTTGTATTGCATAATAAACCTTTCAAGCGTTTCATATACAAAACAGGCACTTGCCTCCCTTGGAAATTGAGCCAAAGAACCAAAATTTTCCAGAAAACGTGAAGTCAGCAGCTCAATTTCGATTAATTGATTTGATTCTTGCAATGACAGTTTGTTTGCCGGTAAGACACTCACACTGCACAAGAGCTAGGTTCATGGTACTGGTATCATGCAGTTGGGAGCTTGCAGTTCACTTATGTCTGCTGCTTTGTGTGACCGAACTTGGGAGCGGATTCTCCTGCTGTTGGGTTTTGTTGCGTAACAATGGTTCACTTACGATAGTAGCCGTTTTGTCGCATGTTGCTGCTAGCTATTGAAAACAGATATCTTGGCAGATAGTGCCACGCAGTTCTGCCACTCCCAGACATGGGTCTATTAGTACGCAAATGTAATCGATTACGATTACGATTGCTTGCCACATGCTCGATTACAATTACGAATAAACAAAATCAAATGTAATCGATTACGATTACACTGAAAATAAACACGATTGCAATCGCGATTACGTTTGTCTTCAGACATCTTCAGAAGGCAAAAAAAACATTTGCATGGTTTGATGTATGCATTTTTCAGGCAATTAAAATGTGAACGAATGCAATAAATGAAATTACGAATCACGGAGTAGGAACTGAAAAAAAGAAAAATCACATTAACTGTTTGCTCAGATATTTGTGCAGTCAACAGCCAACAAACTTTTCAAATAGTGATACGACAGCTATCAGGCCTGAATACCCATCCAACCACGCTGAAAAGTCTTTTGTCAGTAATTTCAAAACTGATAACTAGTTCTTCAAACTGGTTTACGATGTTTTCAACAATGTGAAGACCTTTGGATCGTCCGCAAGCCAGCATAGCACTGAGTAACTTTTGATTTGAAATGCAATGAACAGTGATGCCAATATACTGCTGTGACTTACTAACGCTGCGAATTTACTATTATTGCTGAATGGTGAGTGCAAGCTTGAATCATTGCAAAAAGATGTGACAGTGGCGTGCAGAGGGGGGGCGAACGGGGCGCTGTCCCTGGTATCGAATGCCAAGGGGTCATCCAAGAGTGAAATTACAAAGATTGAAATGCTGTGAGTGGATGATTTTTCCTAGAGTGACTCTACTAATACATGCTGTATGAATTTAATTTTACGAAACTTGTTTTATTGTCAATACTAATTTTTACATATTCAAATGCCAGTAATTCGCAACTTCTTCAATGCCAGAGACCTACACTTTATGCGTGCGGCGCACCACCAACCAAACTGATAGTGACGTGACTTGTTCCAGATCGTGCGATCAGGAGAAAATCACAAAAAAAAACGATTGAAAGATAAACTGTGTTGACAAAAACTGGTTTCAAAAAAACAATCCACATGTTTTTTGTTTTTTCAATCCGTTTTTTTGGTCTTTTTTGAAAAGAGACTGCAGAGAAAATTCCATGCAAAAGATTCTATTTGGATAAGAGCTGATGATGCCTACTTCCTTGGTGAAATATATGCCCTGTAAGAAGGAATTTTAGACATTTTTTATTTCCCAGAACTTACGGGAAAACCCAAACAGGAAGGGTTGCCCACACCACAGTATTGATAAAAATATCAAACTTTCTTTGATATCAGAATGCCAAAACGTCTGCTCGTATAGATCGATCCACTCCTGACTTATGGTGGAATGTAATCGTAACGAAAAATGAAACCCTCATTTGTTTCTCGCAGTTGCACTCGGTAGTCAGTTTCGTGGTTGAAGTAAATTTTGCACTGAAACAACTAAACCATTGCTATACATTGTTATGGTTATTGTAGCAAATATTAGACCAGCTATTTCCAAGTGAAATTATGTTACTATGTCAATGAGGGCAGCACATTGAATGACTTACACTGATCTTAAACTAAAATTACGTGTAAGGTAATGTACTGAAAGCGTTTCTAATGAAAAATCCCGGCCAAGTAAAACGGTATCTACGACATATTGCAGACATTTCGATAACTGCTGTTATCATCATCAGTGCATTTCAAATGGAACTGCAGTGATCTTATTGCAAATTATTAAGGTCAGTCAGGAAAAAAATCACTGTGAAAAACAAAAAAACGCGAAGATCTGTTTCAATAGTGACGTAGTGGCGCGAAGCACACGTAGTCCCATCACTGAGCTGGATACGTGCCGATGGTGATGGCGCGTGACGTCATGGATGAACCATGAAGTTCTATTAGAAGTTAAAAAATGCATAGAGGCATCGATGGGATGTTTTCATTCAGCTCTAGTTTGTGTTCTTGAATCAACAAAGATTCAAGAATCTGCAGCCGCCGCCAATTGTCACTGCCGATGACCTCATGTTTGTGAAAGTCAATCCAATGATCTGGGTTGGCTTGCAACTGCAAGTGTCTGCAGACTGAAGAGCAGGCCTGCACAACTCAGAAAGCTCGAAGGGCCAAATTGATCAACATAAACTCGCCGCGGGCCGCAAAAGTCTATTTCGTCATAGTGTGGAAGAAAT
>Ga0210059_1017394_pt1 | contig 10251 bp, 7 predicted proteins | sample Ectturendosymbi2_FD_188042 | JGI IMG/M metagenome (GOLD analysis project Ga0210059, IMG submission 188042) | Ecteinascidia turbinata endosymbiont from Florida, USA - Sample 2 (SPAdes) (version 2) | ecosystem: Host-associated > Tunicates > Ascidians > Unclassified | place: Key West, Florida...
GGCTTTGATTTCTTCAGTTGATCAAGGAGAGATCGGTTTGGGGCCAACATCGGCAAAGTGCATTTTAAGTGCAATTAAAATTTTTCGTTTCTTATCAACGTTTTATGTTTAGAAACTGCTGGAAAATAGAAAATGACAGAAAATGACATGAAGCTACAGATTCCAACAAATATCCCGGAAATGAAACTTTCGCCTCGGTCATACTTTAACCTTGTTGCATACCATTTCTCATCAGCGTTAACGGCGTCACTGTGTGCAGAGTGTAAGTTTATCTATTACAGGTTTGGCAAAGACACCAAAGTTGTCCACTTCATCGGAAGCGTCAAACCGTGGCATCACCAGTACACAGCACAGAACGACACGCTGGAACTAACGCAAGGCCCTGGTACTGCATTGTCATGTTGTCGTGACTCCTGCTTCTAAGTGCTGATGTTGCAGCGAGCTCTATTCTTTACACAGGCGTCTACGAACAATCGTTTCTCCTGCAATGGTGGCGTTTGATGAGTCAGTTCACGGACCGCTATCATTCATCACAACAGGTAGAGCATTGTCTGACCGGTGATATGAGTGTAAATCACCAAGCACTTGTCACTCGGGTAACCACTGAAGATACGGAGGTAGTAAACATGCTGTTGTGCTGTGGCCGCCTCATTTTTTCCACTTGCACTCCTTGATTTTTGACTTTTTATGACTTTACTTGGTGGCGTTCTCGCGAATATGTTAGCACAGAAGCAAGGAGGAGGAGGCCCCAAAAGAGTTAAGAGCAAGTTTTCATGCTTGGATCAGGTGGAGAAGGTACAGAGTTGGCAAAGTAATCTGTGGTGAGTGAAAGAAGTACACAAGTCCACCGCACTTCTGGAGCAAAGGAACTGGCCAATTTAAGTTGAGGTGACACCTGTATATGCTGTGACATGATACAGGCTAACAAGTAGTCCTTCAGTGTTGCGTAACAATCACTAGGTGATAACAGGCGTGTTAAGATATGTAATAAAGCAAGACGTGCCAAATGGAGAATACTACAGAGGCAAGGGTTGGACGTCAGATATGCGTATTAATTTCCTGTTATGGTTAGCAATGTAAATACTGAACATTATATTCGCTAAACCTGCAGGATGATTGTGCGTATGAAGCAGAAGCGCTGTGTGTGACGTAACAGCAGGGATTGTGACGTGTGCAAAGCGACAAAAGATGTTGAACCGCAGTTGTTGAAAGTGTCAGCTTCGTGTCAGGGTTGAGTGTTGAAACTGCTCGGTGGTGAGAGAGGAGATCGATGTCGCTTCATGGAAAGAAAAACATTGCGTTCAAGCCACGAAACGAGAAACCAGCCTCGAGGAGACAGACTGGTAGTGCAAGCAACTCGACAAGGATTAGTCGTCAATTAGCTCAAGATGCTCATTAAAAAGCAGCCAAGTTAATATATACAAAGCTTATCAGCCAATTTGCTTTAAATTTGTTGTGAACGTCTTAATGCATTATCGCAACGATTAGCAACGGAGTGTCATGTTATTTCAATTAAGCAACGCAGAATGATTTTAGAATGCCACCGATTTCGTTTAAAAGGTCTATACTTCGTTTTTCTCGGTTTGAGCATGTATGTTGGCGTGTGACTTAGATTTCTTCTGAACCTAAAGCTTTTTTTTCTTACTTCTGAAGCTATTCAGTTTGGCCATTAGTTAAAGCATGAACCTGTTAAGTATCAGCATTAAAATAGATATATTAATCTGCTAATTTGTTTGGGCATGCAGTCTAAAACTGAACCATTTCACCCAAGGCTTGTTTGATTGCCGTAGGTGTAGATGTGATTGTATGAAACACAAAGACAAGTTTTCCCCGAATCTGAGCTCGTTATTTGCATCAGTCAAATCCCGTAACGAGAGATTTCTGCGTTTGATCGCACGAAACAGTAACCGCTTCACTCCATCATCGCGCATTCCATGCAATTTGCGAAAGGAAACTTAACGCCGTCGTTGCCTTCCCGCCCATTCCCCCGCGGCTCACCCTGCGCATGACGAAGCAGTGATTAGAGCTCTGGCCGTAGTTCATACGCTTGTCTTGCATGTCGATTTCAGGCTCTGCCTGCTGCGCCACAACCATGTCATGGCACCGCTAATGACGCAAGCGGCGGTTCGGAAGCGTGCTATCGCGAGACCGCGCGCGCTCACCACCAGCAATGGCAGAACGCTCACATCGATTTTACTGGCGTCGACCGCTTCGAGCGCATTCAGCACAAGCTTGACATAATTTTGACTGGAAGTGACGAAGTTTCCGTCATACCCGAGCAGCCTGCTACCCCACCGGAAGTTACATCTATCCCACTAAGGGACGTTGCACCGTTTTCGCACAACCTTGACGCTCCTGACACGGATCACGATGGTTCGATTGCGACACATCACGTTTCCGTTGCAACGGATCAGGATGATTCTGTTGCAGCGGATCAGGATGATTCTGTTGCAGCGGATCAGAATGTTTCTATTACAACGGATCATGATCATGTTCCAACGGATCAGGATGCTACACCGTCCACAGGTCCACCTGATCAAGTGGTGATTGTCCATTGATTGATGTAGGATTTTGCGGAGAACAGCAAAGGCTGTCTCGCGTGATTTTCAGCGTCTGTCGTTCATGTTTGTATCTTAGGCTTGAGTTGCATGACGTTTGCCTCACCGGGCTGATGCGCACTGGGCCGCAGGCTTGCCCCAGCGTTGTCTGGTTGAAGATGTGTTTTGTGCTGTTTGCGAGTGTCTGTCCTCCTTTAGTTTACCTGCACGATTGCCGTGTGCGTTTTCGTAGATTGAATGTCAGTAATAACCGGATGTAGGAGTTGAAATAATTTTATACTTGGTTACAAAATAATTGTTCTGACTTATGCAGCTGGTTTTTCGTATATAAACTGATCATTTGAACGCTGCGTTTCTTCAAACAAACTACACGATTGCACGTCAGCCAAACGATTTTACCTAAATTTAAAAATTTTGATCTAAATACCGAGTGTTGCGGTCATTGTGAAGCTGTTATGTACTTTGTTCAACCGCGCCTCAGGTGGATCCGCCCGGAGTGGATGGTGGAGAAAGTTCAGTTGAAACATTTCCGAACCCGGAGCAGGACTTTGGCCGCTGGAAACGGGGCGCCATTGATTTCATGGGGAGGGACAGCTTTGACAATATCCTGTCCAAGATCGACGCCCTGTTGATCGACAGCTCCAGTCGATCGTCAGCTGCAGACGAAAAATCAAGTTCAACAGTAAGTGTTGTGACCTATGGTGTTCCGGTTGTATTGCAACTTAGCTTTTGCTGATTATCTTCATTAGAAAAATATCTCTTTATGTCAGGGTTCTCTGTGGAGTAGTTCTGTGGCTGACTGGTCCAACACCTGGGGTTTTGTGATTCATAAAAAGTGTCAACTGTTGGTTGTTGGTTAAATGCCCTCGCACTCTGCCAGCTCTGTTGAAAGATCGGAGTGGGACGGTTCGGCGATGGCCGTTTCGGCGATGGAATGTGAAATGTATTTTCCTTTGGAATGTCAAAGTGCAAAAGTTCACACTGCCGTTATGAAGCGTGTAGGTGTAAGATTCGGTCTAGCTCTTGTCCCAATCGTACAGCAATAAGAGCTGTTTATCCAAACGCCAAACGTACATACACTTATAAAATCGATACTGACAACCAGCTGCACAACTGCGTTTGATTGAATTGCAATTGCTCTGATTACTTGCATCGTAATGTAAAAGTGAATTACTCAAAATCAATATAGGACTTTGTGCGCAGCAAACAACGTCGTCAACTGCTTAATTCTGAAAAGGCAATTTTCGAAATATGACGCTTGACTGATTTTGTTCAGATAATGCGGACACGATTTTAAGGGTAGTTGTCGCGCCTTTCGATATGAGAAGCTGCTTATAAAAAATAGTTTCAGTGGAAACGAACCCACGTTAGTTGGCGTGACCCTGAGGAAAGCCTAAACTTAATTTTGTCATAACCTAGTCGGTGTAAACAGCAGACAAAATTAGCCCGAAACTGCAAAACGAAACGATCGTGACTGGACACTATCCTCTCGCCATGAAGCGAAATTTACAAAACAGCTCCTGCGTGTTCGTGGCAGTGTATGAGATTCTGACAGCATTAGAGCCGGCACTGCCAGAGGAGGAAATTCCGAAACAAGTGCGTTCGGCGCAATATCAATTGCGAGTGTTCAAAAACGGGGATTGTTTCATGTCATTGCGCAGTCGCCATTTAGACAAGGCAGGGACGTTGTTGTTTCGACTTCGTAATAGTACCATGCAACTTTAGTTAGAAGGGAAATGTCAGTGTTGCCTGTTCCAACCACCCGCATTAGAGACCTGCAGTGACAACGTTCCATATTTTATCATAGGCTTTAATGCTGAGTGCCTGCCTGCGGTGTAAAGGGGTCTCTCATGACAACCAAACAGACCCCCTAGATGCGCCCCTGCCTACGTGAAAGATCAAGCAATAGATGCTGTCCAGGCTTAACTTTTGTGTAAACTCACAAACGCCTCATGCCAGCAAAAACACTAAGAAATAGCGACAACTCGATACCGTTGTCATTCCGTGGAAAGTGTCTGTGTTGGAGACAAAACGTGGGTACGAGTCTCTGAACGCAGTCCCGTCACCACAGGGGGCTTTGGTGGGCTTATCCCCCAAACATAGCACCAAGCCCCCAAATTGAAATATGAAACGCAATAAATCAGTGAAGTTTGTATTAAATTTTCAATGTCAAGCCTCCTTCGCAAACACAAAGCCCCCTATTGAAGATTTTCCAGCGACGGTTCTGCCCGAACCGCTGCTTCAATGCTGATGAATATTTGTTCGCGGTTTGTTTCGTAAGTGTTTCTCCTGTGTCAAACGAAATTTCTGACTTGCGAAATCGCTGACATCACGCCATCTGCGCATGCGCAGAGTGATATTTCAGGTCATGCATTTCGCAAGCGGTGGCTGTTAACTGAAATATCAAATATGCTGAGAACTGATGATTAGGATTGGGGGTGGGGGGTTAAAGTTCGGGCCTAACGTTAAAAAAAATAACAGACATCTGAGAAGTATTTTTCAGTGGTTAGTTATTCCCAAACTACAGTTATTGTGGTCTACCTGACGTCTAACCAAAAGTTTTAATTAACGCAGCACACATCAAAAAATTAATCGACAAAATTTATTCCTTTACTCTGAGAAGTCAAAATAACTGACTTGCAAGAATAGGTCAGAAGTTTCGCCTGACACCGGGACTCGCTGGAGCAGGGTCGGTCACGTGACCGATCAGAGTTAATAACTTCAAACGAATGAACCCGCGCAGCTGGCCATTGCTCAGCTCTTCATGCAGTCGAAAGATATCGCTACTTCAGCATCTTTGGTCGCTTCTAGTAAATTTGATACAGTGGTAAATCCGCGGTTCTCGCCTTCCATAGTCCATGGCTCACCCCAACCGAGACCCTTAACACCCGTGGACCAATAAAGGACTAGATTCGTTTTAGGCTACTTTCGTTCTTTTATTTTATTCACCACACTGGGAAGGGTAAGCAAAAGCTCTTGCTCGTGGCTCCCATTCGTTGCCATCAGCCCCTGATTAAGAACAACGTGGTGAAGATGCAAGCAGAATCTTGATGCGGTAATTACATGAAGCGCCCCACCTGAGCGCACGACACCAGCCCTTCCCGCATGTCACGCAGGCGCTTCTGTCGAGCAGATGGCGCTGCGGTTACGTCGTGCGTGCGGCACACGTGACTTGGTGCTTTCCCTTAATCAGGACCGACCCCGCCCTGCTATCTGGTCCACGGTGTTGTTTTTCCCGCGACATTTAAACCAACAAATGAAATACGCGTTAAGTTGAAAGTTATTGCAAACTGAAAGTTCCACGCAGACCATTGCAATTTAAATTTTCGCAAATGATGGAAAGTAAAACTAATCGTTAAGTTCAGTAACTTTTCTCCGTAGAAGTGATAAGGAACACACTCAGATGATTTGGTGCAGCGAAGGCAGCAAGCACGACCTCCTTACCTCAATTACGCACATAATACTGGAATAACGCTCGATGCAAACGCTTCTAGTAAGGTTTACTTCCCTAAATCCTGCGAGCTTTATTGTGAGACTTCAAACACTGGCTGAGCAAACCATAAATATATTAACTATTTGATCTGATGCGCCTCAACTGTGGTGGCCATTTGTAAAGCAAATAGAGTGACAACACAGAGCTACCGACTAACATCGAACACTTGGCAATCATAGCATGTTTGCCTCTATGTCCAGCTTGTTTGTACTTTTTGGGTTGCTTTGTGCGGATTATTAACCAGCCTGGACATAACCACCTGTTCCGCAGGTGGATGGGGGTGCTTCGAAAGTTGATGAAGCAGATCGTGCGAAACAAACGGATGCGAGCGGAAGTGCAGAACAACCGACTGTTCAGCAATCTTCAAAACCTACGACTGCGAGCTCTGCAGCATCGCCGCCCATACCAGCACCATCTGCAGCTCCTGTAGTTATTGTTGTCACCCCCACCTCCCAAAAATGAAAGCATGAATCCACTTTTGCCGAAGTGCCTGCATGAATGCTGCTCGCAACCACACTGCTCAAGGTGCTGCCGTCCTTCATGTCAAGACACAGAAGCTGTGTTTGGTCGGCAGTGCCAGGTTTTGTTTTTGGAAGCTTGGCTGAACGTTGCGCAAAAATGGCCTCTTCATAGTCATGGAGCAGCAAGTTCCAAATTACTACGAAGTGTTACATTTTTGTTTCGCGCGTAACTTGCATCGTTTTGAAATTGTGCAAATGTCTTATGTTTGAAGGAATGAAGTTTATTGTGTTGCTTCGTCTGTGAAACGCTTTGATGCTGCGCCACTTGCAATGCGTTGCATTATCTGTTTTTGCCCTCGCCCCACCCACCGACACCAGATCACTGATTGTTTATGAGACCTCGATTTTGTTCTGTCGCCTGTTCTGTTCTGTACTGTACCACCGACCATCACACAATCTCGTGCATCGGTCTCTACTGCTGAGACAATGTCCTCATTGCGACTCTACCACCGTCCTGTAGCGCGAAGCATTTGCTGCTTCTTACCGCTCACCTGTTTATCAAGGGTCACGAGTGAAGATAAAACCGTCAATAGATTTGCTTTATTTCTTGTCACACGTTGCGTTCGCACGTGGGAGATTTGCGTTTGATGCATGAGGTGTCATTGTGACGACAGAATGCAATCAATAAACACCGCTGCGTTGGTTGCAATGCACATAAATTGCGTTTGAAGGTACTTTCTTAAGTTCGCCCCAAGTTTTTAACAAGAAACAATCCACTGGGCTGAAGTTTTGAGTTAAATGTTCTGTTTTATCTAAAGTCGATACAGTCATCTTCAAGATATCACTGCGTTAATTCCTTAAAATACTTCAAACAGTCCGCCTCCGTTTATTTTGTTCAGTTTCATAATGACTTTGCTTGTGATAGTTATTTCTCTGTCCTTGCACGAGCCGCCCATCCACGCAGATCTACCGTCCAACCTCAGCCAACCATGTTGTCTGAGTGACGTTCCTGATGGAGGGGGTTAGACGGGGAAAACACAGCTTCTCAAAGTTTTCCCGATATTTCGCTTAAGGTCGGGAATAGTTTAAACTCGCCCCGAAGCGGAGTTAATAACGAGACATCAATCCGATCCCAGCTTTTGACGCGAAGCTGTGGCGCACATTGTTGCAGCTTTGCGAAGATCATCTGATGATGAAACGTCAGACACATGCTCCTGATTTGATAACGTTTTCATATCAGGGAATGGATGTTTGCATTGCGTCCATATCTATGAATGTCAATCAACCGCGCATTTTCAGTCCGTGTATCATTTACTCGTAAGCTACAAATGTTTGTGTGCGTGGCGTATATCGTGCGAAGAACGAAACAAGAGCTGAAGGTCACGATTCCTGTTTCCGTTTGAGGTTAGAGATGTAGACAGCATTCCCCTTAAACTTGGTTCTTTAAATACTCAGGAAATGCACACGTGCGGTTTTGAACAGAAATCGGAAACCCTGCATATTTGTATTGCTAACCGTAAACTTGTGAAAGTTCACTGAAACTTGCACATGGCACGTCATTCGATGACCTGTAGTTCAGGGACGGGGACCTATTCACTGTCACTGGCCCTATTCACTGTCACTGGCCCCATAAATTGTGAATTATTCCTGGCGGGCCGCAAATAACTGATTGTACCCTAAAATTCTACCTTCATCTTACTATGGATTCCATCTTCCCGGAGTTCATATTCCACGCCGGGTCGGCTCTCGAATCTTGGTTTTGCGACTTCCTCAGTTCCTGCATGCACCAACTCAAAATTCGAAAGATCTGGAGAAGAGCACTAATAGTTGCGATCCCTAAGCCAGAGAAGCCATTGGGGGACCCAAAGAGCTATCGTCTCATATCTCTGTTGTGTGTTTCGTGTAAAATCCTCGAGAGACTAATCTACGCTCGTATCGACCCACTGCTCCTCAAGGAACAGGCGGGCTTTCGACACGGGAGGTCGACCGTAGACCAGGTCACCCTGTTGACATAGGATATCGAGGATAGCTTTTCGGATAAAAAGAAGGCCGGAGCTGTGTCTGTCGACCTCACAGCAGCCTACGACACTGTATGGCACCGCGGCCTCACCTGCAAGCTGCTGCGATTGCTGCCTGACAGACACATGGTTCGCATGATCATGGAGAGATTGGCAATCGCAGCTTCACCCTCACCACCGGAAAGGGCAAAAGAAGCATGTTGCGACGCCTCAAGAACGGCGTCCCGCAGGGATCTGTCCTGGCGCCCCTTCTCTTCAACATCTACATCTCTGACCTGCCAACCATCGTCTCCAGAAAGTATGCATATGGTGACTATCTAGCAATCATGCATGCTGATGTAGACTGGCAGGCAGTGAAAGGGGTGCTGAGCAAGGACATGTCAACTGTAGGTGAATACCTCCAGACTTGGAAGTTAAAGCTCAGCACTACAAAAACGGTGTCGGCAGCCTTCCATCTTAACAACAAGGAAGCTAAACGTGAGCTGAAAGTCAACTTCAACAACGAAACCCTACCCTTCTGCTCCGAGCCCAAATACCTCGGAGTAACGTTGGACAGGTCGCTCACGTATCACCGACACCTGGAGTCACTTCGCAAGAAGCTGACATCACGCGTTGCACTCCTGAGACGGCTTGCTGGCTCCGGTTGGGGCGCTGGAGCAACAACTCTGCGAAAAGCCACCCTGGCCCTGGTCCATTCAACCGCCGAGTACTGCGTGCCTGTCTGGTGCCGTCTCATCGACCCCGCCATCAACAACGCCTTGCGAATTGTGACTGGATGCCTGCGTCCTACACCAGCGGACAACCTTCCAATCCTCGCAGGCATCCAACCTGCTCAGCTTCGTCGCTATGGAGCCACACTGTCTCTAGTGCACCGTGCCATGGAGCCTGGACATCTGCTCCACTCAGCGCTCACCCGTCCATCGAGTGCAAACGCACGACGCCTCAAATCGAGACACCCATTTGTACCCGCCGCACAACCAACACACGTGTGGCACAGTGGGCGGATCACCAATGGAACGACCCTCCCAAGAAGAGCCTGGGTCCGGCTTAACCACCTCCGGACCGGTGTCGGACGTTTCCGCTCCTGCTTGTACAAATGAGGTATTTCCTCCTCTGCGGCTGTGAGTGTGGTGCAGAAGAACAAACCGTCGACCATGTTGTCCTCCAATGTCCAATCCATCGACCATGGACTGCACGGCCTGACGGTTCTGGACGATGAGACAACCGAATGGCTGCTCAACACCTGTCCCGAGATCTACTGCGGCCAAGCAGTGGTTTGAACAACTAGCTCAAAAGAAGAAGAATCTTACTATGAAGGATGGAGGCTTATTACATCCTACCTAAGTACAGTACCTGCTTATCGTGGTGTTTTATTTTGAGGCAATGCTGTGTTCCAAATTGGGTAACGAAAATTCTGATGCGGGCCATATCAAACGTTGCCGCGGGCCACAGAACCAATGCGAGACTCAGATTTTGGCAACAAGCTGACTTGGAGATTCGTTTTGCTTGCAGTTGAGAGAAGTTTTTGCTTAAAACTGGGATGGGCAAACTGAGGCCCGGGGGGACATTTTGTGCGGCTCGCATGGAAGCCACACGTACATAGAATTTTCAAGCAATTTTATCGATTACATCAGAATTCTCGAGATTTTTATTTCGCACGTTGCATTCGAAACCGCAAATTTACTCAACCGGAAGTGACTTGTGTAATATACCCCCCCCCC
>Ga0210059_1017396_pt1 | contig 10250 bp, 7 predicted proteins | sample Ectturendosymbi2_FD_188042 | JGI IMG/M metagenome (GOLD analysis project Ga0210059, IMG submission 188042) | Ecteinascidia turbinata endosymbiont from Florida, USA - Sample 2 (SPAdes) (version 2) | ecosystem: Host-associated > Tunicates > Ascidians > Unclassified | place: Key West, Florida...
AAATCTCATTGTTGGCAAACAATGCTCCTCGTTAGAACGAACACTGACACAAAAAATTAAAGGTTAAGCCCGCAGACGCAGACCTTCTGTTCTAATCGGAAGACTCTAACAGTTTGCCATTCAACCACAGCAGCAAAAAGCGTTATATTTTGCATTTTTTGCTTGGTCTGTACTGGACACTGAACAGTGTCAGCCTGTCTGGACAGTCGGTCAAAAGATGTTGAGCAGCATGCAACGCTAGTTGTGCCAAAACATTTGTTGGTCGTTCTGAAAAAATTGCAAGCTGGAGCCTTCGCTTTGAGATAAATATCTAGTGCGCCAGACTATTTTTTCCTCTGCCCCCAAACTTTTTCATTTGTGATGACCCTCATGTTAGCTTTATCGAAAACTGTGGGATCTTGCGTCTTGATCCAAACCTCTTGCAACAGCTAAGCGAGATTTTCCAATCGTGAAAAGATTAAGTTAGATTGAATTATGAATTTCCCACAGATGTAGCAGGCAGGACTTTTTCAAATTGTTGTTTACAACGTAAATTATCCAATGGAGAGGTGGTGCAACTGATATGGCTGGTATACTCAGCTGGAAAAATTGGATATTTTGCTTTTTTGTAAACCTTGAAAAAGGTTTATGTCGCGCTACCCATTCAGTGGTGCAGAGTTGAGGGGAAAGTGCACCCGAAAAGTTTTTATTTGTCGAAAAGTCTGGCGAAATTCCTAAAAATTCGGGTACGGACGTTTCGACACCTTTGTTGACTATTGAGTTATCTGACTTTTTTCACCAAAAAAACGTTTTTGGTCCAGTGCTAGTGTGCGCTTAGCTGAGTATGAAAAGTCCAGTTGTCACTTACAGGCAGGTGTTCAATGGTTTGAGGCTGAGAAAAGATTAGCCAAGGGTTTCTCACTGGATTCAAGTCATCACATTTATAATTTGCCGCTCCACCAAACTTTCATTGTGTTTGGCTATTTGCCAGTGTAAATACAGTCGGTAAAAAAAACAATACTTCAAGTCCGGGTACATCAACGTTGAGGACACCCCAGCTTCTACACCACTGAATGAAAGCTGCAGTGGGGCTTAACTAGGCAACGCAAAAATTGTGAATCTCATCCAGCACACTCGTTCCTGCTCATCATAATGGACAACTGCATGCTTCTGTTTCATCAATCAACCATGCGCATTATATATTGCGTTTGGTACGTTTTTTCTACATTCTGTGGCGTGATAGTTGGCAAATATTTCTAATTCATGAAGAACAGTTTGCGTTGGTATCCAAGTACATGTATTAAGAATGACTATAAAATTGAGCTATTGGAGGAACTTTGGACGGATGTATGGTTTGCTCTCTGTTGAAGACTGTTTTTTTCGTGTAGGCTACTGGGTCATACAGAGTACAGTTGATCGTGCGCCCAGACGTTACCTTTATACAAGAATGCGTCTGCGCTTGTGATTATCGCAGTTTTTTTTAAAGGAAAATGATAGGAACGCGGTATGGATCTGTAGGGACCCGATTTCTCTGATTCTAGGAACCCGATTTTCTTTGATTTTAGGGACCCGATGATAATTTTCTCTGATTCTGGTGACCCGATTTGAAATTCTAGGGACCCGAATCGGGTCCCTAAAACGCCTTAAAAAACCCTGGGTTATCAAAAGTGAGAATGGTTAATCAGTTTATGTTAGGTACTTCCTCCAAGTCGGTCATTCTTCGCAGGCACGTAGTCAGGTTTTAAGGTCTGGGGGGAAAATACATTTTAGGAGACAATAATTTTGTTTTTATTATATGTTTAAGACAAATTTTTCTGAACACAATAAAATTTGGGAGGGACACAAAAAAGCTTGCGACCCTGCTCCCGAATGCTCCGCCCCGTGGCTAGCTAGGGGCCTGGTCTTTCGAACGGAAGTGGCGTTCACTTTTACAAGAGTGAAGTATATTGCATTGTAGGTTCAATTCGCTAGTTCGGTTTGATTGAAGCAACTACGTAACTTTCCACTTGCGCTCCCCGCTCAGATCTCAACTGCAGAGCTTCCTTTAGAATTTTCGGCTTAATTTACGAGTGCTAGCGGCGCACTGTCTAATATCCACCACAGCATCATACTAGTCATAAACATGGACGTAGTTAAGGGACACATTAGCTATGCCCACACCCCTCCAAATGAAAAGAATACTTTGTGATATCATCTACATACAGATCGATTCCAATAATTCGCCGTGTTTTTTGATATTCATATAGGCCATTTTCTCAACAAGGTCTTAGCACGGTTGACTGATCACGATGACGTCATAAAGCACTGCTCAGAGGGGCTAGGCTCATCTAGTGATCTAGTGATTTTTACTGGAATCTAGTGATTTTTTTCAAAGTATGTATTTCAAGAACATCGGTTGTCTCTTTTCTAACTTTTCAGCCGTTTTTAACCCGTAAACAATTGCTTATGTGAATTATTGCTTGAAGATTTGCACCAGCAGAACGAACAAGTGTTTCTAATTTGAGTTTGTCATTGTTTGCACCTCCGTGCTGTTCAATTTTAATTGCTGCAATATTGGCCATGACAGTATTTCCATTTCTTAGCAGGAACACTGCAGTGGAAATAATTAATTGCTTGTTAGGTTGATTACTCTAAATACTGGCGAGTGGTGTCATTTTCAGCTCTTGTGAAAAGCTAAAGATTATTGTTAGCATGAGATTTTCCAGGCTTCAACATGATCTATTTTAACAAACTTGCAAATGATGTAAAGGTTTTTGGGCAATAAAGTGAATAGACACGTCATTTCAAGCAAAACTGCGAATTTCGACGCAAAAATTTTAATCTAGTGATTTTTTTCAGATCTAGTGAATTTTTTTTTGTGAATCTAGTGATTTTGCCGAGAAGCTTGTGGCAGCACTGCATGTAACTTTTGAACGCAGACATCTTGGCAGGTAATGCAGCGAGACAGTGACTGCTGCTAGCGGTACGGCACGGAGGTTCAAACCAATGGTGATCGAATTACGGATCGCCGACATAGTTTGTGTGGCTCTTCTAGAGGAATAGCAATATCTCAAACTGATAGAGAGTTGTTGCCTCACATTTAACGTCTGTTTCATTTATCAATGTGTTTATACAAAAGTTAGTCACCAGCAGTGTTCCCTGCACGCTCGTAACCAGGGGGCGCAGGGAGGGCTAGGCCCCCCTAGAAAAATTTTCGCCCTCCCTGGAAAAATGTGTTGGACATCGTTTGAAACTATTGGACATAGTTCAAAAAATTTGGGCCCCTCAGAAAACTCTTCGCCCTTCCTGGTGCCCCAAGCTGGTTACGGGCCTGCTTCTCTGGAAGATAATTTTACATTCAACAAATATTTGTTTCAGTGCGCATGCAATTTCACAACCATATAGATTGTAGACACACAACCAGTGAAACGTTTCGTCAGGGCTATGCGATGTATATCCGATGTCACAAATTTGAATGTTTCAAGTGCGCAAGAATGAGATTTCACTGCGCAAATTTTCTGGTAGTTCTGCGCATTTGCGCATCTTGGAGGAAACACTCGTTACCAGGGAGTCGGCACGATTTGGTAGCAACGACAGTCAACCTAAATCGCAAGTTAGGCTACTTTTTCTTCATTCTCTAAGTTAGGCTAATTTTCTTCCCAGAAGAAAATTAAAATTTTTCAGAGACACATTGTCAAAAGCATTCTGTCATTTTCCCAACGTCGGAATGAGAATCCATGTGTTTCGCGAAGAGGCAATGGCAGACCACAAAGTGGAAGAATACTAAAATAATTTGTAATACTACTGGAGGAGTTCCAAGCCAGATTTGACCATTTCCAAGAGTTAAAACCAGGCTTTGAATTCCTTGTAAATCCATTCAATGTTAATGTATCAGCGTTGGCTGTTCAGTTGGTTAACCGTTTATTACAAACTTGTCTGCTGTAGACACAAAATTGACCGAGAAGCAAGAAAATCTGGGTCAAAAAAAACTTTAGTCAATGCCACTCTACACTTAATTTTTGGCGACAGGTTCCAGAAAGTGAATACACAGAATTTAAAATACCAGTGTATAACTCATTTCTGTGTATAGGACAACATATTGCTGTGAATTGTTTTGTCTGTAATGAAGTTCGTAAAATCAAACCTTCGTGCAACCCTGAAAAATGAAAACTTGGGATAATGAATTCACACAACTTTGACAACATACTGTTCAGGTTTTCGGTGACTAGAAAATCAAACAAGAACTTCATACTGACAATTACTGTACATGATTTAATGTAAAACTTGCATTCTTTACCGTATTTGTATTGACACTACAAACTGGTTTAGCGGCTCGCTGGTGTTTTTGATTTTCTGCAAATGACTCTTCCATTGAACAAGTTTGCCCACCCCCTGGCTTATACAATGTGTAAAGAAGCATGCCTGAAAAAGAAGCATTGCTGTCAACAAAGCGCATTTTCTGCAACTAATGCTCCTCTAAAAGTCCGCAAATGCGCAGAACCACAGGACAATTTGCGCAGTGAAATCTCACGTCGCGCACTTGCAACATTCCAAAACATTGGAAAAGCACGAAAACAAGAAGCTACTTTAATTAGATGTGCAGTGTAGTTTGTTCGTATTTTCATAAGATTTCACACTATTATAAACATTCATAAAGTTTGTAATTCATTTAGAACCCTGCTACGCCAGTCTTAAAATACCCATGGTCACTAAAACAACCATGTGCTCAATGTAAAGTTCTCTTACAAGGAAAGCACTGTATGGAACTGTTGCCGTAACATTGGACATTTTCATTTTTGTATACGTCAATTTGCATTGCATCGCCAACAACCAGCAAAAGATGAGCAAAATGTCGACTTTGCCCTCCCCTGGAAAAATTTCTGCGGACGCCCATGTATGCAACTACTATTACGAGTGTACAGTGACGTACGCAGAAAATTTTCATGGCGGGCTTTCATTCAGTGGCATATGGTGGTCGTTTGTATTTCGTGTGCGCTGTTTGTGACGTCACAATTTAGACGTCATATTCATGTTTCCAAACCAACGTTTTGGCGAAGTTTGATGACAAAATATACATATTCTTCTACACGCACTCTCCTTCGTTTGTGTGTCGTTGCACTGAATGCAAACTATCAGCGCTCCAAGCGAGTTAAACACACTCATCACTAGGACAGAGCAAGTTGCAACTGCAAAATCAGGCTGCGCTAATGTCTCGTCAAATACGAGCAGTCGAGCACAGGTGTGCGGCTGAAGTGGCTGGCGCACACTCCGGTTTGCAAGATCGAATCTTGCTAAACTAGACAACAACTGAGAATGCGCATAAAGTACGCAAGTAAACTTTCGTTTTTTTCTGTTATGTATAGAAGTCCAGCAAACTTTCAGTTTTCCTTTTTTCCTGCTGAAACATTATCAAATTCCCCAATGCTTTCATGTCAACAATTGCTATTTTGAGCTCGTGCAACTGTTCTATCATGCTACATAAATTGGAAATGTATATAGGCAATGCCGTCAGCGCATGCGCTGAGCAACCGATAATTGTTTGGGATATAGTGAACTATCGTGGAACATAAACCTTAAAAATGCGTTGTGGACGAAAGGTCTGCAAGAAGTGGTGAGATGGTTCGTGGATGCAGACGATAACCCAGAAAACCTAATTATTTCCGGTATTTTTTGTCCCATTTACAATGTTCCCTAAAATTTGCATACAAATTTATTCCGTGGTATTTGCATTAAGTCGACAAATTAATAAGCGAAAAGTATGCGAAAACAATTAATCTCCTTTGCGCAGTTAATAATAACATATCAAACTCAAAGGGTGATTTAACCCCAGCCAACCCCCCTTGCATACGCCCTTGTAGACTGTGCAGGGATCTGTGTGAGAATTATGTTGCTCATTGTCTATTTGTTTGAATCTGTTTAGGCTTGGAGTTAGTGCGTGTTTCGCTTATGACAAGATAGTCATAAACCAACGCATGGTTGAAAAGCCAGCTTTTGAGAATCAGTCAGAGGAAAAATCAGTGTGAATATTTAAATGAACGACTTTGTTGGGAATATTCTGCAAAATAAGTTTTAGGTCTGCTGTTATATCTTGCTATCAGGTACATGCCTTAAACGCCGATGCACACCTATCTGCGACCCTGCTTTGCTACTTAGGTGCAACTGGTGCCAAAACCTCGCTGCTGTTAACTGCATACCACAATGAAAAGTCCTCACCCTATCCATGCTGCAGATGAGCATTACACTCCAGTCCATATTGGAATTTTATATTTTATATCATCATCACCTCAATGAAACTTAATCCTACGATTATCATGTCGACTGTCAATTCATCAACGAAATCATCTAAATCCATTTTTCAGCTCGCACCTTTCACTTGAAAGTAGATCAATGTCACCCAATTTTTCACTGGTCATGGAATTTCTAGGCATTGTTTTCATTAATTTCATTTTTGAAAAACTTCTCTCGCATGAAGCGCTGGTGGCTGGAAGAGTTACAGCTACCAGTAACAATCAAACGCAGCGTTTTAAGTAGTTATAAATGAAAAAAATTGTTGGACAGACATAGGCAGCTTCGAATCCTTCCGAAGAAAATTATATGCCGAAGTTATTTCATGTTTCAAATCATTTTCACTAAATGAACATGATTTGTGAAATTATTTCAAGTGTTTTTCTGATAGAAATGTTTGGCCTCCCGGGCAAAGATCTGAAATACGCGAAAGAATTGCTTCTGAATCATTACAGAAACCCGTACAAATTCTATGAGGTTGCAGGACATGTGTAGGCAGTGGCGGATCCAGGGAGGCAGTTTGGGGCAACTGCCCCCCCAAAACTTCTGTGGCGTCCCTTTGCCATAAATGCGCCCCTTTTTGGTCCATAGAATTAGAAACAGATTTAAAAATACTCGAAATAAACAGTTTTTCGCTTAGCTAAACGTTAGGGTTTAGGTGCCGGACTTTACCCAACCTCTTATCTAACAGCGTGAACGATGCTATTGTTTCGTAATTTCGTTATTTCTTTGTCGCGAGAGAACTGTCCAGCCTTCACAAACGCAGTCGCGTTCGCAGTTCTCGACTTGCTGCTGTGCTGTATGAAAATGATCTGTTTTTCTATAAGTTTATTCTTTAATGCCTGATGACCACCCTGAAAGGAAAAGGAAAGGCAGCAGTAAAAATAGGAATGCAGTGTGGAAAACTTACAGACTCAAGATTTTGCAAGCCTTCAAAATAAAAACGAAAAACCAGTTTCAGGGCTATTGCCAGTGCGGTTCGTGAGTCCGCAGTTTGTCTGCATCGTAGGTTTGCAACATCAAAGTGAGTGGATGGGTTTCTTGATGGAACTAATCTCCAGATTGACAGGGGCGTAACGAGGTTATATGGCGACCGGGGCAAGATGCAAGATTGGCGCCCCCATTTTCTAACCTGAGGTCTTCCGGAAGCAAATGTACTCTATTGAAGAATGTGCGTGTGATATCGTTGGGACTTTTTGGCGTCCCCGCCATATTTCAGCGCTCCCAGAGTGATTCGGCGCCCGGGTAATTGCGTCCCCTTGCCCGTTCATTACGCCCCTGCTGATTGAACCATAATGCAGCGTGTGGAAAGCTACAGAAGTTTACGTTAGCAAACAACTTGCCGCTATGTTACAAAAATGCATTAAACGTGCTCGATTAGCTCAAGGAATTATGACTCATGTAACTATGCACTTGTGCAACTTCTTACTTCATATACATGGACAACGCAGAGGAGTATTGAATTACTGCTGGGGGCATAACGAGGTTTGATGGCGTCCGGGGCAAGAAGCAAGTTTGGCGCCCCTGTGTTCGAACCTGAGGTCTTTCGGAAGCAAATGTACTGCACTGAAGTTCTTTTGACATTGTTAGGATATTTCGGCGCTCCACAGTCATTCGACGACCTCATAGTGATTCGGCGCCGGGGAACTGTGCCCCTTACCCCTCGTCGTTACACCCCTGATTACTGCGCGCAGCGACGCGCCTCAGCAAATCATGGCTCACAGCTCTAACCAGAGGCATACGGGAACCTTGGGCTTTAGCCGGGGCAAAATTTTCAATTCGCCCGAATTTTTGGGCCACTTTGAGGAAAAACAAATAGGAGAATTTTGCAGGGCGATGATTCTGTTTCAGAAACTTACCCAAAAGTATCGGAAGTTTTCCTGAATTTTTTAAATCTTGTCCGAATCTTCCCCCTACTTCGCACGCCTATAGCTTTAACGCAGAAACTTTGGCAAAATATTAGCTATCTACTGCATAGTGGATTGAATAATTGGTTTTACGTGGTCATAACAATTTTTGTTCAAAACTTGAATATTTGCAGTCCAAAATTAGTGCAATGACGGCCCCTTTTGCCTTCACCTGGCGACGCATCAGGCAACAGTTACTGGTGGCTGTGTGGTTTTGAACGTTTTGTTGCAATTGCAAACCCGTAGTAAACTCACGCTGGCCATGAAAAGACAAATTTGGCATGGTTAGCGAAATCTGCAACCGACAGAAAAATGCTTAGCTCAGTGGTTGTTAGATCATTCCGCTTGCATCATATAAATTTGAGCAAAAAAAGCAATCTTCTGGTGAAATCTTTAGCTCTTTTACTGGTGTCCGTGGTGTTGGCGAAGGTTCGTGGTTTTAAATTGGTGATAGGCTGATTCCCATCTGTGTTTTCTGGCCTGGCTGGATAGAAGTAGATCCATTACCAGATCAACAGCATTGCGAGTAGCTTTGAGTTTCTTCTGGGGCTTCGTAATAGTATACAATGAATTGAAAAATAACTTCATGGGGAGACTAGAGCTTGACTTTGGAGGTATTGATTGTGAATTTGTGGGACTCAGCCCTCTTGCTTCCACTTCTGCTGAAAAGTGTCACAACTTTTTTTAATAACCTGGTCTAGTGGGATTGATGTTTTTTTCTTCACATCACCAATCCAATGTCGAAAAATATGAAACGATATTTAAAGATTTGATTGAAAATTTACCTTCATAAGTGGCGTTAAATGTATTTTAGGGCAATATGTTTTAAGGCCCAGTGAAAATCTATCATGCGATTATAAGATCGTTTTTTACGGTAGTCAGCCAAGCTACCTAAAATGGGAGTAGTGTCCTGGCAAATGCCTTTCATTCACGTATTGTTTTTTAATTGTCGCTTCAGCAATAAATAAGTCTTTCATGTACATGCAAATGCACAAGCGTGGCTTGGAAACATGATCGTCATTTAGCTTTTTATTTGAGTCCTATCGTGGAATATGAGTTGTCACTTCCAAGTCTAAGAAGAACTGTTCTCTTTCTAACCAGGTCGGGAATGGGTTTCAGACACTGTTCTTCACTGATTTCGCTAGGGATAGCCAAAACAGTGGCAAGCGCTTGCGCACAGCATGCTTTTATACCTTTTAAATACATTTTGTAGATATACGAGATCTGTGTAGCTTGTGAAAAAAGAGGCCCACTGTTTGGGACCTGTTTCAAACGTTTTCTGAATTAATGGTGTAAAGCGCTTTCAAACTGTGGTTATTCCCTGAAAAGTAGCATAGTTCAACCAACAAAAATAGCCACTTTTTGACCTACAAAAAATAACCTCTTTTGTGTGACACACAACGATTGTCGCAGACAACCTTTGGTATTTAAGCAAGTGAAGACATTTTTGGCGCCCCCCAATTTTACTGCCTCCCAAACGCCTGGTCTGGATCCACCACTGTGTGCAGGTAGAGTTAAAACTGTGTGCAGGTAGAGTTAAAACCTCTTACGTGAGATGTTTTGCAGTCGTATACACAAAGCAGCAGAACGCAATACTGCAGCCTGGATAAATTCGGATAATTTAACTGAAACCAAATTCTTAATGCTTTCACAAACCTTTTGCTACTGGGACAAGCAGCAAACTGCTGACTGTAATATGATCCAGTTCCATCTCACACTGAAATGCATTAAAGATCAATCTTCCTATTTCTGTGACTGTTATTTAGTTACGAAATGAATTTTTCAACACCGACCGCGGTCTGACTAAATTTCACGCTGGTACCGAGCAGCTACTGAGGTGTTGCGTCATAAGCAACTCTAGTTATCCGACCATCAAAAACAACACAGCTTATCTTGCATTTGGGAAATATTGAATGCAGGCTGGAGGGTTTCTAAATTATCGTTTAAAATATTGCTGGCCGAAAGTCATCTATTATATATGTCAACCAAACGAACTTGAACGGGAAATTAAGAAAAAAAACGGGGGGGCTAAACAGGGGATCAAGCTAAAATCTGGGGGGCCATGGCCTACCCAGGCCCCCCTTAGAATTGCCACTGCGT
>Ga0210059_1017397_pt1 | contig 10250 bp, 6 predicted proteins | sample Ectturendosymbi2_FD_188042 | JGI IMG/M metagenome (GOLD analysis project Ga0210059, IMG submission 188042) | Ecteinascidia turbinata endosymbiont from Florida, USA - Sample 2 (SPAdes) (version 2) | ecosystem: Host-associated > Tunicates > Ascidians > Unclassified | place: Key West, Florida...
TTGTAACCCCCCGCTTACAATCAAGGACAATCGAGGGCGACTTACATTTTTTTCTTGAGCTTATCGAAAGGTCTAGATCAGGGGCTCAAAGACTCGGGCCGCATGTGGCCTGCGAGGGCATTTTGTGCAGGCCGCAATGCTTTTTGGGAATTTTCAAATAATTAAAATTTACGTTATTTGGGTTATTCACCGGTATTTAAAAGCGCTCGTCTAGGGAGTGAACAAGTTCCTTTGAAACGAACGTAGAGGCGGCTAGAAATGATTTGCTTTGAACTCATATGATACCTTGCTCAGGAAATAAGATGTAAAAGCTGTATCTAGTAAAGTTCAGGTACCGCCATTGTTGCGTCAGTGTCATAATACCAACTTACTAGAAATTCTAACCGGAACGCCGTACCGGCAATAATTATTTTACCGGAACGGCGTTCCGGGCCGTTTCAGCTTACTTTCACCTCTTCAAGTTCAGGATTATCCACGTTATTTTCAATGACTTTATTTTTGTATTTCAGATCTCCGTACATTTCTCACGTAGCAGCAACTACGCAAGGGCTCTCATCCATTCACGCATACAACAAAACGGAAGAATTTGTCGAAATGTAATGAGCGGCTGGTTGTTGCTGTTGATTCTCGTGGCAGTTAACGTGTGTAGGGCCCTGCTCAGGTAACCTGAGGCAGAGTTGTAAACGGGTCTCATTTTGAAGCCCGAACCCGCCCCGAGCCCGACGTTTATTTTTGAAGACCGATTTAAGCCAGAAAGTCATGTTGAGCGAGTGAGCCAAGATTTGCGCAAACATGGGCTATCAAAAAACGTTGTGTACGGGTATAACTGCAGGTACACGGTTTTACAACACAAAAAATAGTAACCACCTTGACCAAACAATTGGCTCAAACAAGCACAAACTTAACTGGTTAGTCAACTATAATACTGAGGAATGTAGTGTTTCTCAAGACAAAAAAGACACTCTCAGGAAACTGTTCACGTTGGGGCTATAGGCGTAAAAGAAGCTATCTAGGATAGCGCTATTGGCATGAAAAGGCGGTTTGAAGGCCACCACTTGTTAAAACAAGCCAAGAATCCCGTTAGTGATTGATCTTTTAGACGCAACTCCGTCCCGTGCTAATTTCCTCACCGCTGTCACCTTCTCAAAAAGAGTGAGACTGATCCCCGCAGAGAACAAAAGAACGCAGCTGTGTTTGCAAACAGAATTAGCTGAAGGAAAATCACAATCACTTCAACTGAGGTGAGCACAACAAATGTTCGTCACCAAAGAAAAAAAACGTTACTTTGAATGGTATGGAAAGTTTTGTATGCAGGCCCGAAATCTGCCCGTAATATTTCGACAAACTTAAGCCCGAACCCGGCCCGAACCGAAAAGCCCGGCCGGTTTTTTAACTCTGTCCTGAGGCAAACCAGTCCACGTCATTTTTAAATTAAGTTTTTAAAAGATTTAAAAAGCTTTTATTAAATCCATTCTCTTTGTAGGTTATTTTTTCGAAGAGTTCTTTCAAGCAGTACTTTCCACATTTGTATAGCTTTTGTAGTTTTTGACTAAGGGGGAGTGTTTGGACTGGTTTGGCGGTGGTCACTTCATGGTGGCAAAGTGGCTAATGTCAAGCATGTAACAGGAGACATATTTGGCGTAAACAAAGCCAAACTGAACTTTGCCAGGTAACATTGGACATTTTTGGTGAAACCAAGTTTGACAAGTAGATCGAAGACCAAGCTTTGTAACTGCGATTCTCGAGTTCGTTTTCAAAACATGTTGCTTCGACCGCCTGAATCATGATAAGCCTCTTTTGTTGCTATTTAGACCTATCAAAATTTCAAAACATCCCGTTTCATCAGATATGCATTTCCTGACATAGGCTTTCCCAAAGGTTTTGGCATTTCGTAAGGCCTTCAAAGTAGGTTATTCAGCACTGCGCCAGCACGAAAAGATGTTGGACTATGAACTGCAAAACCCTGCCCTTTAACACTGTTTACAGAAAGCTACATGCATTCCACACCAATGGTTTCGCCAAGTTACGAAAATGAAAAAAGCAATATTGCGCTAAAGAAGCTTTGCACTTCTGTTTCGCGAGACGCAATCCCCACAAACAACTTTAATCTCAGTTTCTTAGACAGAGATCACTCAAGCACCAACAGCTCTGCTGTGCATGGCTACGGCTGTAGACCAATAGTATTTGCCGAAAATGCGGCGTACCACTTTCTGTGTATTCCGTCTTTTCTCAAATGACAGCAAAACGGCAATGTAGATTTTGCTGTGTATCACAAGTGAAGATTGCTATTATTTTTTCACAGAGATTTGCTATTTCAAATGACTTATCTAATGCAGGTATGTCCCATGGTTTGTCACCGATTGTCACGTTCTTTTGTAAACTATAACTGCTAACACTTTAGGCGCAATAAAAAAAAAAACCTAAAGCCTTTCTTTTGGGGGAAAATTTGCGCTTGTTTTTGAAGTAAATCTTTTTTCACCTTGAACTTATTTTGTATGGTCAGATGGCTTAGAAGTCAAAATAATTTTGTTTCAAATAGTTTGTGATTGACAATTTGTCACTAACTGGCAGGGATATTTGACTATTTGTTTACCCCAATCGTTTGTTCGGGAATGTGGATTGTGCTTGTTTTTGAAATAATTACATTTTTTTACCTTCAAGTTATTTCTATGGTAAGATGGGTTTGGATAGTCAAAATCATTTAGTTTCAAATATATTGTGATTGTTAGTTTGCCACTGATTATTGTAAACAAATTTTGCCAAAATTGGCTAAGCACACATGATTTGTAAAAAAACGGAAACTTTGCTAAAGATAAACAAATTTTCAAGTCCAAACCTGATATATTTCTATTCCATGCATATCTCCAATCTTCGAACAAAATACAGCATGAATCTTGTACAGACTGCCAACAAAGGCTACTGGCGGCAATTTGTTTTTGTCATGTAATTTTTGTGCCAATTATTTGCCTGCCCCACGCTTGTTTTCGGCCAGGACCTGTGTTTAATAATAAAATTTTTTCGACATGCAACAAGTTACTTTTTCAAGGTCAGATAAGTTTGAAACTAATTTCTGAATTGATGCAAAAGCCGGTTCTGCACCGGAAACGTCCCAGTAAGCCTGGGTAATGGTGAAAATGCGATATAGACAGGTAAAGCAATGGTTACTGACCGTGTTTTTTCAGAAAGTTACCTGACCAGTAGTTCACAGCAAGCAGCATCCTACTTGACGTGTGCTCATAAAGGTGACTCTCAAAAAACGCAGAATTGTACAGATGAGTTTAACAGCCAGAATATCAGAAGTTATCAGAGCTTCTTAAACAACAATCTGTTCTGTGGAATTGGCCTTTAAAAATTACTTGTACTCACTCTTAATTTCCAATAACATTCCTGCTCTCAGGCACTAATGTTGTACTGATGATTTATTTTAAATCTGAAAAACAAAAACACTTTTACCCAACTCACGCAAAATTAAATAACTGTGATTTGAAGCGTTTTTTTATTTTTAGCGTGATTTGCATTCATTGTGAAAAATCTTGAGAATCAGTCCGACACGTTTCTGCGTTATGTCGAAGACGATTTGACAAAGTCTGTCTTAGTAGTGCCTCAAACATCCTAAAACAGAGACCTCAAACGAGCTATGACACTAGTGATGTGAACGAGGCTTCCATGTTCTTATGATCTCCTTCCATCAATGTTTGCTAAACCACCCTTGAGTATGTTCATAATGATGAATCAACATAAAATATGGTGCTGGATGTTGAGCACTGCAGGCCAAAACAATATCTTTAAAAAACGATTGTTTGCTATTTTCAATACTACTGTGGATTCGTAAATAAAATGGGTTAATTCAGGGGTTCCCAAACTGGGGTGCATTTGCCTATCTTAGTGGGTACATTTAAGGTTAGCAGTAGAAAGGAAAAAATATGTTATCATTTCTGATTATTTGCACAGATATCAGCAAATATCATTTTCAAGTCGTGATGTGCGTATTGGTAAACATATTTTTGTTATTTTCCTCAGCATTTTTATCATAAGAACTTTTAGAGGTATTTGCTCATCTATATCGAAATACTGAAGGGGTACATGGTCAGAGAAGGTTGCGGAACCCTGGGTTAGTTCATACCACCTATCTAAAGCCAGTAACGTTTGATTTGTATTGCAGGTTCTCCCACTACATTGACGCACACTCCGTTCCGTTCCAATCCTACCACTACTGCTTGCAGTGGGTGACGCTGAGATTGAAAACATTCACAATCACCATCAACTTCATTGTCGCCGTTTTCGTTGTCTTCTCATCTGTTTTTCCGCAGTCATTTGGTGTGACTGAAGGCTCAGCCTACGCAAGCCTAGCGCTAACCTACGCTGTTCAGGTGAGCTACAATAAAAAATATTGCAATTTTTTTGTTTCAACTTTGTGAGAATTTTTCAACGAAATTGCCTGATTAAACACAAATTATACGTTCGTTTACAGATGACTGATCTATTCCAAACATGCATCCGCTTTATGATTGAAACCGTATCCCTGTTCACTTCAGTCGAACGCGTCCGCGATTATATCACAGATTGTCCGAGCGAGCGTCCGCAAATTGTGAACGACAACCGTCCAAGTTCGGAATGGCCGGAACGCGGCGACATAAGGTTGGTAGCAAATGGGTGGAAACTTTTTTAATGGGCCAGGATACTTCAGAACGCATACTTGCTGTTTGTGATGTGTGCAAAAACGCCAAATTTTGTGTGTAATGTCAAGAATACAAATGAAAGCCATCATCCGAATAAGCACAGCACCCGCTGCAGAAAAGGGAGAGATTTGCTGTTTCATATGATTCGGCTCATAGGCATGGGCGTCGGAAGGATTTTTCCAGGGGGGGCAGGGGCGCTAGGGGATGTTTTCAAAATTTTTTCAGGGGGGGTTCAAAAGTGGTGAAATTTGTTTTTTCCCACTCAAAACTAAGAAAACATCTTTCTTTGTAAAAATTTCAAAATCCAGGGGAGCAAGGCCCCCCCTTGCCCTCCCTTCAGACGCCAATGCTAATAGACATTAAAACCAGTAGCAGCAGCATTCAGTGGCGTAACTAAGGGGGGCAAGGGGGGACATATATCCCCGGGCGCAGCGTTTTGGGGCGCCAAATTGATGTCGGAATGTTATGTAATAATTACAAAATGTCGCATGCCATCGGCTCCCACACAGTTGCGAAATCTCATCAAGATCACCATAGTTCGCAAAGCGAGCAGTTACGAACGTTACTTTCAACGCGGAGCTTCAATCTCCAGCAATCAGCACACGCATGTGGTTAGACTCACGGCTGCGTCACAATGCTTCAAGATAGCTAGGGTTGTGAAAGTTCCGGCTTCGCTCCCATTCCATAGTTTCTCCAGAGTGGGACGGGAATCCAGCGTTCACAGCGCACACAGTACGTTACTGCGCATGCAAAGCAGCGATGGAACTTACAGTACTGTATGTTACTAAGAAAGCATATCTGATGTTTAGGAAAATGTTTTAGCTGTGATGGTTTGATAAACGTCATATTGAAATGGGTTTGCGATTCTGAAGGTAGTTGTGATTATTTTTATTTGTGGGATATTTAAATTGCTGACTACTTGTGCAAGATTTTAATAGAAACTGTGCAGCAGCATTGAGTATATCAGTTATTACAATTGTTAACGTTTCAGCTAGGTCTACTAGGATGAAATTTGATCTATATCAAGTCGACCTAAAAACTGAGCACCTCCGTGGACATGATTTTCGAAATTTATGTCGCAAAATTGCTGACTTAGAACTTCTCACGGAGCTTCACTGGCTTCAGATATTTCTTAGGTCGTGCGAAACATTGAAATAAAATCAGGTTTTTGACGAGGTGTTCGACAAAATTGCAGCAGCAAACGCAACAAAACGTGGTCTTTGATTTGGATAATTACAGGTAAAGCATTACATCGCGCAATGTCTGTTATTTGTTTAACTATTCAAGGTATTTTATCCAACGAAATTTCTTAGGATTTTGCAATTTTATATTTGTCTGGCAGTTTTGCATAAAATCAATTGCTTTCAGCTTTTCATATGCAATCGTCTGTCTGTCCTTCTCTTTTGTGTATTCGTGAGTCTGCCCTTAGCCCTTTATGGCGTTATAACGCTCAAAACTCTGGAAGAGCATGCTCCAGAACCCCCTACAGCTCACACCAGTGGTGATTGTGACTAGACGTAACGAGAGACGGGAACAAGTGGGTACGCTGCATTCGGGATCTTGAAAAGGTTCTGACAAAACCGTGTTTTAGAAAACAAAGAGCACTCTGACCAATTTATGCTGTGTTGTTAAAAGATTTTTGTTCCCGTTAAATTCTGTCATTAAAATTCATGTAGAATTTTGCAGATGATCAGGGAACGTTTTGCCTAGTTTTTGCATTTTCTTTCACTAGTTGCTGTTGCGCGACGACTCTTCCTTCGCCTTGTTTAACCGCTCCAGCTGTCCATACGGTGACCAATAATTTAACGTAGCTATTAGTTACGTTACTTTGTTATGCCACCAATTCCCCGCACAAGCGCATACCGCATTTAATCGATTGAATTGTTAGTGGCCCGTGATTGTAAGCCGCACTTGAACATAGCTTACCTAAGCCTCTTAGATACTTTCGCATACTAGCACGTTTCGCGTTTTTGGCAACCCTGGTAACATAGGCGTGGCCAAGGGGGGCCAGGGGGCCATACCGACCCCGAAGCGGCGTCCCAAACAAAAATACTGTTGCTTGCCTAAAGCGAAACATTTTGGTACCCCAAAAAATTTAGGCTGGCTACGCCGCTGCCTGCCAGTGGTAATTATTTACTCCACTGCAACTGCCTTCTGTTCATCGTAATCCCTCCTGTGACGGATGTGCATGTGATGCTGAAGAGAACAGTAAGGCAAAAGGACGGTTTGGTCGACAAAACGTAGCCAAGGAAAGACAGGCCGTCATCTATACCTTTCGATAATGTAAAGAAATAAAAAATGTAAGTCACCATTGATTATATGCCGCAATAAATGATGAAAAAAAAAACTTAATAAGCCGCGGCATAAAATTGAATGAATGCGGTGTCTTGACGCACTAGGTAAATTGGCTTTCAGGTGTAAATCGGGCTTCAAAAATGAATGTCAGGCACGGGCTTGTGATTTTGTGTTCGAGCTTCAAAATTAAACCCGTTTACAACTCTGCCGCAGCGTGAAGCAGAAATAACGATGTATGCATTTACCAATTTAATTTGTTAAATCAGTAACTTTAGTTGGAATTTAGACTGGATAATGTTCTTTTGAGTAATAGCGCTTGCGAGATTTCATAAATCTTGGTTACTTTGAAAAAAAGTATATCCAACAATAACATACAGACTCTCACCCTCGAAAATAGCATTTCGGACCCCCGAAAATGTTGTTTCGGACCCTAGCGGTCCGAAAACCCCCGGTTGGGAACCACTGACCTAAAGCCATGCCCACTTTGAAATTTCAGTCACGAATGAACATTCAAACTGTTGCATTGCGACATTCCAAACTGCGGGATTTAGATTCGAATTATGGCAACCGTTGCGGCAGCTAGCCTTGTAATTGCGAGCCGTGTGGGAGATAGTCCGCAGAAATTTGAGAAACGCGCTCTGACAATCTTTCGCCTAGGACCTGGCCCTTACGAATCTGCGCATCAATTGGACTGTAGTCTCTTGTTCCCTACAGCAATGGCCAACAGAGTCGAAAGCACTTAGAATATTCTTTGTTAGCAAATCCAACAAACAACCAGCTTCAACGGCAATTGATCGTCAACACGGTTTCTGAAACACAACAGAAACAAACTAAAAGCATTCTACCAGCGCAGCTAAAACTACCAAGACAAACTTTGTCAGATTAGCTGAACGTGCGACAAGCAATGAACAAACAGACAAACGCGCGGCTCACACGACTGCGGCTATTTACATAGATCAACTCGCATTAGCACATGCCTGTAGTTAAACTAACTGCGCTGAACTGCGAAGAGAACGGCTCTCGTAGTTTCGCAGACGTGCGAGAATGACAATTAAAGAAGTAGTCAGCGCGCGATGCATTAATTCAACAGTTAACGAGACAGGCACTTGGCTGCGACTATTTCAATGAATAGACACGACTCGAAGACACAACAGCTAACTTTCACTAAGCTTTACTGTGCTAACACTTAAACATGAACAACACAAATTTATGTACCAAGTGGTGTGATCACCACGGCTCAGACATTTGGTCTTTGTAATCGGAAAATCTGGTCTATTTTAGGTAAAGCCGAAATCGTTACTAAAGGTCTAGATTAAGCCGACCTGCATTTTATCGTGCTACGCGCGGCACAAACAGAAAAACAACTTTCTTTGTTACGACTGTTCGAGACTGCAAAGCAGACAAAGGTCTGTTCCAACATCCTGTTCGCAGACGCAAAACGGCGACAAAGGAGAAATAAATTGTTACTCAACTCAGTGTGAGTTTGCAAGTCGCCAAAAAGGCGGGTGATGACCCGGTCGCGACCTTCGCATGGGAGTTCGTCATAGCGTATGATTCACAATTAAATCATTTTTTATTGAAGGTTTAATCAACTCTATTGTTTCAACAGGAACTGGTGGCAAAAATGTCCCTCCATGCGAAGACTTTTGTGTGCAGGCCTGAAATATTTTGTCCAACTTAAATCTGAACCCGGCCTGACCCGAAAAGTCCGGTCCAACTTACAACTCTGTGCTGCGGTTACCACGCTGAAAATGGCCGGTGATGCGATTGTGACGTTTAAGTGGTTATGGCACAATTATGGCGACATTGTTGCTTGTTGCTACAATACTCGAAAGTTTCTGGTGTTCAACCATGCAAAGTTACCAAAAATTGAGTACTAAAGCCCTGCCTACTCCGGCCTTAAGCCGATGCAGTTGCATTGGGCCCCGCGCCTCTGGGGTCCCTGCGCCATGGTGTTCAGGAAGATTTTTCATTTTTTCCAGATGCCGTTCGGGCTCGAGAACGCAGTAGAAACGGTTTATAAATCTCATTGTTAAACAAACGCTCTCGTTAGAACTAGCGATGAATTTCCTCTATTTATCGAACGTTAACAAACGTGCTCAGTTCTCGTGCTAAGGATTTATACCTGCGTTCTAGCATGGTCGTGTAACACGGTTGACTAAACACAATGATGTCATAAAACCGCTGGTCAGAGGGGCCCCTCGTCTCGGTCTTGTATTGGGCCCCGCACCTGCTAGGGCCGACCCTGTATCTAGTGCTCTTATCGGAACGGTTTGAACTCTTCAAAGGATTTGTGCGTGGCTCTGAATAATTGTGTGTCAAGGTATGAGCGGATAATTTCAGAGAAGCAGCAAAAAAGTACACCAGGATGGTTTATAATGAGCAGTAATTAGGTATGGAAGTTAAACAGTAGGCTGAGTGCTTTCTATTGTGTCGTCAGTAGGCCTACGTTACGAGCAGGGTCGCAACTAGCTGATATTTTCGACGGGAAATGATTGTACGTAACAACTAAACATGTTTTTAAACACTTCGGGGGGTAATTGCCCGGTCTCCTCCCGGTTTTGGGCCTGGTTACGAGTAGTAATTTTAAAAAATGAAGATACTGCAAAATCGGACTTTTTCTGTGATTTCTTCGCTTTCCTAAAAGGAGGGGGTGCGAATGCTACTTTACTTTATGAAATGTGTGCCAGCTTCAAAGAAGGTTAGGAACCTATGCTTTAGGTGAAAACGTTAGATTTTTAACTCGACGATCATTTCCTACCTTCAAAGGTCCTGACGTCAATTCTGTGACGTTTCCGTGATATGAAGTTATCAGACGGATCTAGAAACAAGGGTATGTGGGATCCGAGTCAGCTTTCGACGCCACTTTACTCCTAACTCATTTTTCGCATCTGTGCTGCCACAAACAGGCTGGTGGGGACGCCCAAACTGACTTTGTCCCGGTGCGGGAAATGCCCAAACTGACTTTGTCCCGGTGCGGGAAACCCTAGGGACGCCAGTGGGAGCATTTTGGTCCTTTTGGACAGAATTGATGAACCTTTTTGATCATAATAGTGTTTCTTATGAAATTACCTTTTGAACGTAAAAGTAGCAGAAAACCAAGTTAATACTGCGATTGAAAAATACACTGTTAAACCAACAAATGTAAGGAAACATTTCCCTGAAAAAAACTCTAGGCCAGAGGTTCTTAAACTTTTTGAGACGCGCCCCCTTTTGACGATCCCAACAAAATTCGCGCCCCACCCTAATACAAAATCAACAAACATTGAACGTAAG
>Ga0210059_1017398_pt1 | contig 10247 bp, 5 predicted proteins | sample Ectturendosymbi2_FD_188042 | JGI IMG/M metagenome (GOLD analysis project Ga0210059, IMG submission 188042) | Ecteinascidia turbinata endosymbiont from Florida, USA - Sample 2 (SPAdes) (version 2) | ecosystem: Host-associated > Tunicates > Ascidians > Unclassified | place: Key West, Florida...
ATCATCAAACCAAACCTGAGTGGATAACTTCGCCTAGATCAATCGATTCAACCTGGGGTCGCGATCCCGTTGGGTCTTTTGCAATTTTTCTGGGTCACGGGAGCTTCTGATAAAAATATTCATAATTATTTCTAGATTTTATATTTTGTATATGGAACCACTTTTCGTGGTAGCCAAAATAGTAGGATCACCTTGCAAAAATGATAACCAACCTTTTTCATTCAAAATTGTTTTAAGTGTGATCATGACCACTGCAGTAGAGAGTACTGTTGCGTTTGGCAATGCACAAATAACTTTGTGATGTATGAATGTGCTGTGTTTGTAAATTAGATATGTGATTGCGGTAGCTAACTTGGGAGTTATTCTAGTTTACAATGAGTTGTGCTGTGGAGTGAGTTTTTTATGGCACAGGTCTCTCTCACTGATGCTACCATATGCATCAATTTAAGCAAATGAGTAGTTGTTCAACATTGTGATATCGTACGTTATGTTTTCGTCATTGTGATTTTCTATTGTGCAAACACAACTGCATTACATATGCCTGATTGGAAATTTTCGGAAGGGGGTCGTTAGGTTAAATCGGATTGCAAAATGGATCGCTACATGATAAAGGTTGCAAACCACTGGCCTACATGGGTTGAAACAATGATTTCTGAATGAAATCAAGCATTAAAGACTCAGCATATGAAATCAGTCTTTCCGTAATGTCTCACAATCATTTTATTCTTGGTAATTTTTCATTCCGGCAAATGCAAAATGCACGCAATTCACAAATATGTGAAGTAGCTTATGATGTTCTTAAAACAGCAACAAAAACTTATCTTTTAACTGCGCGTAATCAAATTTTTGCAATTTTAGTTTAACTCACTGAAATATTGCAGCTAACTGGAGAAAAAACTCAGCAAAGCAGTAGATTACTTTTAATTGTAAATACTTGGATTTAGAACAAAATAGACGTCAGTGATAGATCAAAAACGAAATCTCGCAACTGGTGAACTGTCTATGGTTGCTATGGAACGGTTGTTGTAGGCACTTCTCCATCAATGGTAGCAGGCGCTACTGATGCTGGGGGAATGTCGGTGAAGTCGTTGCAAAGATTGGTGGTACAACAATAATGACAAACACGGGTCTGAAAAACAGGGATTACAAATTGAAACAAGACTAAGGGTTGAAACTGAGTGCAACTTGAAAGTCTTCAAAAGTCAAATAAGAAGCAGCAACCCAAGTACAACAAAGTGGTTTAAATCAAATAAATGTTTTTTGCTCCACATAGAATAAGATTTTAAATCAAACTATCATATTATATGGAATGTTTGATACATGGGAAGAATATATAGTGTTTTTAACTATTTTTTTAGCTCTCACATCTTTTGCAATCGCATCAGCGGAGTAGCAGTTCATGGCGTTGTTTCCAGCGTTGTTCTGGCAGGCCATTGTCTGTTTGCACTGCCGGTCAATGTTGACTTGGCCGTTGTTTGATTCAATCTTGGTTTGGCAAGAGACATTTTCCTAGAATGGAAATTTTCACTCGTAACAACATTTACTGTCAATCAGAATTTGTTGCATTAACGGGTGTTTTGTATTAAAAAAACGCTTGCTTGGTTCATATAATACGCACAGCGAAAGAACGGTAAGTTAAAGCAAAGAACAAAATTTGTCATGAACACACAAACAAAACAGCACAATTTCGCACACAAACGCTTTCATTTCTAGTGTATTTTTACTTTTGTAACCTTAATGTTTCATTTGGAGATTTTGAAAGTTACCCGCATTCCCTTCCGTAACAAACATGACAAGTAAAGCTTTAAGCCATCAACTTCCACGCACGTACTCAGTAACCCACAAAGTTTTCCATCAAGGGTAGTAAAACGTGCAGTTTTCTACTAAGTCAGTTTTAGCATATGAGAGCACTTGTAAAAAACTTTTTTCATTACCTCGCAAATTTTATTAAAATGTTCTGATGTTTTGAATAAACGTGATGAAGTTAAATAATTAGTCCTAGCTACTGTTAATGAAAATATGTATTCCTTCTTACTTTGACGTTTGAAGTCAAATACAATTGTAGGCAAATTAACCTCATAGAAACAAGAAAAACGACATTTAAATTTTTTAATGAAACAAAAAATTTAGTTTCTGTTCTTTTCTTGCGTATGTTCACGAAGAGAAAGGCTTAACCGCAAAATCGTCAGTGGAAAATCCTAAAACACAATTAGCAGCTTTAGGGTTGATGCAAGCTTTCGCGGAATAAGCCGTCTGGATTCTGTTTTCATGACTTTGTAATATTTGGACGACTTGCACATATCTGTGTTCAAGTAGTGAGTCTCTAAGTTTAGGAAATTATATTCTAATTCAGTGACAGCTCAAGACTGAGGATGGGTAGAGTTACGTGAAATCGATTTCCTGTTAAGAAACCTTGCTGATAGATTCGACTGCGTCACTTTTATGGGTATTACTTACTTCAGTTCTAAACATATTTGCAATGTTTTGGAATATACTTCGAAAAAACATATCATTCATTCTCACCGTTGTGTTACAGTAAACCTCGGTCATATTTGCTGTTCCATTTTCTATCCTTCCTTCCCAGCATTGCAAAACCGCGGTAAGGTCTGTGAGCAAGACAAAAAGAAAAAGCGTTTGTCAAAATGGTAATAGCAAAATATTTACTGTACTTTAGACTAGTAAGTAAACGGAGTTGCAACAATTCAGTGTTTGCAATGAAAGCCGTCTTTTGCCAAAATGTTTTTCCACGTAATGTTGCTCAGCTGGAAATCAAACGGATGACTGTTTAAACACGGTTTGCAATACTTCATTTTCAATATATTCTTAAAATTCTCCTTCAAGTGAAACTTCGAAGATCTTTTCATTCTTGACGAAATGTTTTCGAGATTATTGTGAACAAAACAAAAAATCAAAAGCGTCGGTTTGGTCACTGCTTGGTTTACGCTTACGCTAATCTCTATCGAAACACAGATATGCAAATTCAGAAAAAAATATTTGATGAAGCTCAAAATTTAAATTTTCCTCAAAAAATGTTCGTTTCAATGGGCGTTTACTAATTTAAATCTCAAGTTAGTTACTCAAAACATTTTCACATTGGAAAGCGTTCTGGCACTCTTCACTGGAACGCACATATACTGCTTTTATTCCATGTTTTAATGTGTTCCATCGAGGTACAGCGCTCGCTACAAGGTGAACATTTGAAAGTTACAGTGCAGCGTTCGCTGCCCATCAGGTGAGCTAATGAGAGAAAACACGCTTTCAATATCAATTATCACTAAAATTAAGTTTGATCGGTTATTCAGCTAAGTATATTTTTTATAGCTTTCTCCACTGCACTTACCTTGTGCTGCTGCGAATGAGACCAGGCAGAAAAGAGCTAGAACGGCGAGCACTTTCATTATGGAATTACTCAATGAGTTTCTAACGCCTTTCCTAAAATTGTGCTGTAAAACAGAGAAAAACGTATTTGTTATTTTGGCAAACCTAAACGCATAAAGTTTTTGTCAAGTCTGTAACCAAAACGATAAGATGAAAATGCTTTGCTGTTGAAACAAAACCATTACCAGCAAAATTCAACGAGTCTGCCTCTTCAAAATTTATTTGAGGTCCGTTGAAACGTACGTGGCTGGGAATGAAGCCGTGAGAACCCCGGAGGAACTAACAAGTCAAGACAGCCACCTTGTACTTTCCTGTTTAAACTGGACGTTTTGCTCACAATTTATAGTGCCGAGATGGTAATTATCAGTTATAAGTTGAAGAACGAACTATGGTACTTGAGTGCAAAACCTTCGGGTTGTTCCTGTGCATTTCCATATACGGAAAGCGATGATTGATTTCAATTGCCCTGCTGGTTGGTGACTAATTTTGTGGTTTAAGTTCAAGCCACTCCCGAAGAAAACAATTTCTTAAACGCAACGTTTCTATATTTGTTAGGTTTATCGCTTGCCAGATTACTGCACGTTTCTTTAAATTTCATATGACAGTCTTGTTAACAAACACAGAATGCGGTAGTTTTATTAAAATTTGCCTCTTACTTTTTAATTCCATCTTTTTATCCACAGTTTCCTTCCGATCTTAATAGGATAAGTATTTTTCAAAACATTTTATGCGAATAAGCTAATGATTCACAAGTTCTGAAATGAAACATTGGTTGGTCATGAAATTTTTGAATCATTAAAGTTTTAAGACGTTTCGGCAAGCAAATTTTAAGGCACTTTGCCAAGCTGCCCCATACTGGGTTATCTGAAGGTGGTTCCTACAGTCAATCGATTTTAGCCATTCTTCCTTTGCTTAGTGAAAACCGTGACTGGAAAAGAACTGTAGAAATGCTCGAGCTGAAATGTAATTTAATGGTTGGTCAATTTTAAAATGTCGAAAATTTTTGTAATTTCCTGCAATTCCCAAAATATCCTACGTCACTTTAACATGAAGGTTGGATTAGCTTGATAACCAAGTGTTTCTACTTCTTGTTACCACCCATCTGGTTGTTTGCACTTTTGGTTATTTGGGTAGAAAACGGCCGAGGATTTGGTTAGAGAAAATGAAACAATCACGTTTCACTTGCCTTGAACGCATTGAAAAAAGTGATTCTAAATTTGCGAGATCAGTAAAATTTTAGCAAACTTACATCCCTGAAACACTATTTGCAAAAGCGTTTCATGCGTCAATTGGTAACTGTTCCTTAGGAAAACAGCCTTTCAAATGAGTTTTAAATCACTGCAGCAGTTATGTTCAACGATTTTTCTATCGTAACGAGTGGTGTAACAAATGTCATAACCTATTATCCTTTAAGGCAATCTTTTGGTTCAACACCAAAGAGTATTCGACAAATTCCAACTTGGTTGCTATCAAAACTGAGTATAGCTTGCTGAAAATATAGCTTTTGTAATAACGTGATAATTTCACATTCTTGAATGTAGTGGCGTGTCTGCTTGACACGGCGTTGATGATGTTGTTGTAGGCTGACAATTTTATGAAAGTCGCTTGGATGATTCGTAAGCAGACTAAAAAACACCTGAAATTGATATGTTTTAAAGCAATTGACTGAAATTGCAACATTTAACCGCCTTGCCTTTAATTTACAAACGTTAGGTATTGAAATGTTTCAGCAAAACCAAACATGTCGAAAAATATTACAAATTGTCGATAAAAAATGATAATCACCGCAAACAGTGCGACAGAGTGGTTTGACAGCATTTTCACGTGCTGATGAAACCCGAAAGCCGTTGCCTGGGGACATAGAACACGTGTACCTATCACATTATGTTCGCCTCCTGCTGATGGGCGCGGTAACGAACACCGGTGCACCAGATAGCTTACGATCCACTTCAGAGCGTATTATGTTCTAGTAGTTTGTCTGATCTTCTGACACGTTTACGAGCCGCGCTTGGATCAAGGCTCTTATCACGTTTTGCATCGTGTGTTTCCTGGAAGAACCAGATTGTTCAGTGAAGGATGATGCTCAGATTAGGAAACGCGTAAACGTCGTTTGTTAAGAGGACGCTTCAATCCACCTCTGCATCCCTCACTTTGCTAATGCTGTTCTTTTGATTGATATTAGGCTTGAAAGTCATTGCATTTAAATCATTCAGGTACATGCATTTTCGCAACTAATTGGTTTACGCCCCTGTTCATCTTGTGCAGACAAGTTTGATACAAAATGCACTGCCAAGTCATTGACTTGTCGGTTTTTCCAAAACAGAATATATAGAATATTTCTTGAGTGGAAACTGAGGGAACTGCTTTTAATACATAAACCACCAAATTTCCAGATGAACCAATGAGCTTGAAAACCATTCAGTTTTTCAAAAAGTGTTTTGAAACACCCCACAGCACACCACTTTTGTACCATCTAGAGGCAAATAAAGATTTCTGACATTTTTTCGGAAAACTCCATTGGATTTTGGATAATTTTGTTCAGTCCACTTGGAAACTGTGACCTCAGTGCATCTACCGAGCCTATCTTCCTTGTCTTGTGTTTGTTTCGAATTGGTTCATGATTTGCTGTACTATAGTTTCGTACGTTATAAACACAACACTATTGGTCTGCTACCTGTCTAACGTTTAACTATCTGTGTGACTAAAGACATGTTTTTCATGTACTGTAAAATGCGGCAGTAACAGAATCTGGCTTGTTCCAGAAATAAATTACTGTGTCCGATAAAACTGGATTATCTAAGTGGGTTCAAGATGTTTTCAACATAAGCATTTAGCAGAATTTAAGGATGTCTCATGTAGGTTAACTTTTATGACAATTCTTTGGACTGTCAAAAATTATCACACGATATCTTAGCAGATTTGTGTAGGTTTATGGCTGATACATTTTTTCTAAAATTTCTTGTTGAAAATGGCTTTCACTAACCTATCAATTTTCTATTTAAGAGTTGGTGCAGAAAATATTTTACGAGTGACTTGTCTGTTAAAGCCCTGCTTCCACGAATATTTCTTCGTACGAAATCTTGCTGCTAAAACGACTTCTCAGTATATGTGGTATCAATCAATTTCAGATTTCTTTATTGACATAAATTAGCGTTTTCTTCACTTACGTTGATCAATGTTATTCCGTTTATCAATTCTTTGTCATTTTAGCGTCATGCGTCAGAAGAAAGAGCAGTGATTGAGGCCAATCTGAATATTACGCAATGGGCGAATGCATTACAATGAGGTTGGAACTGAAGTTAATCAACGCAATCAAACGAAAACAACGAGTTACTGGTTGATTGTAGCTTTGATCAATATTAAGCAAATTTGGGAAGGTGCGTCCTCATTGAACTGATGAGAAAAATTCTTCTGAATTGGATCAACCACCTACTAGTGGTAAAACGTGAAGCATTTTAGGTGTGACCAAGTGCCATGTAAGCCATCGAAAGCTTTACAAGCACTGCTGCTGAATCTGATTCCAATTAATGGAAAGCACAGTTTCATGCCTGAGGTACTGTCATGCATGTTAACACAAAACTCTCCTTACCGTTTTGCTCATAGAAATGATGAAAACCTTAGGCTACTCATTTGTTTCCCGATGTACCGCCCCACTGAATCTTTCTCAGATGCACCTGCATTCATTTAATTGAAAGAGTAAGCCGAGTGATAATTTTTTCAAAATTATTTTCTTGTCAATGAATTACATTCGGAGGAAAGCTGAACGCAAGATTGAACCTATTTGCTGGATTCAATTGTGCAGAACATTGTTGAAACATAGAGAGTATTCGGCTGCTAATTACTAACATAAAAGTCTAATCACTTGTTTATAAATGGGGGTATTTTTCAATACTTTGTGTTGAAAACCTGTTAACAAGAATTTGAAAAGAGCGAAATCCGATTTCTTAAGAGAGAAATGGAATATTCAAACTTTGCTCATTTTCCGTACACAATGGCGAGATGACAAGTGTTGGAAGGTATCGATAATTTTTTGTCAGAAATTTATACCAGGCATATATCAGCAATGCTTTTCCTTTGTAATAATAGGCGTGACAATTCAGCCTTCGGTAGAAGAACCCTGTTACGAAATGTCAAACTTTTCTCTTCAACAGCCTCGAATCCTGTGTGAGAAAGGAATGTGATTAATTTTCCCGCGCCTAGTTTCTGAGAGTTTGTCCAGTCTAGCAAAAATATTTGAATTTCATTAGTTTTGCCTAAACTGGTCTGGCAAGTTTAATAATGGCCATAAGTCGACAGCTTGCCATATAGTCAAAACAAGAAAACTTCTCAATATTGTGATAATATCTCTCATAAGGCATTTCAGGTTGAAAAAATTCCTGCATTATTTTCAGAAGTGGTAGAAAAATTGCACACACGTACCAAAATAAGTCAAAAGTTTAAAATTTCAAAACAAATTTGCAATCAAAGGTTTTTGAAAACGAAGGGAACTTCTTCGGAAAATAGGTTGAACACTAAAATGAATAACGCAAGTGGTTATTTTCTCACAATTTTGTTTATGACAATAGAACAGGGGTTGGGAACCTATGCCTCGCGAGCCAAATGTGGCTCTTTTGATGACGGCATCTGGCTCGCTTGATATTTTCTTAACACGATTGTTACGAATGAAACTTTTTCTGTAATTTTTCATCTACCAGACTACAAAGACATCAGCAACACCATGCAGCAGCCGAAGTCGCATTAACAGTAAAAAGCATGCTATTAAAGAGAAAATTCAGACATTTGCCATTGTTTAAAATTGTTGGTTTTGCTTAAAAACGCACACGTTAGTTAGTAAGTTAGTTGCATTGAATGTTGAAAATATTATATGGCACTCTCGGAAATACAATTCAAAATATGTAGGTTTCATGACTCCCTTAGACAAAAAGGTTCCCGACCCCTGCAATATAACAATTGTTCACGATGCAACTCCAATGCAGACGTGGATAGCATGATGTTTCTGCTAAACAAACACGCGGTAATGCAGCAAACCAAAGCAGCAAAGTTAAGACGTTTGGGGATCAGGACATAACGCTGGATCTGCGACCTGTTTGCTTTGAGACAACCACTCGACAACCGTGGGTTCAGTTTTTTTCCTTTCTGACCTTCTGATCCAGTTTACATGTTTTCGTACTTAGGTAAACTTAGCGAGAAATTGTTTGGTCTGCCCTCTGGCAAGGCGATTATCAAGTCCGACAGCACTCCTGAGTTGAAGTCGATCAGGACGTGTATGACGCCCCTTGAACGCGATTAAGATCTCCTTTGTGGGTTGTGATTATATCTATCCCAGAGATAAGAACGAAACGTTCGCTCGTGAGAGGTGCAGCTTGTTTGTGTTTCGCCGACCTTTATGAAAGGTGCACTGTCTATCGAAAGGATTCCTTTCACAGCTACGAATCAGACGCTAAGATCTTAACAGAGTATATTTCACCTACACTAGGTAGGCATCATTAGCTCTGCGAAGTGCATGAAGTATAAAATAGAATTAAATAAAATCCACAAACACTAGAACTACAGTATACCAACGAAGAGAATCTAATTGAAAAAATTGCAACCTCAGATGCCCATTTTGCATTGGAAACGAAAAGACCACAGCAAGAACAACTAAAAGCAAAACAAACGAACACGTGTACAGTGACGCAACAAACAAAAATAACAGTGCGGGTTGCTACTTGACGTGTAAGTGATATAACGTGCTTACAAGAAAACGTTAACACAGCCATGCGGTGGGTCTATGGATGGTCGCAACTGGTCACGGGCTACAAAAAAGCCGAAGAGGCGGAAGTAAAACCATCCCAAAACTTTTCGTTACATCGCAAGACTGCGTTAAAAGCATACAAAACTCGAAGACAACATTCAAGCGAAATCAATAGGTAACTACGACATAAGTAAGCAAAACAACAAATAGGACGTCTCCCCAGCTACTAAAGCATGTTCAAGAGATCTCAACGTGAGCCAGATGGAAACCTTGAAGCTTTGTTAGTCAGAGTTAAAAATGGACGCTCTGCGAAGAGTCTTAATCAACGATATTGTGGTTAGACAGTCCTCGAGGCGGTTTAGTGGATCGTAGCCATTCGTATCATGCTTGCCAGTCGTAAACCCAACCTGCAGCAAATAAAAACTACTGGCAGTATCTGTGTATATGCATCTGAACGTTGGTATTACTGCATAGCGGTAAACTAAAACACTACAAAAATTACTGTAATTTACACGGAGAAAAAGAATAAACAAAACAACGCGAAATTAGAAAGAAACAGATATACATGCCAGCACAAAAAGACAAACAAATTCGAAAAGCATTCAAAACCGAATACAAAGAGAATTCAAAGCAAAAAAACAAAATAAAAGCAAAAAACTCCGTAATCATACAACGAATTAGATTAATTTGAAAAGATAAAATTAATATGGATTAAATCTGAAAAAATGAAATGGAATCAACTAAAAACAGGGCTACCAAAGGAAAATGGGAAGCAAAGAAAAGCAGTGACCAAACCGTAACAACATGTGAAGGAATCAAAATCAAGTATCAATCAGGCAATACGAATCGAGAGTATGTAAAAGCAAAACTAGATTAGAAATCAAACTCGAAATCATATCCGGTAAGGTCATTCTGTCCAAGTTGATCGAAGCTTTTATTCGTTGCATCCCTGGAGTCAAGGTTTTCGCACGGATAATTTTTCACGAATGTCACCTTTTAGCAATCGGATAAAAGAGCCAGGTTGTCATTTATGTCCGGGTGCTTCATGGTTTAATGTTTAATCAAAGTACCATCCTTTTTTCCTGTGGATTTGTGCCAGCTGTTCCGGTGAGCGGTCCATCTAATGGAAAACGTG
>Ga0210059_1017400_pt1 | contig 10245 bp, 6 predicted proteins | sample Ectturendosymbi2_FD_188042 | JGI IMG/M metagenome (GOLD analysis project Ga0210059, IMG submission 188042) | Ecteinascidia turbinata endosymbiont from Florida, USA - Sample 2 (SPAdes) (version 2) | ecosystem: Host-associated > Tunicates > Ascidians > Unclassified | place: Key West, Florida...
AGAATTGTGACGAGGTTATTCCGATGGGAAGGCAGTAGGCAACACGACCAGACTCCGACGAAGATTGCATCCACATTGGAGAATTTCCCTGCTACAGTCATTATGCCGAGCGCTTGGCTAGACTGAAGCAAGAAGCAAGTTCCAATTTTAAAGGTCTTGGCACGACCCGGCCGAGATTCGAACCACACGAACAACGACCTACCAGACATGAAGCGAGCGCTCTAACCACTAGGCCACACGTCCGGTATACAATTACTGGTGACAAAAGAGTACAATCTGCTGTCAATTACTTTTTCAAACATTTTGGAGAGAGTTGGAAGTATGGATATTTGCCTATAATCGTTAGGGGATTTGGGAGAAGTTATTTTAGGAATGGGTGTAATTTGTGCAATTTTTAGAAGATTGGGAAATTCAACTTTTGCCATACATTTATTAAAAAATTCAGATAACCATGAGGATAAACTACTGGCAGAAATTTTTTAAAACTTTGCTGGGATGTCATAGGAGTTAGATGTTGTTTTGCCTTTAGTGATGCAATTATTTGTCTGATTTCATCGGCACTGGTTGGTGGGATTATACACAAATTGGGGAAAGACTCAATGAGAAAGTCATTAAAAGTTGCAGGGGGGGTCAATTTCGGAGGATATATTTTTGCCAATTTTGGAAAAATGTGTATTTAGTTCTTCACAATGGTTTTGATTAGTAAGGTCAGTATTATAGGTTTCTGCACCTGTTTTGCTTTTTTTTGTTTTTGTAGAAATAATTTCATTAATAACTTTCCAGGTTTTTTTTTACATCATTTCTACAGTTTTCAAATTTTGATCTATAGTAGTTTTGTTTTAGGGATTCTTTGAGGTGAGTTATTTTATTTCTGTAAAATTTGTACTTGGCTGAAATTGATGGGTTGTTTGTTGATAAGATTTTTTTATACAAGGCATTCTTTTTAGAGATAGATGTTAGCAAACCTTTGGTCAACCAAGGTTTGTGGAAGGAACGAGTTTCTTTTCTGGAAGCAAACCTAAGGGGAGCATGAGAATCTTGTCAAACATAAGAATAAAATTGTTACAAGTGATGTTGATATCACTGTTGTTTTGGTTGTGAAAGTCAAGATCAAAAAGGGCCGTGTTAAGATCTTCCAGAAAAGATGGCAAGTTGAAATGTTTTAAACAGGAAATTTTTGCTCTGTATTTCTTGGCACATATGGGATGGAAATCAAAGTTTGCATAAATGGGGAGATGGTCAGAGATGTCATAGAGTACAATTCCAGTGGTGGTGTTGTCATCAATTATTTTTGTGTATATATGATCAAGTAGGGAGGGTTGATGGGTAAAAGAAAATCTGGTGGGTTGTTTATAAGAGATATGCAGCCGAGACTCAGAATACTGTTAACATAATCAGTAATGTGTGTGTCAATTTGGTAGCCTACGTCAAAAAATTAAAATTTATATCGCCTCCAATTGTGTAATTACTCTTTTCAGAATGCATAATTTCGAGTAGATTAGTGAATGCAAGCTGAAAAGCTTGTGCGTTAGGAGAAGGGTGTCTATAGATGACTCCAACAACACATTTTTTGCCACTAACATTATTTGACTTCACTTCAATGAAAAGACTTTCACATCCATCTATAGGTAATTCCAAGTCTTGTCTAACAGTATGCTGCAGTTTTTTTGTTTACATTCAGGCCAACACCTCCAGCATTGGTTCAGGAATCAACATGAACAAATTTATAGTTAGGATTTTGTATATTTGTACAGCACTTTGATTTCAATTTGGTTTCTGATATTGCTACAAAATCAGGTGAGACATTACACCTTAAAAGAAAGTGTCAATTTTATGCTTATTTTGGCTCAACTGCGTACATTGAAATGGAAGTAAGAAAGCTTATTACAAAACATGCTATTGGCAGAGTTAATTTCAATTTCAGGGGGGGTTAGATAGTCGTTACGCACATGAGGTTCAGCAAGTGAGAATGAAATTTCATTAAATGTTGTAGGAGTGATTTTTGTAGTTGAATGAAACAAATCCAACAACTCAATATTGGAAATTTCACTAAAAGGAAAACAGCTATGATTACAAGGTAAGCACATCGCAAAGTTGTCATAAGTCACATAACAGCATCTAGAGTGAGTCCAGTTTTTGCAAATTGTGCACATCATTTTGCAGCCAGTGTGCAAATTGCAAACAGCACATTGATCATTTGCAGCCATTTGGGTGAGGTGGTAAAGTGAATGATGTGATAAGACTAGCATTTGCAAACAGTGTGAATGCCAAAAGCAAACATAATAGTAACTCACCACCACAGGATAGTCTCATGAAGCCTGAATCATAAAAAATATTACTTGATACGATACAGGTCGTCTTCTGTTTGGATTGTAATGACTGCATCATTTTCATTGTTTCTGAGATGGATCCTCCCTTGTTAGTCCACAGATATTTCCAATGCAAATTTTTTCTTTTTTGATTGGCTTGAGCAAGTAAGTGTTTTTTATGGCTGGTAAGATTTTCATTGATAAAAACTTCATCAATACGAGGGTCATCGAATTCAGCAGATTTCAGTTTTTTCCTTGAGCTGTATATGTTGTTCCTGGTTTTTCTAGCTATGAATATGACAAGACAATAATACTAGGACACTTTTTGTTTTGATCAGTTTTAGGTTTTCCTTTGAGTCTGTGTGCAGCATCAATAGCATCTTTGGTAATGGTTGTGCCAATTCTTTTTGAGAACTTGCAGCACCTTGTCTTCGACTTCAGCATTGGTTTCATTGTCTGGCATTGGTATACCATGTACTTCCAAGTTTTTTCTTCTGCCATCTCACAAATTGCAAAGGTAGTCTGACATCACGTTGTATTGAGCCTGATAGTGGACTGATGAGATGCTATGGTGGTGGACTAGTGCCTTGCAGTGCACGACGTCCGTTGTAACAGCGCCTTTTTCACACATTTGCAGTGGATGTGAACTACATTACATCCTTTACATCTTTGGAAAAATTCTTTTTATGATTGTGTTGGCGTCAAATTCCCAAAATGAAATTTGAAAATCCTGATCTTGATTCGAAACTTGAATAAAATCGTAGTCCTGATCCGATCCGGTTTGTTCAAAATGTGCTGAATCCTGCCGGACTCGAGTCCTGTTATCAGGTGTCAAGCGAAATTTCTGACCTGTTGTTGTTTTTCAGTTATTTTGCTTCTCAGAATAAATAAATAACTCCTGGCAATTCGTTTTTTGATGTGTGTTGTGTAAATTAAAACAGTTTGGTTGGATGTCAGGTACCCACAACAAGTTATAGCACGGGAAAAAGTTCCACTATTGAAAATTTTCGGACTTAGTCCTTGACCTCAATTATTTTTCTTTTTCTCACCCTAACCCATATCCTACCCCGACATACTTACCTAAATGCGAATCCTAAGCCCTAATAATCAGTTTCATTAACGTATTTGGTAAGTAGAATATTACTCTGTGCATGCGTACATGATGTGAAGTCAGAAATTTCGCAAATCCGATATTTCGCTTGACACCGGGTCCTGTACAAATCTACTGTGCTCATGCTCACTGCTGCATGCTTTGTTTTTCCGCTAGTGGCGCTAATATAGTGTTATACGTTGCTATGAAATATTATAATGACCTTGTAACTGTAGCTGTTGAGTTCACTTTTGGCGCTGGTTTTCTTGATCCTTTCTTAGCGTACAGCATATGCAGAACTCCGTGAAGCTTCGTATCAATGTATATTTACTCGCTTTTGGAAGAAACAGAATGTTCAAGTTGAATCGATTGTAAAACGAAAAGTTTTAAGTATGCCTGATAAAGTAGTTGCTTTAGTTCCAAGCGTTGTTGACAATGATGTCAGGATTTCTTCACCAGAAGTCTCAAAGCAGTTGGTGCAACGGCGCAGTTGTGAACTTGTGAACACTCCGTCACCATGTGTTAAAAAAGCGTTATTTCATTTGGAGAGAATAAAAGTAAGTGAGATATCATTTGATGATGATGTGCTTATGTTTTTAATTGCTCTTGCTCAAAATCTGCAGTATTTCTAATTTTTGGCATGCATGTATTGTATGCTTTTCATTTGCTGTAGCATAATTTTGGTTTGTTATGCAACAGTAACAAAGACTAACAATGATAAACAAACTGTGGAAATAATGCCATTAAGCTACAACTACCATATTTATTCTATTGTGAGCAACGGCTTACAGTATAAAGTTTTTTTTAATCATTTGGTGTGGTTTGTGATCAAGGGCATACATTTTTTTCTTTTACCTTTTCGAAGGGTCCAGATGACACTGTCTTTTCTTGGCTACATTTTGTCAGCCAAATTCTCTTTCAGCATTCTCTTAGCATCTCGTGCACACTCCGTTGCACAAGGGGTCATGATGAGCAGAAGGCAGTTGTAAGCATCATTACCAACCAAGGTTGCTAATTAAACACGAAACGTTCTAGTATGCGAAAGTATCTCAGAGGCTTAGGTTACCTATGTTCAAGTGCGGTTTACACTCAAGGGCAGCTAACAATCTAATAAATATGGTATTTGCAATATATTATTCCATGCTTAAAGTGAGTTATTTATATTATATAACCTATCAGATGTGGACTGTTACAATGAATAACATTCAACCCAGCTTGATGTAATAAGTTGGGTAGTTCTTTTTGCAAGATGTTCTGGCTAAACCTATGATGCTACAGTTTGAATGGCTAGCTTATGACATATATTCTAATTATCTTTTAAGATCGTACTTGGACTATGTGCAAACTAGGCTTGCTAAGCTAGTGTTTCAGGCTGCAGCATGTAGCCTCTGTTATTCAGACAAATACTGTAAAATATCCTATCTGAACTTGATAGTTGTTTGGTAGTTTTAACTTGTTTAATTTGTTTTTACATTTATTTGGACCTATCATAACACCTGCTTGACCGTTAATGGCAACTGAGCTAGCCATGCTTGCTTTTGAGCTTGGTAATCAATTACTTCTTTTATCTTGTTCAAATCTTTTTGTTGATGGATTAGCAAAGTTTTTTAGTCTAAACTGCATGGAACCAATTTCATTGTGTTGGTTACAGCAAGCTGGCCATATAAAACAGAAATTGCAAAGTTTGTTGATTTTTAAATAGTTATCCACCTGTAGTATTATATTCATAACTTAGAATCACTGACAAAACACGTTTTTTTGTTCTGTTTGAAAATTATAAGTAAAATGTGAAATTTTGAATTAAATTTTTTGACAAAATATATGTATATGAAAGCAATAAAATCTTTTACCAAAAACAATAAAAGTAAAAGATGACAGAAATATACTGATAATGTTACGTATTGATGCAAGTAATGTTGTTGTCAACTTGTAAGTAGTATTAAATTAATGAAATAAGATTCAGGCATGTAGTATATGTTTACAAAGCATATATTACAAAACTCACAGTTTTTGCTTTTTTATGCCTGGGTAGTTATAAGAGATGATATGATACTGAATTTGAATTCTACATTGCTTTTGAAAAATTTATGGTGAAAGCTCACTTTCATTTCATATATTGATAATGTTTAGTATTAGTGCAAGTAATGATGTAGTCAACTTATCATTAGTGTAAAATTGTAAAATGTTCAATAAAGACAAAACATTTTTGTGCTCTGGTATTACTTGACGGTGTTTATGATATGAACCATGAGTCTGCAGCAAATCCATAGAATAAAAAATATAATAAAAGATCCTACCATTTACAAATATAGTTCAAACAGTTTATAAACCTTTCGTTAATGTGTAGTCAGCTATGAAGTTGTGATTTTTTTGTTTTATATGTATATGTGTTTGTTTCACAACGTCCATCTGTATCACATTAGTTTTGCCCAGATTTTCAACAAATCATCTGTATCACATTAGTTAGAAGAACACAAGGATACAGAATTGCTTATCCTCAATGTTCACAGGATAGGAATTAGATAATATTCACAGTCGTTCCAAAAGGGGTACAAATACTGAAACAAGGAAAGAGTGTATAACTTCTGCGTAATTTTACTGCATACAGTCAATGTCATACATCAATGTTACATAGTGGGAGAAAAATAGAGAATTATACAAAGCATGAGACAATTATCTGCAACCTTTGAAAAGGCTATAGATTGTTTCTAATTAAGGCATTAAATTTCTTGACAAAATAAGTAAATTGGTGTGAATGAACTCATATGTTACTTGCAATGTAATACAAAATTAAATAGGATTTTTGTGGGCAATGTGAATGCCTATGATACTAGACTGTGTGTAACTACACCATAGTTGGCAGGCATACATAAGCATGCATTACACATGAAGCGGTGGGTTTTTAACTGCAGTAACACACTGAGAAAAGGTGCCCCTGACCTTGTTTTCTGCACACTAAAGTGATTTTGCTTGCATGTGCATGTCAGTGTAATCCTTCTGTGAGGCATGAAGTAATATACCAAGATATTTCATTTAGTTCACAAACTTAGCACTTACAACATCTTGGAAAACAGCTGATGTGGCAAGCTGTTTTAATTTTTAGGAGGATAAGCTACATTGGTTGTGTTTTTATAGTTAAAAACAAATATTCAGAAGGCATTGGAGACAACTGAAGCTGGGTCCAAATACACATATGATCCCCAAAAAGTAAGTGATTCACAACTGCATTTCCCACAGTGCATCCTTCTCTGGTTGTGCTCAGCTGTACTGAAAGCTCATCAAAGTAAAAAATGATTAGGTAATGACTCAAAACATCCCTTGTCTTACCCTACTGGTTATAGTGCAAGGGTTTGAGAGACAAGTGCCCCACTTTATTTGCATGGTCTGGTTCCTAAGAATACACCAGCACTCTTACTATACACATAGGTACATTGTACACAATTAATTTTGTAAACAATGGTTTGTTGGTTGTAGTTGGATCTCTCAAATGCCTTACATGGATCTAAACAGGCTGAAAACACTGGAGTGCTTTTGTTTACATAATGTAATACAATCTATTCATGTAAACACACATATCTGTCTCATGATGTGGCTTAACTGGTTGTCAGTAGTGACAACAAATGTTGAAATGTAAGATAACATGTGATGTTCAAATAGCTTGGAGAATGTTGTTGCAAATGAAACAGGTCAGCAGTTGTTAGAATCACTTATATCACCATTCCCATTTTTGCAAATGGGAACAATAACGGTTTTCATGCATCATTGTGGAAGTTTGCCAGGCATTATACACATGTTGAATAAATTACTGAGATAACAGCATGCCCTAGGATTACCATAGGTGATGTGCTTAGCAAAAATTGCATCTTTAGCAGCAGCATGTTTTAGGGCAGTGATGGCGAACCTATGGCATGCGTGTCAGAGGTGGCACGCACAGCCAGTGGCGTACGCAGAAAATTTTCATGGGGGGTTTCATTCAGTGGCATATGGTGGTCATTTGTGTTTGGTGTGTGCTGTTTATGACGTCACAATTCGACGTCATATTCATGTTTCCCAACCAACGTTTTGGCGGAGTTTGTTGACATAATATGCATATTCTTCTACACTTATTCCCCTAATTTTATGTGTCATTGAACTGAATATAAACTATCAACGCTCAAAGTTAGGATATCGCAGGAAAATAAAATCAACGCTACGACACAGCAGTTCATAACTGCAAAAAATATCAGGCTGCGCGTTGAAACAGGGGAGTAAAGCACACTCATCACTACGTCAGAGCAATTTACAACTGCAAAATGAGGCTGCACTGATGTCTTGTCGAATACGAGCAGTCGAGCATAGGTGTTTGGCTGCACTGGCTGGTGCACACCCCGGTTTGCAAGATCGAATCTTGCCAAACTACACAAGAATTGAGAATGCGCATAAAGTATGCAGGAAAACTTGCAATTTTTTGTTATGTATAGAAGTACAGCAATCTTTAAGGTTTCCTTTTTCCATGCTGAGACATTATCAAATGGATGCTTCTGTGTTAAAAACTGCTGTTTTTGAGCTTGTATAACAGTTCTTTCATGCTACATAAATTGGTAATGTAGCCAATGCGGTCAGCGCTTGTGCTGATCAGCCTCAGCAGACAAAATAAAAAAAATTGTTTCGGATGAAGTGAACTACCGCAGAACATAATCTTAAACATGCGTAGTGGACGAAAGGTTTGCAAAAAATGGCGAGATGGTTTCTGGACGCAGAAGATAACCCAGATTCACACCAAAACCTAATTATTACTTTCTGGCTCATGTACAATGTTCCTTGAAATTTGCATGCAAATTTAATCCCTGGTATTTGCATTAAAGTCGGCAAATTAACAAGCAAAAATTATGTGAAAACAATCAATCTCCTTTGCGCAGTTAATAAAATTTTTGTAAAATATCAAAACTCAAGGAGGGGTTTTAACCCCAAAACCCCTCCCTTGCATACGCCCTTGTGCACAGCCCTCTCTGCGGGCATTGTGCTGCGGATTGTAGGTTCGACTCTCTCGTCAAGTGGGTGAGGGCGATGCAGCAGCAAATAACAGCACACTAGTACTGAAAATGAAATTCTTGAAGTTTGGAATTCTCTGCCAAATGATTTTAAGTCAATGAAAGCACTTGGTATTGCTTTCCTTACTTTGTTTGGATCATCTTATGTGTGGGAACAGCTGTGAATAATATCATATCTTACACCAAAAACAGACCATGGCCTGAGTGCTGCATGTATTTCTCTCAAACTTACAAAATACTGTATGAGTCAAGGTTGGATTAATTGTCAGCAAAACTCACATTAATTGTTCAAAAGCATGCCAAATGGAAACTCTTACCTTTCAATAAAAACTGTTTGTATCTTGCAAGGTCTGTTACTGTGCGTATTTTTTAAGACAAAAGATGTTAATGTATAAGTTTTCTTTTTCTAACCCAAAACATAGTTGGCCCATTCAGGTTAAAATGCCGTGTTGGCACTTTGGAATACATAAGTAAGTTAAGGGTTGCCGTTTAGGCACTCGGTCTATAAAAGGTTCGCCATCACTGGTTTAGGGGAAGTTTGTGAATTAGGAACTCAAGCTTAACACTGTTGCACAATAAGATTAGTAATCTCTTAAATATTTTCATGGCAGTTCACTGTTCAGAGTTTTGTTCACAAAGGTGTCAATATTGCTATTTTTTGATGAAGCTTCGAAGTTTTTTCTCCACATTGTTGCAGCAGCTTCATATCCATTTACATTATTTTGAGTCATTGTAAGAATAACTATTACTTAGAGCAGTGGTTCTTAAATTTTTTCTCCATCATGCCTCCCTCAATTGATTGTCCTTTGTATCAAGCCTCCTCAATTTTGAACAAGTGAATTGGATGGAACGCTCCCGTTCAAAAACTTTTCATGTTGTAGAGGGTGCAAGGGCTCACGCCCCCCTCTGTAGTAACTAGCACTTGTTGCTTGAGCATTTCACCTGAAACTACATCCTATGTTCAAGTGAATAAAGCAGGATGATGTGTATTGGTAATTACAATGATGGATAAGCTTGTGTCTTTGTCAGCCTTTTGTTATAACCATGGCCATATTGGTGGGCCATTGTTCATAGTTTCTTTGTTATTTACTACACCAGGTGCTTTCCAATGTTGGACAACCATTACGTATGGCTTTGTATGCAACTTTTGATGTATGCAAAGCATTTTCAGTAGACCATCACAGGCCATCACTCATCACTCCTTGTTTTAATTGACATTTTTGACCCAATATACCCATTTTGCCAATCACTAGCCTATTATTTTATGACCTACCGTAATATTAATATGGCTTGGCTTCTATGTTTTAAAAAATTGATCATAAAATTTTGTCCGAAGCTTAAGATTCGTGTTAAAGTCACCTTGTTTATTTACAACAGGTATTCACCCACATACTTTTTTCTGTGATTCTAAGCAATGTTCTGGTTCCTGTACCTAAACCTCTTGTCCAGTTAATGCATGTTTGCAGGCATAAAGCATTGCCAAAAGCTCCTACGTAATACTTGCAGTGGATGTATGAACATATTTAACTGTGCTCTTATTAGGTTTTTCATCATTATTTGTGTTTGTCTAAGCTGAAAAAATTGTCCAGGTACTATTTGCACGAGAATGAGGTTTTGAAATATTTAATCCTGGGTGCTCTTGTTGTGATATCTGCCTTATTTCAAACTGACTCTTTCTTGATATTATGTTCTTAAAAGTGTGTGTGTTTTGGTTGTTTAAAAATGCATATTGTGTGTAAGTTTATTCATGTGCTGGTGGTATGACATGTTTTGAGTTCTGTTTCTCTTTCTTTGCTGATTGTAGATGCTTCTTTGT
>Ga0210059_1017401_pt1 | contig 10244 bp, 7 predicted proteins | sample Ectturendosymbi2_FD_188042 | JGI IMG/M metagenome (GOLD analysis project Ga0210059, IMG submission 188042) | Ecteinascidia turbinata endosymbiont from Florida, USA - Sample 2 (SPAdes) (version 2) | ecosystem: Host-associated > Tunicates > Ascidians > Unclassified | place: Key West, Florida...
TGATACCATAGTGATAAAGTTTATCAAGTAAAATCGCATGGTCACAACAGTCAAATGCTTTTGATAGGTCTAGAAATAAGGAACATGTTATTAATTTATTATCAAAGTTTTTGAGTAGTTCATCATAAATAGTTGCTTTGCTGGAAACACTGTGGTACCCTTGTTTACATAATACGACACAGTCTGTTTGAGTAAACAATGCACATGTCAGTGCCATGTTGTGACTTGAAACCAAACTGGTTGTCTGTGGTGGCCACAAATGGTGACATGCAGGACAAAATGTGATGTTCAAACAGTTTGGAGATGGTAGTTGCAAGAGAAACAGGTGCATAGTTCCCAGCATCACTTATGTAGCCGTTGAAATTTTTGCAAATAGGTACAATGACAGTTTGCATGCATTCCTATGGAATTTTTCCATGCATTAAATGCACAAATGAGGAGACTATATTGAGGTAGTTAGACGCACTTGAATCAGTATAAAAACTGTGTTCAGCAAAAATGCCATGCTTGCCAGTTGCACGATTTAAAGGTAGTTTGTGAAATAGAGATTTCATCTTGTAACTGTAGCACATCAAGTCATCAATCCCTTCAAAATTTTCATGTCAGTTTATATTTTGTTTCACGAAAATGTCAATTGTACACTTTTTTGATGAGTTCATTAATGCCGCAGAGTGGTTTTTCCGCATCTCAGCGACTGCTTCATTTCCAGTTGTACCTACATAAGATTTGCTGATAAATTCAACTTTTTCGCCGTTGTGCATACTAGTAACTGAGAAACATTCCACGTAACATGCAATTTTTCGAATGTTTTTTGCAAAAATTAGTGTAGTTTCACACGAATTTTCATGCACATTTTGCAATCCATGGAGGGTGGTTGACTTTGAAGTTGATTTGTTATTTTAAACTTTTAGAAATCAATTCAATTAAAAACCGTTTTCTGTCTTCGGCAATGATTGTTGCACGAACTTGATGTGGCACTGGTCCATCTCTTCTAGCTGCACCAACTGACTGCCTAATGGCGCCTTCACTAATTCGCAAAAATCTGATGAATCTTAACGGTGTGCTTTTTCCCCATCAACTGTGACACTGTTGGCAAAAGTTCATTTGAGTTCTGAACAAGACAATTTTTGTGCCGGGCACCACAATGACTGGGTCTTACTCGCTGTTTTTAGTGTTGTTTCAGTGGTGTTTTGTTCATAGCTCAACGATGAGAAGACATGTTAACAGACGTTCTTTGGCAACATACTTAGTACTTCCAGCTGTGCTCATTAAACTGCGTCATTCTGACAAAATTGTCGCCAGAACTTACTCTCTGAAGAGTTGTACTAAAAACGTTCGACAAACAAAAGTATTAATGCACGTTACGCCCCATCCAGCAGAAAAATCGAGAAGAGATAATTGGCACGAGGCGAAAATATTACGCAAAGTCAAGGGATTAAAGTTGTTTGTTGGTTTAAGTCCGACAGCACGCGTTTACTACTGACCACATCACATAGATACTACCTACGATTTGCGATGTTTCGCAATGAGTGCAGCCACAAGCTGGTTTGGCATTGATTTATTTAGCAATCCGTAAAGCCTAGCCATAACACCATTTCACCACTGAGCGCTAATCTTCGCTCACGAGAAGGTCAAACCTGTTAACTTAATTTTTGTTATGATTCTTATACCCCAGCGAAAAGATTAGTAAGAATGCAGAAAGTGACATTGATGCACAGCTGATTCGGAAAGAAAAAAATGACCACTTTTTGTTCAAATGTAACTTTGGTTTAAGTCAGGGGTCTCCAAACTTTTTGTTCGAGGGCCACATAAGCTCTTGCACAATAGTTTGAGGGCCGGACATCTTACGTATGTTTCTAGATATGTTGCAGTGTACTGTACCAAATGAACAATTTTTTCGTAAATATATTATTTTTTTCGTTCTTCACAAAATGTTGCTGTGACTGGATGAAATAGCTTCGCGGGCCGAATGAAATGGCTTCGTGGGCTGGATTTGGCCCGCGGGCCGAAGTTTGAAGATCCCTGGCTTAAGTCAAAATCGTGCCATATGCTTTGCACAACTTTTACGACATAACACTTCGCAGGAAACGCCGTTCTTCATTCTTACGCCCGGAGTTTCTCAGTGTGTTCGCAATGACCGGGAGATTTTTTCCTGCTTGGCACAGCCAGCGTCGATATCGTTACCGCAGAATCATAAGAATATGTGTAATGCCTAGCTGTTTTCAACTTAGCTAACGTAGCACGCATTGATACATACGTAACATCTATCCAGGCCCGTGACCATGCTTTCCTTGGAGGGCCACTGATTTCGGGAAAGTGACATCTCGTGATCTGCCTTGCCTTATGTATTTTATCACGGGGACAAACCAGATTACATCCACCTGGACAACTGCCACCTAGGACTACTTCCGCCCGTACAACTGCCACCTAGGACATATGCCACCCAGGAAACTGCCACCCAGGACCACTGGTACCCGGACAACTGTCACCTAGGACAATTGCCACCCAGGACAACTGCCACCCGGACAACTGCTGTCTAAGACAATTGCCACAGAGGACAATCGCCATCTGGGAAACTGCCACCTCAAGTGGCAGTTCATATTGAGTTCTTTGCGTTTACTGCCATAAAGCTATCTGAACTTCATAAGGTTTAGTGTATGACGAATGTTTCTTCATCCTCTGACCACCGAAACTTCACTTCAACTTTAAAACCATTGCGAGGAGAATGTCATGTCGATGTCATAGATCTTCACAAACATCCTTTAAGTCAGTGCAAAACTTAATTTTTTATGGGTCTTTTCAAATTTTTCACAATAAACTCTCTTATCCACATTATCGCATCGAATTCATTCGACGGTCTCATAAAACACATTTCCTTCCGTTCATTTTACGTTCTGTGCGTTATTTTAACTTGTCTTTTGATTTGTGAGTTACATGTCTGGAACAGCAACGCACTTTTGCTGTACTGTGTTGAAGCAACAACATCGTACCACTGAGGTTCTCAACCGCCGTGCCGCGAGAACTCCTGGTGGACTCCACAAAGTCGTAGGCTATATCTTTTGCCTATCAGTGTATCACACACCTGCTTAAGCGTGTACCAAAGTCATATTCTTTCTCACCAATCTTGTCATCGTACGGACATTTGTTCAGGTCTATCCCTTCGATTTTTCTCTTCGTTTTTTTTCTAATCTATGTTTTAAAGCCACCTGATTAAAATGAAATATATTAAGTACACCCAACTAAAAGAATATACCAAACTTGAGTATATTAAAAATAGTTTTTTACAATCAGCGCTGTTACCATCCGAAACTCAGCGAAAAAACAACAATCACAGGTTCAGACGATCTAAACAACAGTCACAAGCAGAAGCGTAACTCAAGATAACGGTAATATCAGGGTTTTTTCAAGGCGCTTTAGGGACCCGATTCGGGTCCCTAGAATTTCAAATCGGGTCCCTAGAATCAGAGAAAATGGTCATCGGGTCCTTAAAATCAGAGAAAATCGGGTCCCTGCAATCAGAGAAATCGGGTCCCTACACATCCATACCGGGTACCTAACATTTTCCTTAAAAAAAAACTGGTAATATAAACAAATTCTGGACAGGCAGTCGCTAGTTTTGCTGTTGATGCCTGGTGACCTTTTGGTATGGTTTCTAGCAAGAAATTAACCTGTGGCTTTTTTAACATAAGTGAAAACTTCTGATTTCTGATCTTTTGCACTCATAATAAGCAGTAATGTATCGCAAAGTAAAGTACAATTTAACCTGCAAAGCTTAGGAGAAAACAAAAGTGGTTATCGTGCTGAAAACATAAAATTTGTTTCCATAGACGAAAACCTCAAGAAAAGTCCACGTTTGTTTACATTGCTTTTTTATACCCTCCTGAAAATGTACTGCCATGCAAAACAATGCTAGTTCGCTACCAATTAGTTATCACTTTCATGCTATGCTAGTAAAAGCAATGGTTTCCAGTGACCTTTCGCAGTAATCTAGTAAACCTTGCTAGCAAGTCTAATGATTTCTGATAAAAATCCCACTTTACAATTGCGTGCCGTGCATTTCACGTTTTGGTCTGCAATGGTATCATATCTAAATCATACTCGCTGCTAACAGAATAATTACACAAGTACCAAAACTATGGATAATATATACCTACTGATTACAGCTTAGTTGTTTTTCGGTCCCTACACTACTACAGACCCGGTTTTATCATTCTGACGAGAAAGTAAGATGTTGTTGTAGTTTATGCTTTTCTTATATTTACAAGTAACATCACGCCTGGACTGTCGAACTGCAATGCCCCAGCCTTAGCGTCAGCAATGATTAAACCAAGGAAATATCAAAGACTCGCAGATCCACTATTGCAGTTTGGTGTCGTAACTCGGAAAAATCGCGTTTAGCGTGCTATAAAAAGCACACTGTTTTAGGCAAAGTATATCTAATTTATTTTCAGTCAATTTGGCAAAACCGTTAGTATCTAAGAAGGCACTCGGAGCCCGAGCTACCTATCAAATGACCATAGCTCCAGCTCTGGTCCTAAATTTTAGACTGAGCTCCGGCTCCTGATTTTTAAATCTGAGCTCTGGCTCCAGGCAAAAAGCCCAGATCCGGCGCTCCAGCTCCTAAAGCTTAGGTTTTTAACAACCTGTGGTAGTTCTAATACAGTGGTTCTCAAAGTTTGAGTCGCGACCCAAACAAGGGCGGCAAGGGTCAAGATATGGGTCACACCGAGACGATGTCCTCCCACTTGCGAGTGCGACCACGTATCTATGCGAGCAAGCACTTTCGGCACTGACGGTCATCAAAGCCAAGGCTGGCAATCGCCTTGATCCTGGCCACGACATGTGCGTTGCACTCTGCAAGATCGAGCCCTGTATTGAAGGCGTCATAAAGGAGAAAGTAGAATTTCACCAATTGTACTGAAATAATGATTATGTTTGTAATAAAATACATTGTTTCATAGTGGCTGGACCACACTACCACTGCTGGTCTGTGTCTGTCCATACACCGTATAGGTACTTTAGAAAACAGTATTATTGCTGTCAGGGTCGCAACCAGCGAAAAATTTAAGGGGGCTCAAAGTCACTTTTGGCAATGATTATGACGTCATTGACGTCATTGAAGTCAACAGTTTAATTCCGATATTAACTGAGTTAATTCTTGCAGTTTGTTTTCGGGTATGACACTCACACTGCACAAGAGCCAGCTTCACTGTTCTGGTATCACGCCGTGGTGAGCTGCTTACGGTTCACTCATGACAGAACCGTCGCCAGAACGTTTTCAATAGGGGGGCTTTACAGTTCTGCGGGGGGCTTTGCGTTTGTTTGGGGGGTTTGAGATTATAAAATTATCCAAAACTCCACTTATTTATAGTGTTTCACGTTTCAATTTGGGGGGCTTGGAGCTTTGTTTGGGGGGCTAAGCTCACCAAAGTCCCCCCGTGGCGACGGGACTGACTTATGCCCGCTCATTCGCCTGCAGAGGCAGGTTGCGGAACTTGGGAAATAATTGTTCTACTGTTGGCTTTTATTGCGTAGCAATAACATGGCAACCAATTTTTCAAAGGCTTCACTTCAAGTTGCGGCAATGGGTGTTTTGCCGCCTGTGACTGTTGAACGTAGGGATCTTGGCAAGTAATGCAGTAATGCAGCGATGCAGGGATCTTGGCAAGTAATGCAGGATCTTGGCAAGTAAGTAATGCAGCTCATAGCAGTAAGCCAAACAGTTCTATATTGTGTGACGAGAAGCAAGGACGCCGAAAAGCAGGAAAGTGACGGGCATTTCCCTCTGCTCTTTCAAAAGGGGGCAGACGTGCATTTTTCATTACAGCATTGTGGGTAATTTCATGATTTATCAAGATCGAATTGAAACAAATTTATTGCAGCTATTCGTGCAACAAGGAATCTCAGAATGGTTTTCAATCGTTTCTGTTATTATTTTTGAGGTCAATATTGTTGTTGAACAGAAACAAAAATATCGGTAACGATTAGCTTGTTTTTTATAAGTTTCCTTTTCTACTGCTCCCTGCACTACTGTTGTTTAGGCGTGCAAAGAAGCATGAGTGAAAAAGAAGTATTGCTGCAAACAAAGCGCATTTTTGGGAACCAATGTTCCCTTTAACTTACGAAAATGCGCAGTACCACCAGAGCCGTCTCCAGAAAGTCTTCAGTAGGGAGGCTTTATGTCTGTGCAGGGGGGTTGACATTTTAAAATTTGACAAACTCAGCTGATTTGTAGTATTTAATATTTCAAATTGGGGGCGGGGAGGTTTGTTTGGGGAGGGCTTAGCCCACCAATGCCCCCCCTTGGCAATGGGATTGAGTACCACCAGACCATTTGGGCAGTGAAATCTCATTCTTGCAATATTCCAAAAGATTGTGAAAACAATAAAACAAAGAGAACCTATTTGAATTATGTGTGTACCTCGTTCGCATTATGATAAAATTTTGAAATTATTGTAATAATTTACAAGTTTGGTAATTCATTCAGAACTCTGCTAATTCAGTCTTAAGAATTAAGATATTCATGCTCACTAAAACAAACATTTGCTCAGTGTAAATTTTCTTAGAAGGAACACTGTTTGCAACTGTTGCCGTAGCGTTTGGCATTTTCTTTATGGCGTAGAAAGGGTAAAGCGTTTTGTGCATGTCAATTTGCGTTGCATCGTCAGCAACTGAAACTGATAAGCAAAATGCCGTTTTTCCTCCCCTGAAAAAATTTCTGCGGACGCCCACTGGGAGGCACAAGTGCACGTCAAAAAAAACTTGAAAGATTTTTTTCATTAAATAAGTTTCTTTAAAAATGGGCCGAATAGGCTATTGATTGTGTTGCTTAAATATGTTTAAGCAAATTTCGAAATGTAAAAGAGGGGGCCTAGTCCCCTTCGGCCACTCCTGCTTGCTAATTAAAAGAGAAGAAATGATGATAAATTCAGAAAAGCGTAAACTCCTATACGACTATTTCCCATCTCATATACTGTTTCACAAAAAGCTCAAAAGCTTTTCAGTAATAGTTTAGCAGTAGTCTTTTTGAAGCTTTCAGATGTAAAACCAATAAATCAATCAATCCTGGACATCCGTTAACATGAAAAAAAACAACAGAAGAATAGATGACACGTTATACAAATAACACAGTGAACAGCATTCATACAGACCAAAAAATTGCACATGAAGGTAGCTGCTGGATGTGCCTGCTAGAAAATCAGCTAACTGCTAAATTGAAAATTATACAGCTAACAGTGAGAAAATCCTACTGGATTTAGCAGCAAATCTGCTAAAATTGCAACTCTGTGCAGCAGTAGCCTCGGCTGGTAGCAGGGGTGTAGTAACTCTTAGGAACGGCTTTCCCACGCCTTTTTCATGTTTTGCTTTAAAATGAGTTTAAAGCTGCTTTAAAGTGGTTCGATTTTTGGAAGCGTTCCCAACATCCCACACTTTTCTTGTTAACACTACATCCAATGATTGGTAGCCTATGGATTCCTGCTCTGTGAGGTCACGTGTACAGCCACAACGTCACTTTCATGAAACGGATGATTTCACTTCACAATAACGCCTGAAAGCTTGTCTCCGGTTTTGTGTTGGGAGTTTTCGGAAGCATGGCACTTTGATTGGTTAACAGTTTCATCCAACATGACGCAGCACATACGTATGCGAAAAACTTGTCTTGAGAAGAAGTTTACACAGAGGTAACACAGTCTCGAGAAATAACTTTTCGTGTGAAGTACGTGAATGCCATCATGTTTACAAAAATTTCAGGGGGGGCAATTGCGTTCCTGGTTGCGGAACTGATTGCTGACATTGAAAACAAACTCAGCAATGTACTATCAAAATCATCCATACACTCATTTTTTTCATGTTAACATAAGCTGTTTGCGACTTGGGTCGCAAGATTTTCATCAAGCTCAGATTTGGGTCGTACTCAAAAAAGTTTGGGAACCGTTGTTCTAATGGAACCACACCAAGCAGGGACCTAACCAGGATGGAGATAACATCACGCCAACTGGTCTTTTGCCAGCCTATGGTTCGCTTTCCGTCTGTGTAGCCAACAGGAATCGCATCGCTATGCGACCTCTCTTGGGGCATTGTGGTTATGTGGCCGAAGCGTCGTAACTGGAATCATACTGCTATTCAAAGAAGTGACTAGACTTTCAGTGCTTTACAAATTTCACAACTGCGTATCTTGTTGCGAAGTGTCACGCCGTGAACTCGTCGTCAAATCACAAGATTTGGAAGTTTTTTACTCATGAAATTTAAATTAAAGAAACCCCATAGTCTGAGCATTTCTGATTAAATACGTCCGGAGTTCCGGTAATTCATCACATTCTGTTGGCTCATTATTAAATGGATTCATAACCACAAGCATGATTGCAGACGTTCGTCATTGTTTTTCAGGAAAGAACGCTGCTAAAATATGAATAAGTAAGTCCAGTCCTAGTGACCACAAATGGGGTAAGCACGGTATTTTCAAAAAAATGTGTTCTTGGAACACTAATCCTGAGTTTTTGTAGCACTAATTGAAACCCAGGGTGACTTTGACCCGTAAAAAAAACCTCTCCTGCTCCATGCCGGTAAGAAAGCACGCCCTGAGTGAAGCAGGGTTAGTGTTCTTGGTACTCCGGCTCTACCTTATGCTGTCATAGAAAAAGAAAAGCGTTGACGTTTTATACAAAAAGCAATTTTTTGCATAGTGGATTTTCATCTTTCGCGTCTTGATCCTGCTAGTTAATTGCACTAAATCTCCTCCTTTCCCTTGAAGAGATGCCTTTACTTGGTGCAAAGGATCAAAAATCGCTTTCATGTACACCCATGTTGCAATCCAGAATATGCCACGAAACTTGGTGTTGTTCAAAAATACAGGAATGAACTTTGCCTCTGGAGATACTTTGGTGTAGGAGCTGGGGTTGCAAGCCCACCCCCAAAGTTTTGATTTGTCGAAAATTTGGGCAAAATCTCAAGAAGTTGGGTCAAAGAAATTTCGACATTTTTTTAACTAATACTAGACTGTGAAACTATATTTCTTTGTTATTGAGCGTCAGCGGATTTAGATAGAGGGGGACCACAGAATCTTTAGGTAGGGGATGATCGATGAAGTCACTAGTGTTTCCACATATCATTAATATTTATGACGTAATCTTGTGACGTCATATTCGTTAACTCAACTGCAACAAAACTTTGTGATGCAACATGGTATTTGACAATGATTATTATCGATTTGTGAAACCTGCAAAACCAGTCGCTAGAAGCATCGCATCTTTTTTAAATATTTGCTTGAAAAAAGTTTTGAAAATTTTTTGGAAAAACTTTCTGGGCTATCCAACGTTTTCATTATCTCTAAACGCCAGTCCTCGCTCAGCAATAAATTTTACGGCGGAAACCAAACGTTTCAGGCAAAAGCGATTTCCGATATTGTTCGCATTGATTGACCTGACTGGCTAGTTCTGCATCAGTTCTTCACAGTGATTAATTACATCTGCGATTAAACGTAATCGTGGCGTCAAAATGTTCCATTGAATGCTTGTGGCTCCTCAGGCGCTCAAAAGCGTGCTTCCAGTCGAAGATTCCTTTTCTAATAAGGAAATGCGCACATTTTGTCGCATCCACGCACATCAGTTTACAAGCAAAACATTTAACACAAGTTTGTAAAGGAGAAAAACAAAGCCAGCTTCTGCCAACTACTGCGGCATTGTGATTTTGGTGGCAAATAAGATTTGTGGAACATTTCCGTGACAAGTTTGTCTTTTCTGTGTTGTGGAACATCATGTTTTAAAAATGACTTTTCATCACAATGTCAAAAAGAACCTGTTTCATATTTCAACCAGTATCCCGCATTTTTCCTGTATATTGGCTGACCAGAGGGCCCAGAGACCGATATCGTTGACTCCAGTGATAGCAGTGACGTACCAAGGGTTTCCCGCGCCCGGGGGCAAACTCAGTTTTGGCGCCCCCCACCCAGCCCGTTCGGGGCAGCATCAGTCCCGTCGCCACGGGAGGCTTTTATGGGCTTAGCCCTCCCAAACAAAGCTCCAAGACCCCCACATTGAAATATGAAACACTATATATCAGCTGTGTTTTTGTCAATATGTGGAGTATCAAGCCCCCCTGTACAAACCCAAAGCCCCCCTGCAGAAACGCAAAGCCCCCTAGTGAAAACTTTCTGGCGACGGTTCTGGGCAGCATAGATGCGAAGAATGAGTTGGGGGTTAAGGGGCGTCGAAAGCTGACTCGGACCCTGCAATCGCCTGCATATA
>Ga0210059_1017402_pt1 | contig 10244 bp, 6 predicted proteins | sample Ectturendosymbi2_FD_188042 | JGI IMG/M metagenome (GOLD analysis project Ga0210059, IMG submission 188042) | Ecteinascidia turbinata endosymbiont from Florida, USA - Sample 2 (SPAdes) (version 2) | ecosystem: Host-associated > Tunicates > Ascidians > Unclassified | place: Key West, Florida...
TAAGTTCGCACCTACCACATAAATTTGCACAAACAGCTCAGATTCAAGTTGCGAACATAACCTGGAGATTTATGTGCTTTCAAACTGTTACCATTGTAGTAGACAGCAGCTAGGTTTGAAAAGTCAGCCTCCGATAAAATCGGTAAGTTGCACGATGACTTGGCCTTCTATGAAGAATGCCATGGATGCTCATTATGCTTTATCTTGTTCTCTCGCGCTACTGATATCGCACGTTCATTCAGACTTATAGTGCAACTTCACCGCTTAAATCCACATTGGGAAATGGACAAAACTTTTTCGCCAAGTTACTCTCCAAGTCAAATAGCCTATGTGGAACGGAAGCGGTAGGATTTTCGCGCTTCCGCTTCCACAGAAAAAGGACAGCTTCCACCGCTTCTGCTTCCAGCTTCCGCTTCCACATCCCTCCTATACACTAAACAGCAACCACAGCAGGACTAGCTTCAGCACCCAAATGGTATCGTGTTTGTGACATTTGCGCAGTAGGCGTGATGCACGAGTAGGTAATCATACCCATGCCAAAAGAACGGTTATTAGGAAAACGTTGCAAGCAAAATTCAAATATATTTGCATTGGTCAAAACCGAAAATATTTACATTCAGTAGTGATTACCAAAACTGGAAGAAAGTGAAACTTGTAAAGAAATCCATAGATATACTTCAGCGTGGTCCAACTACTTTTGACCTACGGGCCATTTTACAAAAGTGTGACAACTCGCGGACCACTTCCAATAAAATGATATTAAAGCAACAGTGCAGCATTAAGGGAACATAAGTGAGTGTGTCATTGAAATTATTACACAATACCACATAGCAATTTACTACAAATCTCTATCAGTGGGATGCCTGTGGTCGAGGCTTCCCCGACAATATCGTTCCTATCAATACCAGTGCTAGTGGTATCGTTCAGTGTTTCGTCTGCCATTTGATTTCTGTTTTCAGATTTGACTTGTTTCATCGTAGAAAATTTATTCACGCACACGTATGTGTAAACATCGAGTGCAATTTCAGTGCGAAATCTTTCTGTTTGAAAAATCTTTCTTCGCTAACTAATTTTCGGAAGCTCTCTGCAGTCTCCAACACCGTTAGTATTGTACACTTTTTACTGGAAGATGTTATGCCTGTTCTAATTAAAATTACCTATTGCAGGGATGGGCAATCAATTTGGCTGGAGGGCCACTTTGCGCAAAGGCCGCGATTAGCGGATAGAGAGACAGATATATTTAGCGGTACTGAGTTCATTGTGCCAGATGTACTCTTCAAGACATCGAACGATGGGGCATCGAAAGAACACAGAGGTTATCCAGACATGTGCCCCAGCGGAGGGTTAGCGGCGGCCCTGCCTTCTAATTTGATCGTAAAATAAAATAGATAAAACAAAATTTTGCACAGAACAAGCATTGTTCTTGTGCGAATGCACTTTATCCAGCGCAAGCAATTCAGTGAGACAAACGTAACCTCACACGCTTTTCAACAAATTTCAGATTTGAAGATTTTTCCTGAATGCTTCCGCAGGCCACTGAAAACGCTGTGGTGGGCCGCATGCGGTCCGGGGGCCTGTAGTTGGACCACACTGATATACTTAATGCAAGATAGGAATATATATTTGTATTCTTGTATTGCTTGTGAATCAAAAATTTTCAAACGAATATTTTATTTAAAACAAATATTTGACATCACGGGGGGGACCTTGGAGTGGAGGGTCCGGGGCAATTGCCCCCGTTGCCCCCCCCCACTTAATCCGGACCTGGGTACACACAATGTTTTTATTTGAATTCAGTAAATATTTTAAACAGGGTAGAGGCAAATTGTTTTCTCCATAGTAGCCTAACAACAAAGAAAGCTTAGCTACTGACTGATTTGAACGGCTGAATTGTGGACAATTACTTTATAAATTCGTTTTTAAGGAGCTGTTTCTTGCAAGACTTCATAAAAAAATAACTCATGCAAAGCCTCGAGACTAAGAGCTCGAGACCGAGACCGAAACGGAAATCCTTGGAGACCCAGACCGATACTACACCTGAGACATTCGAGACCGAGACCGAGACTCCAAAATACGGGTTTCGACACACGCCTCAAGATCGAGACCAGGTCTCGAGACTCCATCACTGGCTATATTCTTTGCAAAGCATGGCAACCCTGTGGTCAAGTCCTAACTTTCCAAGTGATAGTGCTAAGGAGCTGTTCAAACCCGCTAAAGAAGCAGAAAGTCTCCTGGGTTGGAGTCAGTGATGTGCCCGAGTCATTTTTGTCGAGTCAGAGTCGAGTCATAGTCACAAGCCCTTCGAGTCAGAGTCATCCAAAATTGTTTCGAGTCAGAGTCATGACTTGGTCGATTCGGGTCAGAGTCGAGTCACAAATACTGTCGAATACTTCGAATCATTGGTTTGCAAGCTCGAGTCAATGTCGAGTCACATGAAATTTTACATTTTTTCTATTACATTTTTTATGCTATGAAATGGCGCCCAACGTCCTTTGAAATGGCGCCCGGTTGGTTAGAAACTGGTGCCCAATGTTGTTTCAACAAATTTGATTGCAGGTTATTTATATCTAAGTTTTCTCAGTTTGCATTTTGCTTGTCTCTTTCACTCTCAGTCATTTCGAAACGTCTAGCCCAACTTTGCTGCAAATGTTGCAAGCACTCTGTTAGTGTTGTGTTGAATGTGCGATTCGCCACGAATGGGATGTACGTGAAGAACAACACCCATATATATGTGTCGCAAACAAGCAGAAATAGAATGAGCACGACGTGGGACAGTGTGAAGCTTTACATACTTGCCGCCTGGGCTTTCCAATCACAACAAAGTGGTGCTTTGACCAGGATGTGAGGGTGGTGCCAGGTGCAACATTCACCAAAAGAATGTGCGATAGGTGCGGTTCACTGCAAAAAGGAGGAGACGTTGTTGCAACCTCTCAGTTGATGTTGCGTTGAAAGTGCGATTCATCACAAATGGGATGTGCGCAAAGAACAACACATAAATATATGTGACGTGAACAAGCAATAATAGAGTGATCTCGTCGGGTGATCTCTATTATTGCTTGCTGCCACAGTGTGAAGCTTTGCACACTTGCAGTTCGATCTTTTTGATCACAACACAAGAAATATACTTCTTTGTCTTTCGCATGCCTAATACATGAAAATAGCCAGAGATGAACATGTACTTGGATTTAAATCTTGCGACATTTCAACATATTGATGGATTTGGATGTTGTCATTTTTGCTTGAACAGATTTGGATTGGAATTGATTATTTTCTTTTGAACTTTATCGCAACTTTCGGTTCAGTTTTGGGACTACAGATTTTTGCAGGACCGCAGGTTAACAGTGGATTGCAGCCACCAACACGTTGGGACCCATTTGTTGCAGGCACAATGCTGCGTCGCCCTGAGCCAATCAAAGAAACAGTCGAACCGATGATCCTAAGCATAATAGCAATTGAAATTAAACATTCGACCAGGTTCACTCTTCTATTGTTGCTACGAATTCAACGTTATACAATCACGACGCCACATGGGCTTAGGCTAATAACAGTGGCAGAAATTTAGAATTAAACCAGAATCGGTTTCCGTATTTGCAAAATATTTTGCAATATAGTTTTTTGATTGGATTTGAATCTGAAAAAGCGGTATCACTTTACTGGTATCTGGAAAAGACTCCAGTCACAGTATGAGACCCACTGCCAGGATCACAATATTCAAATACTGCATCAAACCACGATCAAGTATCAATACATTGTGCCATGCTGACCCCTCAGTGAAAGAAAAGTCTGAGGTCTGCCTATATGCAAGTTTGGGCGATTGCTCCATAAAATGTAGCATAGAACGACTAGACAGGCAAAACAGAAAATTTGCACCAATCTTGAACATCACTGAAGCAAAAAATGCTCATTTCTTTAAGTGCACACGAAGTGGGTTTGCCTATCAGGAACTCAGAGATTTTGTAAAAATGACTCTGGCTCGAATCTCGAGTCATTAACTGTTACTAGAGTCGAGTCGAGTCATTCTGTGAAAAACGTGACTCGACTCGAGTCAACATTTTTCTCAAAGTGACTCGAGTCGAGTCCGAGTCACCAAAAATTGTGACTCGAGTCGAGTCATTGACTCGAGTCACGCTATCACTGGTCTGAGTAAAAACAAGTTGAGCACTTTTAAGTTGGAACTTTTTTGCGGATGATATCATGAGTGGGGAGGCCCGTAACCAGCTTGGGACACCAGGGGGGAGAAGAGTTTTCTGAGAGGGGCCCAGATTTTTCAAACTATGTCCAATAGTTTTAAACTAGGTCGAACACATTTTTCCAGAGGGGTCGAAAAAATTCACAGGCCTGTGAGTGGTTGGGGTCAAAGGATTTTCAGTTGACGTCATCGGGACCTGAGAAAAAAATGCAAGGGATAATTTATTCGTTTTTTTCCTTTAAAATAAACTAGGCGCAAATCCGCATCTTCAGAAACCTTGATTGGCCTTCCAGCTTTAGTGGTTGGCGAGTTATGGCCGAAAAAACACAAATTAAATAGCTAATCCCACATTGGTGAGTGGTCACACTCACACTAACAATACACACTTCAAAGTTGTGGAAGCACTGCTACAGATTCAATCATGGTTCTTTTCACACTGTATAAAACTATGTGGGTTACTGGCTACGCTATCAGCAGTCACTGTCTCGCGGCATTAACGGCCAAATTATCTGCGTTCAATAGACACATGCAACACAAGGCCTACTACAGTAGTAACTTGAAATGAACCTTTGAAGATTTGTTGCAATGTTATTGTTACGCAATAAAGACTAACAGCTTAACAATCTTCACGCAACTTTCGCAGCCTTCTCTGCAGGCAAAGGAGTGGACATGAGATAACTGCAAGTTCATTAGCTCATCACTGCATAATACAAGAACTGTACCTGGCTCTTGTGCAGTGTGAGTGTCATACCGGCAAATAAGCTGTCATTGCAAGAATCAAATCAATTAATCGGAATTAAGCTGCTGACTTCAAGTTTCTAGAAATTTTTGGTTCTTAATCCGAATTTCCAGGGAGCAAATGCCCGTTTTGCCCCCACCCTGCTGACGCCCATGCCTGCAGAAAACAAAAAGAATACTAAATACCGAAGCATAAGCTATGTGGGGCACGGTTTTGCATTTAGCTTGCCAGGGGAGGCGGTTTCCACCATGGGCGTCCGTTGATATTTTTCCAGGTGGGAAACATCTACATTTTACTTATCCTTTTTCAAATTGCTGACAATGCAATGCAAATGGACGTTAACAAAACGCTTTACCTTTTCTTCGCCCCAAAGATAATGCCCCACGTTCATGGACGTCGGAAAGGGGGAAGCTAGGGGCCAAGGACCCTGGATTTTGAAATTTGATATTTTCTTATTAAATCTTTAGCAAAAAAACGTTGATTTCTAAGTTTCGAAGGGGTAAAATTGAATTTCACCATTTTTGGCCCCCTCTGGAGTCTGGAAAAATTTTTTTGGCTACCCCTGGTAAAATCCACAGTTGACTTCCCTTGGAAAAAATCCTTCCGGCGCCCAGGTTGCGGCAACAGGCGTACAATAATCCTCTTCGGTTGCGGCAACAGGTGCACAAAAACAAAGAGTTTCGTTGGGAGCAGTAGCTAAACGAAACCCTGCCCTTCTGCTCCGAACCCAAATACCTCGGAATAATGTTGGATAGGCTGCTCACATATCGCCGACAACATGAGTCACTTTGCAAAAAGTTGACATCACGCATCGCACTCGTGAGACGGCTTACTGACTCTGGCTGCGGGTGCTGGAGCACCAACACTGCAAATAGCCACCCTACCCTGGTCCATTCAACTGCAAAGTACTGCGCTCTTGTCTGGTGCCCCAGTGCTCATACCCACCTCATTGATCCTGCCATCAATGACGTCTTGTGAATTGTGACTGGATGCCTGCGTCCTACACCAATGGATAACGTACACCAGCACCTTCCTATTCTCGCAGACAGGGGCGGAGCTAGGGGGCGGAGCTGCCCCCCAGGGGCGGAGCTGGGTCGGAGCTGCCCCCCAAGTTTTGCCTGCCCCCCAAAAAAATTTTCTAAAGGCGGAGTAGGTCTCTTTCTGAAAGTTCTACACAGACCATTGACAGCTCCCTTGTTGCAAAACTGGCCCCTCCAGTTCCCCCCCAAATGAAAATGTCTGGCTCCGCCCCTGCTCACAGACATACAACCTGCTGAGCATCACCGCAAAGGAGCCACATTGTCTCCAGGAACGTCATGCCGTGGAGCTTGGACACCTGCTCCACTCATTGCTCACCTGCCTACCAAGCGCGAATGCACGGTGTCTCAAATCGAAACACCAATTTGTGCTTGCTGCACAACAACTCATCAGCTCATCTGACAACAACAACATATGTGTGGCACACTGGGTGGATTACCAATGGAAGGCAGATTGGTTGGGCAACCCTACGATACTCTGTACTTTCATACTTGACAGCGGCAACCGTTCTCCCAGAATGACCCTTCCAAGAGCAGTGCAGGTCCAGCTTAACTGCCTCCAACCAGTCGTCGTGCGTATGATTAAATTGTAAGATCATTTTCTTCTAACCAGGCGCACAGAGCCGGCAGGGGTGAAGCAAGATCTGTATTCGCTCCAGGCATCCGGAAAGAGTCACGACGTCCACTTACAGTATGATAAATTCCGCGGTTTGAGCTTCTCCAGAACCGCGTGGACACCAAGGTTCCGGTGCCATCTTCCATCGGCATAGTGATTCCCGGAAAGCATCCGGCTCGCATTCTGTGGTGGTTCAGTTTGCAACACGTAGAGCGGCTGAGCCCAAGGTCGGGGTTTCCCACTTTGGGTGATGGAATGGAATAAGGTGGGACCCCTGACTTCTTCCATTCCTCGAGCCACTGGTGTGGAGTCCACTGTGCGATGGACTCATGACCCGCAAAAGACTCCATCAGTTCAATCGCCGATTGTGCAAACGGCCTTCGCGATTTGAGACGAGGTCTTGTTTTCTGGCGTATTAAGTTATTATTGAAATGTTTTGTCAGCGTGTACTTCAGGGCGAGTTGGAGGGTAGCGGCATTTCGTCGGACAGAAGCTGAGGCAATGCCTGCAAGGATTGGCAAGTATTGCATCGGTGTTGGTTTTAGGTAATTGTTCGAAATTGTTCGTAAAGCAGATCCAGTAATTGTTCGTAAAGCAGAATTCAGCAGTATTCAGCAGTGGGGTATACAATAGCTAGGCTGTTGGTCCTGAGCGTGCTCATAGAGGCACCCCACGCCGTGCCGGCCAGCCGATTTAACAGCGCGCAGCGTGATGAAACTTTCTGCCGCACGGATGTAAGATGTGGCTTGAAGCTTGAAGGTGAGCGACCGGCAGAAATGATCACGGAGCAGGAGTACTGGAGTGGACTCTAGCCGGAGTTTGCATTTTAGGTTGGAGCAGTAGCCGGAGTCAATATTTTAGGTTCGAGCCGGAGCAGGAGCTGGAGCCGGAGTCAACATTAAGGTCTGTGCAGGAGCTAAACAAAATTTGTAAGAGACCTAATGTCTGTAATTATGCTTGTTGGTGTCAAACAGGATGGAATTAAATGAGACGTGTTTTCTGGCCAGTGTCGTCATTTATCACCAAAGTTGAAAGTGTGACACTGAGTGGGAGTACCCTACTACCCAGCATTTCACCACTAATGATATAAATTGCGATCGATTCGCTTGGTGTGGGTCACTGTTGTGGCTTTACAAATATTGCTGGTTTCAAAGTTATGGCATATGCAAAATAGGCCTACAGTGTGTTAGTGATAATGCAGTTCGTTAATTTCGGAATCCATGCCGTAACTATGAGAACGTTGGGCTAATGATGTGGGCAATAACACAAGACATATGACAAAAAACAATAGTTAACAAAACAGATTATAGAGAAGTAACAGTGCGCCGAAAGGACCAATATAGGCCTACACTCACACTGTAGGCCTACCTAGTGACAGGATTTGACGATAATGTTTAGTTATAAGTAATGTGCTGTAATACAATACAATGTTTATTCGCATTGTGCAGATTTGTAGTCCAGCCACCGCTTGCAAATGTGAGCAGAGGCCAACCTCTGCTCACGTTTTGTAGCCATCTTGAACAAAGTTGGATGTTTAACTACTAACTAGTGTTGCAGTGGTTTCCACTTTGTAATTTAATTACAGATATTATTTGATAAGCAGCGTCTATTTTGCCTCGTGAGACGAAAACTGTTCTGAAATTATTTTGTTAGTAGCTGCACACATTTGTTTCAAGTGATCACATGACAAGTGGAATACATGACCTACATAGCTGACTTTATTGTCTAATAAAAATATGGGCAAGCTTTTAGTGGCTGTGTTTGTCTATGTTGTGTAAAGAATAGGCTCAGCCATAACTTTGAACCGCAACATGTTGTGTCTCTCTGTATTGTGCTAGTCATGTGACCAGGCATGAAGCCAGAAATTTTGATAGGGGGGGCAAACAACAACGAAGTCTCAACATTTAAATATATAATGCCCCTTGTTTTTAAAACATCATCCACAAAAGGTGCATTTTCTGGCGCTTTTATTCTGAATAATTATGTTCAGATTTAAGCCGGCAAATAGAATTCCATCTTCATTGAATTGACAAGTTTTTCAAGTTTGTTTTTAGTAAATTTCCACGTTTCAATTTTGGATGAAACCCACCATTTGCTTATAAAACGTTCATGCAAGACCGATGGTAAAAATCTCGATAGTTTAAGAGCAAGATTTGCAGTATGATTTTTGCAGCCTATATTGCAGTTGAGCAGGAAGTCATTTTGACCGTCATTATGTTTGCGTTTTCTATATTTACGTGTTTCTGATGCACACCATCACACTTTCAATCGAATCCGAATAGCAACTTTCCTTCAAGACACGGACTCCCGAAGTTGGTCTACAAAACGTGCGTGCATAAAAGACGCGGATCTTATCCAATTTTTGAGCGACTGATTGACATTATGCAGCTGATAACGTAAAGGCTAGAATACCTCTACGCGTTTGAAAAATGTTTGGATTTTTTGGATTAAACACTTCTGAAATGCAAAAGTTACAAACTTGCGTATGTTTCACCCACCCTCTCTACACAAAGTGTGAAAATGGTTGTGCATTCGCGGTAACGAATCCACAATCGATTCTCACCACGGCTCTGGATTGACGTTAATGATACTTGTCGCCACAACCTAACACGACGGTCGGCTAGTTGATCTAGCCCAGTGGCTCCCAAAGCATGGCTCGAAACTGAAATAACAGTGGCGAAGTGTCAAAAAATGGGCCATGCCGAGGCGATCCAAACCGTAGTTGTGTATTTTCAACGTTACCATTGCTTGTCTTTGTCTATAGCATAAGCACTTACTGAGAAAAGAGTGGAATGCTGACATTAAAAACAAACTTATCAACTTACTGCCAAAAATCCCCAATACGCCTACAATCATTATTTTTTCATATGTTGTTTAAAGATTGGGTCGTTGTATGAGGCGTGTTCAGCAAACTCAGGTTTGGGGAGCGCTCAAAAAAGTTTGGTAACCGCTGCTCTAGCCATTTTAGCGTAAGTGGTTGAAACTTTTTTCATCCATGGATGTTTAAATGACAAAATCCAATCGACTGGGACAAAATTCAATTTAATTTAATTTTAGTCAAATGCGCTTTATCAAGAAAAGAGATTGCAAACTATCTGTAAGTGATGACACGTGAAAAAAAGCTTCTTCCTATTTACGTTAATTTAATTTAATTGTTTATGAGCAGACACGAAGTCCATAGTATGAACACACACACTCTGCAAAACGCAGGTTGATAAAAACAGATAGAACAGAACGTAGTACAAGGCATCGAAGCCGGCGGAATCACAGGGTTACAGACACTTTTTGCAACTGCATTGAAGACAGAACCATAGGGTTACAGACACATTCTTAACACTATTGTCAGCTAACACATAACACTTGTTACAGCACTGCTGCGGAGTAGGGTGCTAATTCCTAAATTGGTCTAGTCTAGGTAAAATGCGAAAGCATTGTGGCTTGACATGCCATCGATCAAATGGACACTGCAAAGTTCGATCACTCAATCACAGAGTAAAATGCGATTATAGTGTTCAAAGAATATTGACGAGTACAAACAATCTGACTGCATCAAAGCACGTAACCATACGTTGTTAGATTTTCTGCATCTTTCGAGAAACAGGTACTTGTATTTACGTAGCAGAGCCTCAAAGGTAGGAATGTTACATTGAACTTGGTGGCTAC
>Ga0210059_1017403_pt1 | contig 10243 bp, 6 predicted proteins | sample Ectturendosymbi2_FD_188042 | JGI IMG/M metagenome (GOLD analysis project Ga0210059, IMG submission 188042) | Ecteinascidia turbinata endosymbiont from Florida, USA - Sample 2 (SPAdes) (version 2) | ecosystem: Host-associated > Tunicates > Ascidians > Unclassified | place: Key West, Florida...
CCCGTTGCCCCCCCCCTTAATCCGGCCCTGCCTGTGATTCCGCCGGCTTCAATGCCTTGTACTACGTTCTGTTTTGTCTGTTTTTATCGACCTGCGTTCTGCAGAGTGTGTGTGTTCATACTATGGACTTCGTGTCTGCTCATAAACCAATAAATTAAAATTAAATAAATTACATTAAAAACACTGAAAGTTGGGAAGCCAAAACTAGCAAAACATAAAAGTTAAGCGATACCAAGCTGGCATCGCCCCCACTTCTCTAGTTTCACAGTTGCTATTGGGGGCCCCTTTGAAAGTGGAGTAGGTCTAATTACACATTGCAGTTTATTCTGGGGACCCCTTCAAAAGCAGACTACTTAATACATTACAGTTGCTGTTGGAGCCCTCAACAACAGAGTACTTACGCATGACAGTGGCTGATGGGGGCCTTTTGAAAGCATAGTACTTACATATTGTAGTTGCTGTTGGGGGACCTTTTGAAAGCAGAGAACTTACGCGTTGCAATTACTGTTGAGGGCCCTTTGATAACAAAGCACCTACACATTGTAGTTCCTGTTGGGGGCCCTTTCGAAAGTAGAGTACTTATGATCTGTTTCGGAGTATTATATGAGTGGATACGAACATTTTTCACCAAAATTCAGGAAGATTTTCGCGCAAAACACCTCGAGGGAGACCCCGAAAAGTAGTGGCCGAGGCAAGTACCTCGCCTGTCTCCTCTTAAACCCATCACTGCTCACAAACGTATCAAAAATGATGAGACAATGTTATCCTGTGTAACAGTTGCAGTACTGCTCCGTTTATAAATTACAGGACAGAACAGAATACCGATTGACAACAACTTGCCTAATTTCTAGTGTTTCATATTTCAATTTGGGGGATTGTAGATTTGTTTGGTGGGGCTAAGCTCAAAAAAACGTGGCGATCGGACTGAATTTTGGGCCCCTGTGACAGCGTGCCCCCCATAATTGGGGGGTATGGAGGGCGGCTGATACGGCTCTGGGTGTAGGTCCAGGAGATTTTCGCAAAATGTCCTGCTGTGAACGTCTTCCAGTAAAATAGTGACTAGGACTCATTTAAGCTACTCGGTTCCATCTGAACCTGTCGGTATTATGTCTTTATTTTCAGCAGCCCTATCAACATCTGGAGAAATAAGTTTAGTTTGTGAAGCATCAGGTGCCAAATCAATATTCTGAACGCTTTTTCTTTATTGTGGTTTAGCTTCAGTGCGGAAGTAGTTTCATCCATTTCCTGAAGAGTTTTGGGTGTTTCAAGTTGATTTTGAATCCGTGGTCATATGAGGGCGATCGGGTAAATGAGTGTCAGAAATTAAACTGCATGAAAAGTCCTGTTCAGATTTGTTACTGACAGAAAAATTTGAATCTAACTTAGGAGTATAAACCGTAAGTCGTTAAATCCAAACCTACTGTCCTCATATCCAATTACGTCATCATGAATATTATGCAAAAGTGAAAGAACTTCATCTGTTGTAAAACGTCTTCTCGCCATAACTCTATTATTGTTTTACGAACGCCGTAACACTAGTCTGTCTATACAGCAGCTTAGAAAAGCACGAAATGAACGTGAAAGGCATAGCCTGCTTTGAAGTCAAATAGAAAAAATGAGAACACGATTAGAAAAAAACTGGTGGCAATGGCTACTACCACGAAATCACAAAATGCAGTCAAAATGTATACCTTGGTCACTGAATAAAATCTGGGCCACATGGCCTCAAACACAGGTAATTCAAAGTTTTACTTCGTGATTCAATTAAGTACACAGACTGATTAAAAGTCACAACAAGACACCCATCTAGAAACAAAAACTCAAAATATATGGGAAGTTTAACACACTCAAGTACACAAAATACCTACTTTGAGAAATGTACTGTTAACGCAAACATCCCATCGATGACTCCGCATTTTTAACTTGCCGCACAGTTTCGTACGTCATCCGTGACATCATACGTCATAACTACCTGGCCGTATCCCGTTAAATTACATGACTGCTAGCGCTACGCGCCACTATTTTTACAGAGCCATTCCCCTTATTGGCTACAAAAACTTGCAACAAACTCACTGCAGTTCATCTTTCACGGTACCGATGATGGTAGCAGTATTTAGCGAAATGTCTGCGATATGCCTTTGACTTCATTTTCTTTGGCAGTTATTTTTAAACATGAATTTCAGAGTTACCAAGATTCGAGGCCCACCCAAATAAGGTGGTGTTTTGTCTTGCCCACGGCTAAGATTGCGCGTGAAGCTTATGACAACGGCAAAACGCGTAGTCTTAGACTGTCTGGATGTTTTGAAATCAAAGCCAACACCAAGATTTGGTACAAATGTGTCATTCGGAGGCCAAATGATGGCAAAGGCACGTTGAGATTATGGTCGATGTCGGGATCAGTTATTCTTGTAACCAGATGCAATAACGTAAATCCATGTTCCAAACGACATGATTCCAGGGGCGGATCCAGGGGGCGATAGAGACGATCGCTCCCTCCCCCTAAAACCTACTAAAGTAACTTTATTCACCATGATTTTGCACAATTCGGGAAACAGCATTTGTGATATAAGGCCATTTTGCCGTCCATTGTTTTATCACAGCAGAGTTGTGAAGTATACTTCATCTCTCTTACAGCAGTGAACCAGTAATGATACATGACTACCAAATTTTACTGAAATCGCCCCCCTAAGCTTACTGGTTGGATCCGCCCCTGTCTGTTTCTAATGCCAGTTTTCACTGAATTCACAACGGTTATTAAGAAATGTAAACTTAAAATATCGGAGTCTGGGAATTTAAATGTAATTAAGACGGAATTCACACGGACACTTGCAGATTGTAAAACAAGAAATCTGGAAGCTGATTTCGAAAATTTCAGAACCGTCCACGTCAGTGTGCTGTTATCATCAATCTAATATTTCGAATCTAATGTTTTCTATCATCAATCTAATTTCCTTGTTCCACTCCTCACACTTGGTCATGAGCCTTGGGTACTTACAGAAAGAGTGCAAGTACAAGCGGCAGAGATGCGATTTTTGCGAAGAGTTCACGTGACACTTCGCGACAAAGTGCGCAGCCGTGAAATTCGTAAAGCCCTGAATGTTTTTGAGCCGGGAACGAGAACAAAAATCGAAACGTTTGACTGGATCGAACATATTATTTTTGACAGCAAATAGGATAGAAACAAAGGATTGTAAATCAAGCAACCGCTTTCATACACGATACCGTGAAATGTGCGCTTGATACCAAGAGGAAGTACTACACTTCTATGATGAGATTCTATATGGCACCGTTTGTAGAAAATAAATTTCGGGTTTTATAAAGTATAACTGTCCGATTTCAAGTGCTCATTTCTCAGCGTTTCACATTTAGCTCTATTTGTGCTTGACTGCTACATACTTTCAGAGTTATGTCTGTCCTATTTAGCACTTCATGGGTTCTGTATGTCCGATTTCACAATTTTTGAGATACAGGGTGTCTCAAAATAAATGAAACCCATAAAATTGCTGATAAATATGTTGATTTTAACCCTATTTTTTTGTATTTTTCAGATTTGGTAGCAGTTATAAATAACAATTATTATTTTAAAACCCCATGGCTTGGAAATTAGAAGAAAAAGTGTTTTGAGTCACGACTTATATACAGACTAAATCTTATAAGACTGTTCAAACACGCTTCCGCAGGAATTTTGATTTCAACACTTATCCTGGAAAATCCCAGATATTCCTGTGCTATCGTAACTTTCAAAGCTATGGAACTGTAAACAAACGTAGCAAGAAATCAGAGATGCCATCTAGTGGAAGGAAATTGAGTGCAAGATCTGCAGATAATGTGGAAGCGTCCAGAGTTTCTGTTGGCTGGAGCTCTCTGATCGTTTGATTAGCAGGCGGCGTGATCCAGTATGGTCGCCACATTCGCCTGACTTGAGTCCCCCAGACTTCTACCTGTGCGGATTGTTAAAAGACAGAGTTTATCAGAATAACCCCAAAACTATTGCTGAATTGAAATTGGCCATTACGCAGAACATTTGTGCAATAAAAAGAGAAGAATGTGCCAGAGTGATTGATAACTTTGCTCGACGGCTTCAAGAATGTCTGAGACGGAATGGTGGTCATTTGGAGCATGTGTTTTAACAAACCTTAAAATCTAGCTAAAGGCGCCAAACTTTCAGTACTCAATTGTTGTTATGTCAGCGCAGAGAAAATGTTAACATTTTCAGCGTATTCTGTTTTAGTAATAAATGGTAATCAAATTAATGGGTTTCATTTATTTTGGGACACCCTGTATATCTGTCAAATGATTTGAGATATACCTGTCAAATGAATTGCTGCCCACGCATGGTTTGCTAAATTTCTCTTCCGTTGGTGGTCATTTCACCACGAGTTAGATTGTAGTTGGAGACGTTTTCAGCCATTAGCGTCAACTTTGTTATTTATTTATTTGAGAAAATGTCTTTCTAATTTTATAGTCACTTTGAGGTGCCACTTTTCTTAGTTTATTAGTCACAGCTTCTTTTTGTCGCAACTAGTATTCTTGATGTCAGTCAGTTTGTTGTGATATTTTGATTGTAGTCTTGAGTTTGTTTTTTTTCTCTGCTGATACTTTAGCCTTTCAACTTTTCACCCGTAAGCTTGCTTGCAATTTTCAGGACTGAGGATGCGCAATTTTACGTGAAATCGATTTCCTATTAAAATTTGCTGATCGATTCCTTGCTTACACCCATCGTGGAAAGTATTGTTGCAGTCCTCTCCTAAAGAAGACCACAACACATTTAGGACAACTCCGCGAGAGCACTGGTGAATTTGGCCGGAGTGCCCAAGGCACGCCCAAATTAACAATTAAGAAACTTAGACCAGCCCGTTTTCGTTCGACTTCACGTTCAGTTTTGTTATCAGACGAAAGTGTATTCACTCATGGTTTTATTAATTCAACATTAAGCACTGCGACATTTATCTTTTAATACAAACAACAAGGGTTTACTATAACATGGTGTATTGATATACACATAGAGATTTATTACAAGTAACAGGGTTTAGCGCAAGTTTTATTCTTTCATGGAAAAGAGAGAGAAGCCCAAATTGTCAGCGGCATCGTAGCCACTAGACCGAAAATCTCTTTTGTATAAGGTCGTCCATTGGTATGCCCACTCGGACTAAGCCAGCTTGGTATGCCCACTGTTGGATGTTCTGCCTAAGTCAGTTTGGTATGCCCACTACTGGTTTAGGTGTTAAGCTTGGTATGCCCACTGCTCAACTGACTGAACGTGGTGCACGCGCGGGTATTTATACCCAGAACGGCACCTCGTTTCTCGTCTCTCATTGGCTACTATGATGACGTCGTGAAACGTCATCACGTCGAGTTCGGACTTTTCGGAGTCGCTAGTAATTCCGGTTACGTTTTTTATCATAATTCGGATTGTGTTTTTTTTTGTTTTTATTAGTTTGGATCAAAAATATTATTTATATTTTTATCTGAATTGTATTGTTTTTATAAGGTTTTGGTTCGCTCTCTTCCTAGTGGTGACTTGCTATCACATGTGGAACACAAGTACACAATAGTTCAAACAAATACACAATACAATATTCTTGTAAACCAAGTGTTTGCAAAGCCAGTGTCCGTCTTCATTGTTCTTGGGTTTAGTTCATAACTTTAGACATTCTAACGTTTCTTCTTTGCCTTCACTATTTAATGAGGTTGTCGGCGAACTTCCAAATTGTTTTCTGAACTTGCTTTTGAAGTCTTTCTTTGTTTGTATTTCAGAGTCACAAGACGTTTTATGTTGAGGATGCAACGCGAACTCAACAGTACTTACTGTCAAATGATATTTTACATCTGACTCATTGGGCAATTTGTGTGCTATATCTGTCCAACATAACGCTCTGTGAGATAAATGTGTCTAATTTAGCTGTTTGTGTGTTAAATGTGTCTGATATAACTCGAAACTTATTTTTTTATGAAAGGTGGCCCACAAGCATGTGGAAAAATTTAAGCCACCAACGATTAAGTATGTCTGGTGGTCTCGAGAACGGCCCAAAATTACACCACAAGTGGTCCATTATTGGTTCGGTCATGTTGTTGTGCTCAGGTAACCGCACAAACATCGTTTATCTGAAAAATCCGATTTAATTCACCATCTGCTCACTCAATAATTGGGGCGTTTATGATATGCAGCAGCGAAAATGGATATATGTGACTTGCTGCCTTTTCAAGTCCGTGGCTGGTAGTTCGTGAAACCAAGCGCAAGAACGTTTAACCTTGCTCGGGAACTCAGGGTGGTGGACCACCCTGGGGCTTCTTTCTTTGTTGATTTTATATACTTATAAAAATGTTAGAAACCCATGCTTCCTTGAATTTTCCTGATTTTCAGAGACTAGTGGAATGGTGCCAGACTTATTTAACAAAAATGTCCCTGAAATCCTATATATAGGTACTATGCTACCCGTGGTTACCTGATGTGTAGCAAATTTCGGACACCTTTCTAAGTCAACATTTCAATGCAATTTCAAGTGCAAAACCTATTTGGCCAGATATGACCACCCATACCTTATATTTGTGAAGAGTCTTCCTACACCATCACTTTATATGGAAAAATGGATCTAACACGTGCATGACGTTTCTACCCACAAACAAAAATCACCTTTAAACATCCCCTTTTTGGTGTACCCTGCATAAAATTTATGTGATATGTACGTTTCGCCGGACAGATACAATTTTGTTGCGAAAGTGATTAACAATGGACATATGAAAGTAAAAAATAGTTTGGTCTGGAAATAACGGATGTAACGTGTCCCAGTAAGACGTATGCAATTTATGGGTAGCATTATACCCTACCTTTACTGACGCGTATAGCATTTTATGGTTTACTGAGCAGGAGTGAAATGAAAACAAACTTGAACCACAGATTGAAATTACTTTGCGAAGTACAGGAAACGTTTGTTCTCGTCCTAAACTGTCCGACACATTGTCGTTCGCACCCAGTTGTGCAGCAGCAATGTCGAGAATTCCTTGTTGGCAACTAAGAATGCTGAAACAAAACCATTTATCTAAAAACACGCCGTAGTAAACATGTTGAACGCATGAATGACATTTCATTGATGAAACATGCTGGCATCATTGACAAACGTGCAAAAAAGAAATCTGCTTACGATCGCGTGTCCAGCCACGCGGCGCGCGGGGCCTGCTATTAAAAGTCCACGCAGCAATCCGTGTGGAAAGGTTGTTCGTTCGGTGTTCACGGGACAAAGGCATATAGTGGCCCGTTTGGGCCATGTAAAGTTTGTGTCATATTTTTAAAAAATCATTGTAAAATTGTTACAATTGACAAATTTTTTGAAACTAAAAAATATGAGTTTCTCAAAAAGTATGTTTTCTTCTGACGCTCTTTCGATTGCGGTCTTCATCTTCTGTCTTTATAACGAGAGATTAGGTTTTCATGTAATAACGTGCTGGATTCTTACGATGCGGTCACATTGCATGCTTGTCAAAAATAATGTAGCATTGTAACAGCTCATGCGATATTGCACGTTGAAACACTCAACAAAGGAGGCGATAAAGACTCAATGCTTCTATGTGTAATAAAGCTTCATCGCGATCCAATGTAAAAACACTTTTCATTGTCTTCAGACATGTTATACTGTTTGCTGTAGGCGAAAGTGAACAAATCCTAGAAAAAAGCGCTGTATAACAGTATATCACCACAGTTTTTTCCATTCTATGTTTCTGCAGAGATGATGTACAATCAAACGCAAACAACTATTACAGTCAAAATAGAAGCCACACGATTCTTGCATCGGCAGCTAATGCCAATTTCTTGCTATTATCGTTCATCCAACAGCCGTAATCTTCATCCTTTAGCAGTTGCACAGTGGTGTATAATCGCACATTTGACCACTGCATCAGTTAGAAGCTTTTCATTTGCTTGCTTGTACCGTTGCCTTGAACTACACCTGCAGTCTCCCATGAACAGCCAATGCCTCATTTTGCAAGGTATCTCTTTTTTCTTCTTGTCCATGATACTGAACATTGCGCTAAAATGCATTTCAAGACAAAGCGGTCCTTGTAGACGTGAGAATAGTTCTTCCAACTTTATCAAATAAAGTCACCACGTTAGGTTCAAAAGAATCAACCATTAGCAAGAGCCGTGTTCGGTTATAAATATACAGCATTTTTTGTGAAAAGGATGTGATTTTATATCCAGTGAGATGTCACTGACAACGGATTTCAAACCCTTTGTCCGAAAAATGTTGGTTGTTCATATTCTCCCAGCGTCCTGCCCCGCGCAATACATCCTTTTGTATTGCCCGGGAGAAACAACCTGAACGCTTTCTCAGTTTCAGTAGACAAATCGGTCGATCATATAGACGAGGCCCATGCCCACATCATCGTGGCAGCGCAGCAGGTCAACAATCACATCAGCCTTATGTATCTTACGTTAAGCTAATCTCTTGATACACTGGGGGTGCAGGTTCATTTTCAACAGCAAATGCGCTGGAATGTTCATCTGATTTTGGAATGGTGCTGCCCTTCGATTTGATTGCAGCTGCGTAGTCGGGTGGTAGCTGAGAAAGGACATCGCTCGTTTCGGTGTCAGAATGCCGTGAATTTCCACTGGCAGGGACGCTAGCTCGATCTAGATCAGCGTAGGCGGGGGGTAGGTCGAGAGCCAAGCCATGGTTGCAGTAGCCAGTGTGACCGCTGTAACCAGGCAGGCCAAATCCCGATTCATTTTCTCCTCGGTGGTACGACCTTCGGGAAGTTGACCTTCTGGCCGGGCATACCCAACAAAGGAAAATTCCCACAACGGAAGCTGTCATTCCTGGACAAAAATAGAATAAACGTTGTTCTATATTTGTCATTCGCAATGTTTAAAAAATGGCTACATACTCCTACAGGTCATCAAGTGCAGCAGCTTCTTTCACTGTAAGTACACTGAAGCATTCTTCGTTCGTGGTTTTTGTTGCTGAAAGTAGTTGACTAAATCATTTCAAATCCGACTTACAGCACTGTTAAGATTTTAGCAAAGATGGACTTGGGAAAAAATTATGTTTATTTCCATTGCAATCGCTTTTGAACTTCTTTTGCAAAATTAACTCTAAAAAACTTTTATTAGAGTCATTCGACCACTAAATTACGGAGCTTTTTTACGCTGTTAGGAGAAAATCAAGATTTTCTCGGTTGTTGTGGTTTTCATTGGATGGTTGTCAGTTAATCTGCCTGTAAAAATATTAGTTTTGTCCAAAATTTGAGCAATATGGCAATACAAATATTGTTACAGGAAAGTCAAGGGATTAAGAAACGACCTCAACGTTTCAGGTGAACATTCTAGAAAACTGGAAAACTGAACCATTTATTACGCTTTTGTTCTTTCAAAAGTTGTTTGGTTGATATCAATCCGTTGCTTTATTATTACTGTTGTATCAGATCAGTGGTAATTATGTAGCTACGGCGAAAAGGCTTGCAAGTTGATCTGAGGGAACTTGCAACTCCTCGATGCTTTTCCAGCTGTTGAAGTATCTCTGTATCATGCTTATGTCTTTCAGCACAAGTCACTGAAATCTATATTGAGCTGCACATATTAAAGCAAACTTTTCTGTGGGTAGAAAGAAAAAATGATAAAATCGTTGACATTTCGCGAAATGATTGTAATTCGTCCACATAAACATTAAGCGAACTTTGCAACTTTTGCCTTTTCGAAAAATTCAGTGTTTTTGCTAAGCCTGTTTGTAGATATATGAATATGACAAGTTGAAGATGTTTTTATAGGTAAAAGATTTTCAAAAAGGTGAAAAAACGTTTTTTATGTTTTCGACAAAATGCATCACACTTCATCAGCAACAGCTTGATGTTATAATGCTCCGTAAATGTTTGATGATCATCAATACTGATGCAAACTGAAGCTTATGGGGTGTTAACTTTTAAGCAACATGGTTCAAGTTTTGTTGAGGGCACATGAGAGATTCACGATTTCGAAAATTTTTTCCTCAATATATTCTTTGAAAACGACGAAGATACTTCGAAATATTTTACGTCTTTGCGTATAATAAATTGTTCACTTTAAATGGCGCACGATGCTTAAGCATCCATGTCTTAATTACCTGCAGCGAACAACGACACTTTCCACCAGGGTTGCGGAGTCGGAGGTAAAATATCCGACTCCGACTTTCCAAAAATTTCCGACTCCGACCTTTCCAAAATTTCCGACTCCGACTCCTTAACAAAAAATCCGACTCCGACTCCCAGTGTTGTT
>Ga0210059_1017405_pt1 | contig 10243 bp, 7 predicted proteins | sample Ectturendosymbi2_FD_188042 | JGI IMG/M metagenome (GOLD analysis project Ga0210059, IMG submission 188042) | Ecteinascidia turbinata endosymbiont from Florida, USA - Sample 2 (SPAdes) (version 2) | ecosystem: Host-associated > Tunicates > Ascidians > Unclassified | place: Key West, Florida...
CCAAAACCTTCATGCCCCCAGATTTTGTTGTGCCAAGAAAACTTTTTCTTAAAACATATAACAAAAGAAAAAACCTTGCCTCCTAAAAATGTATTGTGATCCTCTCCAAACCTTAAAACCTGGATACGGGCCTGGAATTTTTCCCGTTTTTTGCCAGCCTGTTTGTGAATATCCCTGCTCCCGCCTCGCGCTCACCACGTGATATATGACCGAAATAAGTGACCGCGAGATTTGCCTCCAACCTCGGGCCGCAGTCTTAGAAAATAGAAAAGCAGCGCGTTGGGGTATTCATTGCAATGCCCGTCGTCGAGGTCAGAAACTTTTGACAACCTTTAGTTACAGCGTCACAGAGACTAGTTCTTAGTTCTTATTCAAATAGAATTGCACACGTACATGGAAGCCAAAACAACATGGGTTTGTGATTAGGGTCACAATTGCTTGCGTTTTACATTTCCTAAAATCATTTTAATGCATCGTTTCGCGGAAGGCTTAAATGCTTAAAAGCAAACCAAAAGCTACTAACGTTGCTGCAGGTAAGCATGTGCATCCCCATCTTTCACGTTCGTTAAACTCTTAGAGTCACCAGAATAATGTTAACGCGGGATAGTCAACTTTTCTACTGCAACTAGTGTTTTCAAGTTCCTATAAACCGGGGCTGCAACGTCAAAAATGTCAAATTAGCACTTGGCTTTAACCATCTTTTTTCCTAATTCGCAATGAACAAGGTTTTCTCTCGAAACTTTTTCTCTGCATACAAGTTTCGCTTCATGCGGTTGTAACGGTATCTCTGTTTAACAATAAGCATGCACGACAGGGTTGGCATTTATCCTGGAGCAACCTGGCGCCGTCGGACGGGCAAAAATTCAGGTTTCAGCGACTTAAGTCGGCCTTTCTCAAATGCTACGGTGTCCGTCTGCCCAGCCACTCAGCGCGTTTTTCTCCTGCCACATTCAGTGGCAATGGTTGCTGGCTTTCCGTTCCTCTCGAGGCAATATCGTGTCATAAATGCCTCAGACGAGGTCATCCACAGATTAGTTATTATGACAGTTAATCGTTCGTCGTCGCTTAATTCCTCCATATTACGTTTCAAGAATTGTTCACTGCATCAACGCTTTTGTGTGTTGTCCAGATTCATTCATCAGCATCAACTAAGTCTATCTTAATCACATATCACGTCCCCTATTCGTGAAAACAAAAAGGCCACTTAAACGTTTTGATGATCATAAAGTCGGGTTTATCATTCACCTTAGAAGGTGTGTGACAGTTTAATTTCTCACGCTAAATAGGACACAACAATGTATATTTATCTTGCAGTGGTACAGGGTCATTACAATAAATTGAAAGTGTGCATTGACTGCGACCGTCCTAGAGTCTTTGCTGGAAAGGGCAGTAGTTTGCCTTCACGGTAAGACTCAGTGAGGGCCGCAACCAGCTGAAATTTTCGGGGAGAGCGAATTGATTGTTACTTGTTGTTGTGCCTAACAACTAAAAAATACTCACTGGGGCTTTCACACTGTTTTTGAAAATTTCTGCCAATCGAGCAATTGCCCCCTCCTGGTTTCGAGCCTGATTCACTGGTGATGTCGTGCGTGATGTGCCTCTTTTTTTCGCCATCTTGTCTTGTATAAGCCGCCAGCTGTGTTGCTGCAGACGCATTGTTCTTTTCCTTTATTGTCTTGTGTATTTTTTTCCAGTTAATCCGCCGGAAAAACAAGGCAGTTTGCACGTTTTCGCCTAATTTGTATCTCCACGTATTCACAACATGTTTTTTTGAAAGAGTAACTGTGCTGCGTGATTGTTGACTGCGGACAGACTTTAAGTGAACGGTATAAACCAAATCTCTGCAACGGAGCCATGCTTGAGGTCTGGCTCCTTACAGTTTAAGTTTAGTCAAAATTTCGTGCATAAAAAAAGTATTTTCTTGGTGTAAGCAAATTGAGAAAAACCTGCATTGCAAGTTTCTCCGTTAGTTTGTAACAAAAAGCAAGAGAAACGATTTTGCTTATTAAGCGTTTGCAATCGTACTTTTAGATCCTAGAACCACAGCGCACGCAAGGAATACCTTACCCATAAACTTTTGCTTTATTAACATATCGTTAGTGTTTTTGAAAGTTTTAAAATAGGTGAATGATAGAAGGCTTAACAATTATGTTTCGGCTTGAGTCGATTAGGAAAAGGCAGTTTGCAATCGACACAGAAAACAATTAAAAGAACTATTTTGTCACACACTAGTACATTATACCTTTTACACGGCTAACTTTAGAGTCATCCCAGTTTTTTAGGTTAACGCAGAAGGATCTGAACCCTAAAATATTTGGAAGTTTGAAAATAAACTTAAGATATGTAAAGAGGTAAAAAGGTTTGTTCGAGGGTTAGAAAAGCAAACTTTTTTGTTTTCGTTGCAAACCCACGAAAGATACGCAGTCAGAAATTTAGAAAACGTACTTACGGAACAATAAGCATTTTTAGTACATCAAGACGCGTTTCTATGTATTTCAAACCTTGAGATTTTGATTAATTTCCTGAAATATTATCAACAGAAACTAAGTAGGAGTGCATCTTCCCGCATCGACACGCTCATAAAACCGCTTTGGCGCAAGTCTGAGGCATAGTTTACGAAGGTTTTCACAAGAACACGGATTTCCTTGGAAATGCAACTAAATCGAACGAAAGCAAGTTTATTTAAAATTTTAAAAAGAACATTTACTGATGTTCGTTTAGATTTGTGGTAAAATTCCGGCAAACACTTTTTCTGTCTGGGAGATACAAATGTGGGCCATCGAAGCACTTTACCAGCATACTATACTCGTACGCAAGGCAGGACTACCCTTGTTAGGGTGGTATTACAGCCGTGATTTTCTTTGCGCAGGTAAACTACTTGATTTCTTGGGGTTTCAAGTAACGCAAAGCCATGACGGTTTCTTCTTACCATTTTTTCATCAACATCGCTGACTTCGTATTGCGAATCTGGTTGTTTTTGTAGTAGAGACTTAAATTGCGTTAAAGTCAATATATTTTTGCTAAAACAAGCATTTTGTTTTACGGAATCAGACTTGGACATCAACAGATTTGCCCAAATTAAGCTGAGCTTCACATCTCTGCTTTTGCAGACACATCGGTGCATTGCGTTTCACGCTCTGACGCTGTTTTAATGTTGTCCATCAAACAATTAATTTTTTGGAAATTCGGTTGTTTTTTGCACCTAATTACATTGAGAAACATTTTGGGTTGAAAATGCAAAAACATTCGTCGTCTTTGAATGGACTTCTTGCTTGCGAAAACATTAGAGAAAAAATGTTATCTTGAAAAAGTAGACTATACACTTGAAACAGGTTAGTTATATACTTTTCGCTTTCCTGTCTTGAAACACCAACGCCTTTCGGTATCTTTATCTTATTACACCTAATCATCACATCACGCAAGAGCAGTCATCAAAGATCCGCTTACAGCTTCCTGCCTATTTACTTACACGTCGATTAGCAGCGGATACGTCTTGGATTCATCAAAGTTGGGAGGATCCCATCGCTCGTAATGGAAGTCTGAAAATCCATTAAAGTAAAATGCATTGTACTGAAGCATGTATTGGAGTTTTGTACCAACATGAGTATGAACATGCAGTGGTTCACAAGTTGGTCTCTAACTCTAAGACAAAGACAGAGGGTAGCACCAGAACTATGCATTCCCTTTTGGTTTGTGCATTTAGTGTTGCATGCATTTTTGTCAGTGGCAAATATCTGTTTTTCGGCCACCCAGAGTTCACACTAGAAGAGTGGTTCTTAAACTTTTTGTCACATTTACACTTTACCAATGTAAATATATTTATTTTACCCCCAACAATATTTAGTGTGTCAAGGCATGAATTTTCTGAAAAGGGCTGGGGGAGGCTCCGTTGGAAAAACGTTGTAAACTTACACTCAGATACATGAATTTTTGTGTTTACTGGAACGAATTTTAGGGTAATGCTTGTACGAAACTTGTCAGTCTCCGAGATGAAACTTTAATGAAATGTTCTTACAAGCAAGCATGAATACTTTTAAGAAGTGGTTCGCTGAGATTCTTAAAACTCCTAAAACAATTTCATACGAGCCGGCATATCACTGAATTAACTGAATCAAGGAGCGAAACGTTTGGAAGAAGGAATACACAGCCATGTTTAAATTTTTCTTTTTCTGAAAAATGACAAACAATTTCAAACCAGTCAGTCACTCAGTGAGTCTTTCGTGCTTGTTTTCTATGCATACACATTTTATTTTCTGGGACCAGTGGTTGAAAGAGATACTCTCATGTCATCTTTGGGAATCAATCGAGATCGATGTTTTGTTTTATGGTCTCATTGAGGAGAACTCTACCTCGCGCATATAAGTATTTTGAAAAAGGTATAATGACTTCAACTGCGCGCTTAGACAGCACAGAAAATTCTTCGCCCACTCAACACCAAAATTTGGAAACGTCGCAGTTGCAAGATATAAATTTGGAATAAAGCATTGTTTAACATTGAAGATCAATCAATTCATCTTTATAAGGCGCTTTGAAAACATGAGCCCGTGCCCTGATAAACTATTTTCAAAAATACTGGAAGGGCTTTACTTGCCAGTGCATGTCGATGACGAACACAAGGGTAGAAATGATGTGAACTGCCCGTTTATTCACCAGAGTTGTAAAAACTGACTCCTCTGAGCATAAAAGAAGCGCGGTCTGTGCATAGCGAGTGTATGTGATATCACGAGTGTATTTTGTTGAAACAAATTATTCATTTTTCTTGATCATCATTCTTTGCTAGTCGTCACTTGAGTAAACATTCGCACATGAAGATTTTCAACTCCACTGCATGTATATATATCGACAGTAAACCAAATAACACGAGCAATTTAACACGTAATTTCATTTCAGGGATACCGCAGAGCAGGAAAATGACGGGGGCATTTTCCCCTGCTTTTTCAGAAGGGGGATGAGGTTTTTGACCATCATCTGTTATGATGAGGTCGACCCGAAGTCCACGTATGATTCTAGATAAGTTATCTTCTTCGACAAAATAACTGAGAATGTTGAAACCTGCATTCGATAACTATGAATAACTCATTCACTGGATGTACCAAAAAAGGCTGTCCACTGTCCAGTCTATAGCATGCTTTGAAGGAAAGAGAAAATGGCGCTGGAGTCTGACCATTGTGAAAACGGTGAAATTTATTGCACAACAGAGGATTTTTAATTCTGAAAAAGCTACAATCTCCTTTTACGTCCAAACTCCAAATGAAGTCATGAACAGAATCGGTGTTGTGCACATAAGGTGCTGAAACGAATCTGATAGTCTACACGTATAAAGATGAACTAAAAAGAGAACACATTACCACTAACGTGCAACATCTCGATTTTCTGTGATACATCCGTAAACCTACTTCGTAACAATGCTCTGTGACGCCTGACATTACGCCTCTCATCAATCCACGACCAAAACTGTCGGATAACTAGTTAAAATAATAATCCAGGATATTACATTTTGTAAAAATGTATAAAAATGTATGCTTGCTATAATTTACGATTGAGAAAATTTACCCCATAGAAAGATCAAATTTACCCCTGGGGGTAAATTTACCCCAGGTTAGGAATCACTGCACTAGAATGTATGGAGCATGTCATCACAGCGGTACGGGAGCCCAATTTTTACGTAATTTTTTTTAACTTTTAAAAGTTTTTGCCCAATGGCCACTGAGGCTTGCCAGAGTTATTTTTATTATTTCAACGATGTTTTCTTCCCACTTGTCTTATGCTTATATGGGTAAAGGGCAAGTGCAGATCTCGAAAAGCTTCCGACATGGGTTGTCATTCGCACTTTAAACTTTCTCATGGGGCGCCGTTCGTAAAAAATTACATCGCGCACATTTAACACAAGAAGCAGTTATATCAAGCATATTTAGCTAAATCAGCCAGATTTACAGATTTAGCTACATCCGACAGATTTAGCAAAATAGACAGATCAAACAGATTTAACTAAATCAGACTGATTTAGCTACAGTCCATTCAACTATATCGCTCAAGCGTGTCGACTGACAACTTGTTTACCGTGCCACTAAATCTGACAACTAGGACCGTTATTTGAAGGCAGGGTATTTTCAGGTATGCTTTAATACTTTCTTCTCATAGTATTAGTTTGCGTAGAGCCGTAGACCATGGATGGAAGTAAAGTTCTGGTGGTGGTTTAAGGCCAATCTACACTGAGAAGTTGCCAGGAGTAGCCGCGCACGATTCTTTGTTTGTTTTATTGCGCCCAGGATTTGCCGAGCCGTGCACGAGCGCAGAATTACCCGACGCAACAAAACAAACAAAGGATTACGCCTCGCAACTCCTGGCACATCCTCAGTGTCGATTGGCCTTAGGTGCAATTGTTTACGCAAAGTTTCAGATTTATCATTGATTTTGCCAAACACGGTTACTGGTTAGGCCTACTAGTTTGAAGTGTCCTTAACTGTTGCTAAATCTGTCTGATTTAGCAGTTTTTTTGTGTTAAATGTATCCTATACATTTTTTTCGAACGGCGCCCCATACTCTCTGGCCGTGCAGTCGTAATCTCAAAACGTTTTGTAATTGTACGTCGTTCGCGTCGTAAAGTCATGGTACTCTCGGGCGCGTGCTCTATGTGCGTGCTATGTTTATCAAACACAAAAAATGCCTGGTAAAAGTTCAAAAATTGTTGTCCGAAATAACTTTGAGTAGTAACAACTTGGCAAACACACGTTCTAAAATATTAGTCATAATTAAATTCAACCTGATTTCGAAACACAGCTTTAGTGCGCCCTGAGGTCAACTGTAAATGTGCGAAAACTTCAGATTGTTTCAGGCGGGTCGTTGGTAGCAAATGCAATTAAGCAAGTTTTACAAAAGTACCGATACTTGTTTTGCAAAATCTATCAAGCAGAAAGAGGAATGAAGCACTTTTTATCATAGTGATGTAAGGATCTTTTTTATGCTGCATGATTTAACCAGCTAAAGACTTCTAGACCGGGATCGCGTTTTGAAACAATGAAGTACTTTTAGGGTCTGTCTGAAGGCATAGACCAGCTTTGTCAGATGGTCTTTTTCACTAAATGAGCAGCGGTGCGTTAGCTTTAGCAAGGCAATTTTGATAACACAGTGGCATTGCTCAAATACCCAACGCTCATTAGTACCACCGAAGGTAATGATTATCGTAACAATTTGTACAAAATTTTAAGTCATGACAATGCCAACATAGAGAAATGCAGCACGTTCAAAAACACATTAAAAATGCCTTTGTTTTCTAAATACAGACTCGACATGAACACAAAATAGCAGTACTGTAACACCAGCATGTTTCTGGGGGGTGGCACTCTTCATTTGTTGACGTATCAAAGCGTGAACAAATTCACAGTATATACGAACTTTTATTTTCTCATCATTTGTTCACATGCATGTGATAATGCAGCAATCGACGGTTGACACGTTTTGATTTAAAGAGCCTAAAAAAGTTTGTTAGTTTTAATGAAACAGTAACGAAATGTTCATTTTTTATAAGCAGATTCCATTAAAATTTATAGCGTTTTTTTCGTTTCTATACGCTTATCAAAAAAGGATTGGCATTTGGTGAAGATGATAGTATACCCTTCACAAACTTGGCGTTGTCTCTCTTAGTTTTTTTCATAGGTGATAAGAAACTTTTTGTAAATTTTGTTCCTTCTTCAGAAATTTCTTTCCTGCAGATGAGTACATTTCATGGAATATGTTGTTCGTACTCGGTGAGACAACGCTTTTGCAATGCACTGGCAACGGCTACTTTTTTGCGACTCACCAGCTTTCATTCATCTATTCATTCATTCATTTACCGTATCCAGTTTCACTTTTGATTATTCCATACGATTTCTGAGCCATCTGAGTTTCCTCCACAGCGTCTACAAGATCTTTGTTTGATTGTAAAATATCTACTGAGCTCAGAACGTCATCAGCATTTGAGACTGTGTGGTTGACTGCGTACAGTTCGTAAAGAGGCGGACCCTCACCTGGGCAAAGAAAAGCGTGTTGCATCTTGCTGTTTCCAGTTCCAAAGACACCATACAATATCAAAGCTATATCAAAGTTTCCACGTTTGCAGTTTTTCCACATTTTGAAATGTTCAACGAGAAAAACATAACTCAGCTTTAAGTCAACTTAAAATTTATTTCAAAAAATTTGAAACAACCTAAGAATATGACAGACAATTTCTATCCAGCATGTCACAGCAAGTAAGGCGATAACATGAAGCAGAATTATTTGGAAAGGTATAACGCTCATGAGGATATACTACACTTAATCATCTGTTTCCAATAATTTCAAGCCAACATCGCTTTATGTTTACTGCTAAAAGCCGAAAACGACCTTCCAGTGGATCAAAATGAACAAACACAGTTAGCCCTCCCTAAACTCTCAACACTATTGTTGTGAAGTTACAGTATTTATTCGACAATCTTGCGACAGGCGATAGCCTGATTGGTGCAATTTTTTTGTTTCTCCTCGAACTTTCGAAACAACAACGACACAAGAAAAATAGCAGCAAGTATAAAGCAGTAGTATAGAAGTAAATACAGTAGTGAGTACAATTAGAATCTATTACAGAACTCTAGAAAGTCGTCAACAACCCTAAAAACAGCAAATAACATAGGGTTCGACGCATCAGGTACGTTAACTAAAAATAGTCGCAACACACCAACGTGGTGCAAACTCTCAAAGTGTTCAGTAAGTTCACACTTGGTGAGAACTTAACGAACATTTAATTATTATCACGTGCTTCACGAGCGGTGCCGTGAACGTCGCAGTGAAAGAAAGTGTTGTAGTTCCGTCTCTATATCGCCGCATACACAAACACGACAATTGTTTTTTGTAATATCGAACGTGCTGCGGGCGAAGCGAAGCATACAACGTATGGACGTCAGATGGGGTTGATTCCTAGCAGGCCCATAAGCAGAGGCCGCAGGGGGGCAAATTCCCTAAAATTTTTTTGTCTCCCCTGGAAAAATGTGTTGCACATACTGTAGTTTAAAAGTATTGGACATAGTTTAAAAAATTTAGGCCCCTCTCAGAAAACTCTTTGCCCCACCTGGTGTCCTTAGCTGGTTACGGACCTGATTCCCAGCAGTAGCAGATGATGGATACCATTTGGTAAGTGATATTGGGAATTTAGACGATTCATGAAAATGGAGTGGTGGCTGCAGATTTAGTTACAAGTGGGAGAGAATTCCACAACCGGTGAGCTTTACGGAAAAAGCTTACAGACTTTTCAAACAGCGGAAATCTCAACATTTTGGTTGTGGCGTAAAGTACAAGGAATTAATTGTTTGAACGATGTGCAACAACTGACGGGAAAGGGCAGGGCATCATATCAAAAATTAATTTGGAGAACTAACGACGCAAAGATATTTCTCTACTTGCATGTAAGTATGTGAGGTTTAGATCAGCTATAATACATCGTTAGAGGATGTAGTTTTAGGCAGTGCTGTGGAGCCGGAACTCAAATGCAGGCTCCGGCTCCGACTCCTGACATCTTTAGGTTTTGACTCCAGCTTCTTCTTGGTCTTCAACATTTAAAAGTGTTTGGCTTCTTCACCAAAATGATTTGGTCCATTAAATATTATTAAATAATAGAGGTAGGTATACAGGGGAGTCATTATTAAATAATAGAGGGGAGGGTGATCATTCTTGTGATTAGATATGGTCATAACAACAGATTTTTGGTTTGAATGCAACACTTCAAACCTAAGACCAGTTGTGTAACGTACGTGCAGAGATTTTGAGTTACTACGCTGTGAAACTGAACAGAACATCTATCTGAATAAAACAAGGTGGTGTTATCTGCAAAAAGGCTATAGATGCTCTAATGTTCGTAGCAATATCATTTACATAGATTAGAAAGAACACAAGGCCTGAAACAGATCCTCGAGGAATATCAAGGCTAGTATATTTAGGATCGGAACGAGTCTAGTTCAAGAGAACGACTTGAGAATGACAGGAAAGATAAGAGACTTGAAGGTTAAATAGAGAGTGAACAATTCCGAGCTGTTGCAATTTAAAGATTACATGATCAACACGATCGAAAACTTTAGTTACAGTATGTCGAGGAAAACTGCTGTGAAGTTTAAGTAAAGATACAGACTTCCTGACTTTGCGTTTTTCAATAGGTTTCATGCTGCAGCTCCTGCAGCTTTTTAACGCTGTTTTCGACTCTGCCTCGACTCACCTCTGCATCCTATAACGATGTAAC
>Ga0210059_1017406_pt1 | contig 10242 bp, 7 predicted proteins | sample Ectturendosymbi2_FD_188042 | JGI IMG/M metagenome (GOLD analysis project Ga0210059, IMG submission 188042) | Ecteinascidia turbinata endosymbiont from Florida, USA - Sample 2 (SPAdes) (version 2) | ecosystem: Host-associated > Tunicates > Ascidians > Unclassified | place: Key West, Florida...
TAAACAAAGCAAAATAAATGAAGTTTTTTTCTTGTTTTCAAAGATACGAAAGAATCATATTGTTGAGGAGAAAATGACTGCCAGAGAGGTTACGACTTTTTACTGCAATTCATAATAATAGGCCAATAGCGTATGGGGGGCCTCACTTACCCTTGCCACGGCACTGTGGTTAACCCACTTAATTTGTTCAAACATGCAGTGATGAGATTGCAGTTCGCTCTTGTCCGCTCCTTTGACTGCAGAGGAAGGTTGCGAAACTAGCGAGTGGGTTGTTCTACTGTGGGTCTTTGTTGCGTAACAATAACACGGCAATAAATCCTCAAATGTTCACTTCGAGTTGCGGAAGTGGGCGTTTTTCTGCATGTGACCATAGAGATCCCACTGCGAGGTTTTTCCACCCAGATCTGCTTCTATAGTCGACCTGGGTGTCTAGGTTTAATTATCAAAATTCTCGAGAAATCTGTGTTTTTTGAAGTGATAAATTCATCAACAATTTCAGTGTGTTCAACAATATAAAGATAACTTTACTGTATATTACAGTGTTTGCATGAGCGCATCCGGAGAGAAAGTGCGCATATCAGATGAAGCAGAACGTGTTCAATCGGTTTCATGTCCTCGTATAAGACCATTGTCGGGGTTACATATATTATTTTATTGTCTGTAATGCCAACTGAAGAAACAGGCGAAACAAGGGTTAGGACTGATTGTTTAAATTTCGATGTTTCCCTATGCATACAAATTAAAAAATAAATTTCAATTAGAGGAATAAGGCATTAGGAATATATTTTGTGGGATTTTAGATCCCGCTACAGTTCAAGATTGCACAAAATTTCCTAGTGTAATAACAAATGTACTCCTACAATTATTGAGACATATCATCAACGGAGTATGTTACCAGCGTTATAAAAAACGTCTTGAGTAAGAAAAAGGTCTTCCAAATGTTTGTGTTTGCGTTGCAGAAGAAAAGTTCAAAGAGGAACTACAATTAAATCAGTATTCGATTGTCGTTTCAAATCAAATAAGGACACTCATATTTTTTTGTTCGTAACATAAATATTTTGTTTTATTCAGACCCGTCGCCAGGATTTCGCAGCAGGGGCACCAAAAACCACAACGGGGGGCAACATTTTTTAAATACAATATTGGATATATTCAGCAACCGGGGGACCAAACATGAAATGGGGGGGCAGATTTTGAATGGGGGGGTCAGGGCTCCTGACCTTTTTCAAATTTTTTGGACTTGGATTTTACAGTTGAAAAAATTTTTGGGCTGTGATTGGACTTGGACTGAGTTTTGAAAATTAGGACTGGATCTGGATCGCAAAATATGACAGTCCGCTCATATATGCTGGTGGGAACACGTCTTTATCGTTAAGGTTTAGTTCTGACTTCTTAGTGAGCACTAAGTGCAAAGTTATATTTGCTGCCGCGAGTTTGCGTAATTCAGCTGCTCAGTTTTTTAAGCCTGCGTGGTGTTCTAACTTTAGTAAGTTGTCCGATAGTCTTGTCAACATATATTTCTATTTCTCATTGCTTGAAACAGTTTTGTGAGAAATTTTGCTGATCGATTCCTTGCTTTCACCCATAAAAATTTTCGGATCGATTCCTTACTAACACCCATCGTGGAAAGTACATACTTGAATAGAGATATGTGCAAGTGTGAATCGTCGCAAAAAGATGAAAGCAGATGGCAGTCGACTGATTCCTCGAAACCGTAAAGTAACTCTAGTGCGTTTAAGTGCAGTTTTGTGAGAGTGTCTTTTCACCACTCGTATTGTTGTGGACCTTAATTATTCTTAAATTATGACTTATTTGTAGAAAGTGCTTGAAAAAACGGATATTAGGTAATTTATGAAAAGAAAAGCGTTTGTGATAGCCGAAGTGCAGAAAACATTTCAAACAAACGATTAAGAATTGAGGTTCAACCAACACAGACAAATGTGGAAGAAAGAGTAAAACGTTTTGTGAACGTCCATTTGCATGGCATCGTCAACAACCTGTAAAGGATCAGCAAAATTTGGACGTTGTCCCACCCTGGAAAAATTTCTGCGGACGTCCATGGGATGCACTGATTTCGATCTAATTCTTGGACCATAAAGCACGGTGCTATTTGGTTCAGTTCTTTCAAGTCACTCAAAAACGATAAATGCCAAAGTTATCAGTTTCCCTGACGTACTGCATATACCAAATGCAGTAATAAAAAATCTCTACAATTTTGACGCGTGGTGAACAGCCTAAAAATATGAAAAACCAGTAAAGGAGTTTTTTGATATTCAAGCGCGAGGCCCCCAAATGCGCGAGGCCCCAGGCATTTGCCCGGTTTGCCCAATGGTTAATCCGGCTCTGGTTATGCGCCTTTATTTTTTTTGTTATTTCAATTCTTGCTGACTATTATACGGTATTGTCTTTGTAATTCTTGTGTTTTTTTGTTTTCCTTTTGGTTTTTTCTTCCTTTTCTCTCTTTCTTTGCGTTGATTATGCTCATTCACTGTCTTTCTTTTCGTTCCTTTTTAGTGCTTGCTTACCTACTCAGAACCGTCGCCAGAAAGTCGTCAACAGAGTGGTTTACGTTCGTGCAGGGGGTCTTGACATTCAAATTTGACAAAAATTCTACTAATTTATAGTGTTTCATGTTTCAATTTGGGGGACTTGGAGCTTTGTTTGGGGGGGGCAAAGCGCACCAAGCCCCCGCGGCGGCGAAGGGACTGTACCTACTGCGTATAATAATACCTACCGAATCATGCATCACAAACTCAGAAATGTAAGTGTTCGCCCACACCAGGTTACCCATTGTGTCAGGACCTTTGATGCCCTGCTTAGAAACAATTTGTATTGATTTTTATGTGATGCGCATCTTCATCTAACTTTTTTATCCGTTCGCTTCAAATGTCTGATGCTTTTTACAAATCTTCATTTTTCCTCAATTATTCAACACTCCTGTATGATGGAGACCAACTGCAGTAGTTGTTGGCGCATTGTTTCGGTGTTTGCATCTCACCAGTACTGCTTTTGTGTAGCAAAAATGAATCCTGTGTGCATCGTGTACAAACCAAGCATACAAAAAGTAAGAAATAGAAATGGTGAAACGCTAATTGCTAAATCCTGCTTTACAATTCCGGAAATTTAATTGGATGTCGATCTCATGGTAAATGCGTTGCAAAGCATTTGAAACCTTGATCGGAACAGTTTGCATGCCTCTGTGCGCTAATGTGCCCTCCCATCTGACTTATCTTTCACTTTTCCTTCTCTGTTATCTGCTTACCTCCGTTTTGATGTTAGAAGGCCTTCATTTCTCTCAGTCTCACGCTACTGGATCCCTGCATTATCATGGGTGAATGACGCTACAATTGCAGCGTTGTTAAAGTGTTTTGCTGCCATCAGCGTGGGTCGTGTGCAAACACATATTCTGTAATGCGTCATGGCTAAACATTTTTGTGCTCGAGCTTGTGTCGTACGATTGCGTCTGTGATATGGACCACGAGTCTGTAATAAATTATTATTATTATTAGGGTCGGCCAATTTCTTGACCTCGCGGACATTTCGCCAATCCGCGTCTTCTTTTCTCTGAAACACGAAACATTCTGAAATACAAGTTGGAACCCGAATCTGATAAGATTATTTTTGATGAAAAGCTACTCATAGCTCTGTGGATCGTTTGTCAAGACAGGGTTGCGGAGTCGGAGCCAGAGCCGGAGTCAGATTTGTAAAGAGTCGGAGGTTTTTGGGTAGAGTTCGGAGTCGGATTCCTAACAACTTTCCTAACAAGTCGGATTTTTTGTCCGACTCCGACTCCGAAAGTCCAACTGGATCATTTTTTGCATCACACTCATAAATTGGGAATTCCTGTTGAAATGCTACAATTTCTATTGAAACGTTTGTTGAAACAGATATTTCTTGCTGCGCACCACGATTTCCATTGATTTTAACAGTCAAATTTCACCCCCTTTGTGTTAAGGTGTCGGTTCGGAAATTCAGGAAAGGTCGGAGTTGGATATTTTACCTCCGACTCCGCAACCCTGTGTCAAGACATGAGAAAAAGGCAGCGTTTCAGCAGCATTCAAACGTTTTGTGATTCAAAGAAAATTTCGCAATAAATACTTCCCAAAACATATCTTAAAGTGGTGGAGAAATTTTACAGTCCACGGAAAACTTTTTCAAGATGGGTTTTCAAGATGAAGAGCAGATTCGTTGACCACTACTCGCCTGCTTTGACATTACAAACTTGGCCGAAATATCTGCGGAGATGAGAAGTTTGCGCGAAGAATCGTGCAGGATGTCTTTTGAGTGAAACGAATGTAACAAATGATTTGGTTTCCCAATACAAAACATCTCCAGATCATTAACGCTCTTTGCTTAACATACTGACTAATCGCTGCTGCCATGTACATACTTTAGTGCAGGGTTTCTCAACCTGTGGGAGGAGTTTCCGACGGGCCACGGCCTGGTCTTACTGAAATTGAATAAGTTTTGCAAGATGAACTTTTTAATCGAAAACATTCGTACTCTTCGTCAACTATAAACGACATAATACGCTCTCTTTCGTCATTAACGTATTTATTCCATTGTTAGCCGCGGCTTATAATGTTTTTTTCATCATATCGTGCGGCTTACAATCAAGGGCGGCATGCATTTTTTTCTTTAGTTTATTGAAAGGTGTAGAATGTAGATGACGCTAAGTTTTTCCTTGACTACATTTTTTCGACCAAATTCTCGACAGGGACGGATAAATCAACGCGAGGCCAATCTGGGCAAAGTTGTGACCGCGAGGTTTCCGTAACGCTTAGCTCAACTACGCAGCTCGCTCAGGTCCGATCCTTTGCTTGCATAGGCAGGTTGCGAAACGTGCTAGCGGATCGTTCTACTCTTAGTTATTATTGCGCAATAAATTTTCAAATGTTCACTTCCAGGTACGGTAGTAGGGGTTTTGCCGTATGTGACCAGGGCTCCCACTGAGGGTTTTTTCCAACCAGATGCTTTTTTTAGTCCACCTTGGTGTCTAGGTTTAATAATGAAAAATTGCGTGAGATCTGTGTTTTTTGAAGTGATAAATTAATCAGCAACTTCAATCTGTTCAATAATATAAAGGTAACTTTATATAACAGTGTTTACATGCACACATCAGGTGAGAAAGTACGCATATCAGATGAAGCAGAACGTGTTCAATCGGTTTCATATTCTCATATAAGCTCATTGTCAGGGCATATATACAGTGGTGCGTTTAAGGGAAGGCAAGCGAGGCACTTGCCTCGGGCCCCCCTTTTAAGGGGTCCCCCGCAAAGAATTTCGTGCGTAAATATTCCTCATTTTTGATGAATTATTTATTATCAGCTCATATAATATTTTCCGAACCGCATCATAATTCGGTATTTTACCTTCAAAGGTGCCCCCAACAGCAACTGCAATGTGTAAATACGCAGGTTTCAAAGGGACCACCATGGCAAAGGTAATGTGTAAGTAGGCTCACTACGCTTTCAATGGGGCCCCCAAGAGCAATAGTAATGTGTAAAGTACCTTGCTTTCAATGAGGCCCAACAACAACTCTAATGTACAAGTAGGCTACTTTGCTTTCAAAGGGGACCCTAACAGTAGTTGAAATGTGAAAATGCCTTGCTTTCAAATGGGCCCAAAATAACTGTATATTGCATAAGCACGTTTCTTTCAAAAGGCCCCCAACTTCACGAATTTCTTTGGTGATTCATGTTTCAATTTGGTAATTCGAAGCTTTCTGTAGGGGGCTAAGTGGTAACGGGACTGAATTTTTGGGCCCCTGTGTCAGCGCGGGCCCCCCCAATTGGGGTATGGAGTGCGGCTGATACGGCTCTGCGTTACGTCATTTGTGAACGGAACGGTCCCTTTGAACATAAACATTTTACAGTTTCCTTTTACGACAATCACCAAATCAACCTTCCTGACAGTTTTTCTTAATAATTACAGTACAATATTCACCTGTTCCTCATTCATGTACAACTGGAACAAAGCATCATTTCGAAATAATAAAAACGTTTGAGATACAATTTCACCCCTACGCCTCGGTTGTCTCTTTGTGCTTTTAGAGAATGCACGCCATGTAAGAATTACAGTCACATTTTGTGTGCAAAGCTTATGCTGCATGCCCTATTCCGCCCACAAGAGTTTGCTTTGTTTAACTTTTTAGGATTTACCAGAACGGCATTTGCGAAATGTAAGTTTGCAATGGAGAAAAACACATGAAAACAAAAGTGAAAATTGAAAGATGTTGGTGTTGTTTTCAGCAGGGAGGTAAATGGCTCATGAACTCAAGCACAAGTTCTCTTCGGTGTGTTTGGCTAGATGAAGGAGATAGCTTGTTATTCGTTTCTTGAACTCGTCTAAGATCTGACCTTCGGCCAAACAGCGTTTTTGAATAAAAGCTCTCAACAAAGCGACCTCGGCAGTTGGTGCAATCAGCGAATCTGCTCTGACTGCCAGCAGGCTGTAAATAATTGGCCAACACGTGACCTCGAAAAAAGTGGAGCAGCCCGGTTTGATCCGGCGCTGACCAATCATATACGTTCAGCTTGTTTGTTTGCTTGCCTGAGGAGGGGAATAACCGATCAAGGCGGAAATTTGATTTACGTCAACTGTGAAGACGCTGCAGCAACGTTTGAACAGTTGTTCCCAATCGTTTTCTGATGGCGTACCGCTTGGGGGCCAGTATTGTCACCGCGTACCACCTTGCTCCAGGAAATCTCATTCAACCAAATACCATTCGATTCGATCAAAAGTTTGAAATCCTACACTTGACACAAAAGCAACATGAACAAAATCGCGGTGAGAAACATTATGGCCATTGTTAAAACCAATAGAAAAAGTCGAAATGCAGGAATTCATAAACAGAACCCGATAATTAAAAGCTGTGATTTCAGTTTTTTTTAAGAAAACAGAAGTTAGGTTTACTTGCGTACAAGCTTGAAGGCCTTTGCGTACCACAGCTTGGGAATCACTGCGTTTGAGAAATGATTGTGGCGGCAAAAGGTCACACCGAAATGGTGCACTATAAAAAGGTGAATGCTTACACTTCAACAATAGTGCTGTGAGAAATTGTTTTCTGTCATAAAAACATGGGATGTTGCTTAATGCAACTAGATTTTGGATCGTAGCAATGCCAAAAACGCTACGACTCATGCAGCAAACATGGATAATGAATCATGTACATGCACAACTATCATCAAATAAATGACTTATATTCTAAAGTGGGAATTGCACAGTCAGTGGAACCACATTGGTTGCGCATCAGCAAGTTGCTTTGAACAAGAAACGACATGCGTTGCACATTGTCTCCGATGAGCAATAGAGATTATCTGCCATGGAATGGAAATAAGACTTTTTTGCTGTCGGCGGGTTTGTTATCATGTATTGCATTCACAGAATGCGAGGAAAATAAAGATCAGCAACCTAAGAGCATGGATGGCTGCGCGTCTCTGTTTTTTGCTAGCAGGTTCATTGAGACTCGACTCTACTGTCACTTAGTTCAAAAACGATCTCAACAGAGAGTCTCGTCATTGACAACAATAATTTCAACAACTTTGCTGTCGTCATTGTTGAAATAAGTGCTGGTATGCTTTTTAAATCGGTGCCTTAAACATTCCAGATTTCTGCACAAAACATTTGGATTCAGACGTGATTAATTCCGTTTGAAATGTAAATAGCAAGAATTTCGCAAATAAAAACGCACTGTTACAATCAAATATTGTCTGAAAGCTTGAAGCTTGGCTCACAAAACTTGCTACGGGTTGATGATTCGTAATTCAGTCTTACGAACTTTTCACATGGCAACGAGTTCAGCAAAATGCACATTCAACAAAATACCAAAACGATAACTGTATCTCAAGGAGTGCTTGTTGTACAACATGTGCTAGTGAATTTTCAAGTAACTATCTCCACAAGGGCGACGAATTCGAATCAATAAATAATTTGTTTATATGAAATAGATTTCACGTAACTGCATGCATCCTCTATCCTGAAATCTGCAAGCAGTGTTGGGAACTAAAGAAAGGCCAGAGAAAGAAAACAAACTCGAGAATAAAATGCATTAAATTAGTAGAAACACATAGGCCCTACTGGGGCAACAATAAAACAGGCCGTTCTCGAATATTTACTTTCAGTAAACCTGACACAATTATCTCACTCTAATTACAGAGCAAAGAAACCACAGGTATGACCGCCGTGGCTGTGACGCAACACAAGCTGGTTGTAAATGCGCAAGTTGAAATGCGGTCTTGAGAGGTCGTGCGAACTTACAGATAGATTCTGGGAAGGGCCTTTATATAGTAAACGTTGAAAAGGAAGGCGCACATGACCGTAAGAAACTATGTGTGTGGTGAGACTAATAGAGATCAATCAATGGGCAAAGCGGAATGACAACAAAACGTATGTCAATGAACATCGCAAGTTGACAAAAAAGGACAAGGATTATTCCACACGGGGGGGATCATGCTTTGAATATGAATTTGTGCGTCAAGTCCACTGGTTTTCAACTTTTTTCATGCAGCTACCACATTTGCAACCTAAATTAACCAAACGACCCCCTTCCAAAAATTTCCAGTCCGGCATATATAATGCAGTTTTGTTTGCACAATAGAAAATCGCAATGTTTAAAAAATAACTTACGATATCACTGTGTTGAAGAAAGACTCATTTAATTCATGCGCTTGGCAGCATCAGTGGCGTAACTATGGGTTTGAGCCAGAGGGGCAAACGTAGCTGAAGGGGGTCCATTGGCTGCAGTTCGGGTATGCAATAATTAGTTCCTTAAAACTCATACGCGTTATTCCACAAAAACCGAAGATAGTTGTCGGGTGATGCAATCAACTTTAATTATGTAAATGACTTTAAAGTAGAATTTCACGATTTCAGGTAACCTATCCTGTCTAAAATTGATACCCATCAGTGACTTGTGAGTGGGTAAGGTAGGTTTATGATTTATTTAAGACACACCACGCGGCACCTGAATTTTGGTAATTAACTCCAAAATTAATTCCACTTTCTTTTAAGCACAAAATGCTTGACTTAATGATGGGGCATGGGGTAGATTCTGGGCACTCCCTGAGTAAACAACAAAACAGATGGAGTAAGTCCAAAACGCAATTTTTTAGCAGTTCATTGATCTCTCCGTGTTATTGATAAAATCACATTCATTTAGCAACTACGAAGCAAATAATGCCAAACAATTTTATCTAAATATGGAGCTGCACACCATACAATTACAAATAGGTATGAACACAGCCGTAGCAGCCCATCTCTGCTCCCCTAAAATGCTTACAGGCCCTCCACCTGATGGTGATTTGTAAAACAAAAGATTTCTAAAGCGTTGTTGTATCAGCTCTATTATCCGTCAGGATTTAGTTGTCGCTGTAATTTTTCTATCGAAGATCTACTCAACTGGCGGACCGTGGTCATAGAGCAAAACAAAAGAAATCACTGTATACTGTAGTGGCACACCTGAAAAATATTACAAAACAATAACCACGAAAATATCATAAACAATGTCACATTGTTATATTATCAAAACGGCTTGGAGCGAGTCTTTTCGCATGCAAAAGCCTTCATGACATCATCCAAAACTAGAGAGCGCGCACCTAAAGCTTCGATTGACAACATGGCTAATAAGGAAAGTCTTCTATCTGTCATTAGAGGCCTGTTGAAGGTTTTTGATCAGCTTCAATTTGCTGAAACTCCTTTCAGCGATGGAAACAGTATCGAGGCAGTTTAGCATAATCCGAAATGCAATAAATACGTTATGATAAACTTCATCAACACATGTCTTGAGAACAGAGCTTAACATACGGAATTGGGTCTTAATCACTGTCATTTAATTAACGGCGATTATTTAGAGATGTTGTAATTATATTCAAATATTAACAAAAATTAGCTGGAAATCAGAATCAACCCTATCTTTCAGTTATGAAAGCACTGTCATCGAAGGAATACACCGGAGGCCGTTCAAAGCAATGCTGGGCGATGAACGTTTTCTTTCATCTGCGTTTAAGTGAAGTTTGCTTGAAAAGCATGCACATCGTTCTTTCAACTGACCGAAATGCGCATGCATAAACGTTTCTGGTGTCTAAACTTGTTAAAGTATGGATGATAAGTGATAGAACTTCAACTTAATGGAGAGGGAAGTGATGTGGCGGTCGGTAGATGGCGCCACATGTAAATAAATGGTCACCGCTAGATGGTGCCCATGAGTAACAAGTCACTGTGATAGCCACCACAAGCGAATTA
>Ga0210059_1017407_pt1 | contig 10242 bp, 9 predicted proteins | sample Ectturendosymbi2_FD_188042 | JGI IMG/M metagenome (GOLD analysis project Ga0210059, IMG submission 188042) | Ecteinascidia turbinata endosymbiont from Florida, USA - Sample 2 (SPAdes) (version 2) | ecosystem: Host-associated > Tunicates > Ascidians > Unclassified | place: Key West, Florida...
CGGAACAGGCTTGGGCTTCAAAATGAGGCCCGTTAACAATTTTGGTTCAGATCATTTCATATTTATTCAGGACACATAAAAGAATAGGGAGAGGAAGCGCTATGCTTGCGATGGAAAAACGTTTAACGTTTCAGGAAAATTTCAATAGGTTGTGATAAATTTCGATACGTCAACTTCAAAATGTGTAAACACATTAGTTTTCGAGAATTTTCCATTCCACCGTTGCTCGTGATAATTAACTGCTTGCGACTGGGTCTACCAATTGAAATCATGATTCGCTCTGTGTGCGAAACGTCACACCACTTGATTTTTTACGAAAAAATGTTGATTTTCCGAGGTGATGACGATTGCTCCATGGCGGTTTTATACTGCTCTTCTGAACGGAACTTTCGTTGTGTATTTGGTTTTGTTTGTTTCAACAGTCATTTTGCCTTAACTACGAGATTACAGAAACGTTCGAACACTGAGTTGGCAACTGTTAATGAAGCAATGCAATTATTGAAAAAGGAACAAGCGAAGAATTTTCTAAGTTGAGAAACAATGACTTGACAGGATTAACTTATGGGTGTATCAAAGCAGCATGTCCATGAAATTACATAATACCACAAGGTTATCCTGTGAGCGTGTAGGCTCATGCAGCGAACATAAGCTGTGTACTGCGGTATTACAAAAACGCTCTGATAAATGTTAGGATGATGTTGTGTGAGTGGCAGTCCTTCGAATGTTAAGTGGTGGTGGGGATCACTGTACAAGTTCCCACTTCCACTTACAACGTGTACCCATCGTTCATGCTGAAAAAATAGTTCTTCCAACAATGGCGAAATATCCATGTTCACAATTTTGTGCAAAACGTATTTAAATGGCTTCAAAAGCAAAGCAGTAGTTAATCACAAAATAATTAATCCCTGAAGTGAATAATTTCCAGCTGGAATGCATACAACAGCTCAGAACTAAAAGCAGCATAACATTTTAGCAGTAGTGTTGTACAGAACAACATAAATTGGATCCAAATTCTTAAAGTACCGTAACTAGTCACCACATAGGCGACTGAGTTTAATCCATGAGCAAATTTTTTTTAATAGGAAGTCGATTTCACGTAACGCTACGCATCTTTTTTCCTGAAATCTGTAAGCAATGCTTACGGGTGAAATTTGAACGGCTAAAGTAAGAGCAGCGAAAGCAAACAAACTTAAGACTGAAATGAATAAATCTTTCATTGCATGAGGAAAGTAAGCTTTAATCTGTCTTCAGCATACTTTTAAACATTTCAAGAAAGCTGAACTAGTCGGGATTCGCTCTCCGGGTCGTCGACATGTAATAGTTCTAGGATTTCTGCAAATTTTCGAGGATTCAGCCGGCTAGCTCTAGATTCTTCACTTTGCCATGATTCAAAATTGCACGCATCTGTAATCAAGTAATTCGTCTTTCAAAACGGCGACTGAGTTCAATCCACCCGCAAATTTTTTTAATGCGTTAAATATTCTATGAGGAGTTCTCTAATGACGTTCAAGCAATTGGGGGGGAGGCAAAATGAGCGTCTTAAGGATCAGCTTATTCTTCTTTTGAGCCAGTTCTTCTAACCACCGCTTGGCCACACTTGATCTCGGGGCAGGTGTTAAGCAACCAATCGTTTGTCTCATCGTCCAGAACGGTCAGGCCGTGCAGTCCATGAGAAGCTCAATGCATTGGACATTGGAGGACAACATGGTCGACGGTTTGTTCTTCTGCGCCACACTCACAGTCCGGAGAGGAGGTCATAATCCATTTGTGCAAACAGGGGCGGAAACTTCAGAGACCGGTGCGGAAGCGGTTAAGCCGGACCCAGGCTCTTCTTGGAAAGGTCACTCCGGGGGGTGGGTGCCGGTGTTGGAAATGAAATTGCGGAGTCTTGTGGGGTTGTCCGCGCATTCCGCATTCCATTGATAGCGATCAGCTTGAAGCTACCTTGAGAAGCTGCTGTCTTCCTCCTTCCCAGCTTGAGGTATTAAGCTCTGATCACTCATAGTGCCTGCACCAGTGGCATCAACGAATTCAAATAGCGGTAAGTCCTCATGGTTACATCTTACTTCTATTTTGTTTTCCAAAACTCCTCGTTTCATTGAGGGTTGCTCTGTTTGTCATATCTCTGATTTATGAGATGTGACAACTGCTGCGCCAAAAACAGTACGAAAACGCAGAGTCTCAATTACATTCTTAGCATCAGCTAGTCCACAGAGCTTTACGCTGTCAACCTTTGGAGAATGATAAACAAAGTCAGTGCACGATTTTCCATTGAAAGCTCTAGGTTTGCTGTGAGTTTTCAAGGAATCAACCGACTGGGCTCTGCTTTCATCTTTTAGCGATGATTCAAACTCGCACATGTCTATATTCAAGTAACTAGTCTCCACAAAGGTGGGAGGCTTGAAACCATCAGCAATCTTTTTATGTTTTTATTGCCCAGGCGAATTATGCTGGTCGCGTGAGACAGCATCCGGTCGTGTCACTTGTTCAAGGCGGAGCGGTGAACCTTTATTTCTGGTCGACATTGCTCCTCATGGCGTCTTGAAAACAAAACCTCAAGTGCAGTCGTCTTCTACCACTTTCTTTGGTAATGCTTTGCCATTAATTTATCTATGAACTCGAGAGGGCAACTTTCACACAATGCGCAGCTTTCCAATATCCTTGTGCTTACCAGAAACGGTAAGACCCCGATCTCCAGAATCCCCACGCAGTAACCGCAAAATGAATATGTTTGGCGTGACCAAAGAACTCGAACAACAGTGTAATGGAATAAGTTTTCCGTGACTGTACTGCATTTGGCTTTCTGCTAGTTAGAAATAAAATAATACCCTGTTGAGTCTTGCACTGGCCTCTTCCGTGCCTGCTCTGACAACGAACGTCCAATAGCAACACCCACATGCAAACGTCCAATCCATGCAAATGGAATGTTGAGCTCGATACTGTTTCGAGCACCGTGTATCGCATCGAAAATGCAAAAGACAGTTCAGGAAACAAATATCAAACCTTTACGCAAAACAGCGCAATAACTCGTTATTACTGATCAGTAAGCTTTTGCACAGCATCTGCCCGTAACCCCGTAACTTCAAAAAAGCTGAAAAAGAATATTGTTTTCTAAGACGATGATTGTTGCAACGAAATACAGTAAACATATTTTTAGTTTTTATATCATAACTTATGGAAACAAAATAAATTACAAAAAGGTCATACGGATAATTTTACTCCAATTGCGCTTTGCTCGGAAATTAAAATTTTTGAGTTATTGCCTATTCTGTTGCAAGTTGCAACCTGGATTCCACCCGAAACTCTTATAAAACATACTTTCGCAAACAATTGTATGGCCACAAGGATGAAATGTGACTGAAGCATACTCTTCGTCACAAGATTCGCACGTAGAAGGATTTGACACATCAACGGTAGACTTCGTAGCTTGCGGTGAGGACGAAGAAGAAGGAGCGGGAGTGGAAGACTGCAAGAAGTTTTGCCAGAAAGGTTTGCTAAAATACTTGTATTTTGTTGTGCAATGTGTGACTAAACCTGAGAAACGAGATCATATACAATGCATACCTGTAAGTTGTTTTCGCATTTAAGTAAACCTTGCACTAAAAAGTATCCAAAAAGTCTGGCAGAAGATAGGTTAGTGCGTTACCTTAGGCAGCCCAAGAAAAAGCACATTTGGCATGCAGTCAAATGTCGTTGCGCAACTATTAATAAAAAAAGTTCAGCAAAAGTGGCATAAATTTTTCTTTAAAAACTATCAGAAAAAAAGTGCCAACAGCAGTAGTTATCATTCAACAAGAATTCAGCTTCACTCACTGCCGGACGCCTATAAGTTACACTGATACAAAAGCGGGTACAGCATCAGGGAATTGAGAAGGAAATCGTGGTGTTTATCATTTTAACAAGTTCTTCACTTAATGATTGATAAAAACTAAGCAAGAAAGACTCCAGGTAATGAAATGGTACAGCATCCTACTAAAGTAAAAATCTTCAATTGTGAAAAGCAGGTAATGTAAAATTTGCTGAGTTACGCTTGTTTCCACTTTGTTCATCAACAATTAGTAACTATTGAACCAATCCACTATTTAGAACTAAACTTGCAGCGTAAAATAGCCTGTGCTTTCATAAGGCTACGTTGCGAGTGCAATTTGCGACTATTTGAAATATAAATGGTATTTACAGATGGCGATTTTTTCTGATATTTCTATTTTAAGAATATTGGTGGATATTTTCCCCGAGAACAGCAAATTAACTGACGATCTTGTAACGTTATGGGACGGTGATGGATATAAAATTCTTCATTGTGCTTACCATTTGTCAACAGATATCGATTTCAGTGATGGCAATGCGCAGGTGTGGCTTGCTAAACATGTTTTGAAAAGATTCATTTTATGTGTATAGTAAAGGATGTTATACTGCATTCAAACTCCGGGTTATTTTTATGAAACGTCATTGCTTTTGGCAATTGTTTTTTATACTGAAATTGTTTATAGGAGCTACACAGAGGTATCGAAGAGCAGAAATAACGTCATCAGCACATTTACATTGAAAGATCAAAAAGTACAGAAGAAAAGAAATGTTTTGATTTGTAAAAGAGCATTAATTGTAGCTTACTTTCCGGATATGAGCAAAAATCGCTTAATAAAACTTGGATAATTAAATCGATTTTAAATGTTTGTCATATATTCGTTATGCCTTCAAGAAACCAGATTTTTTTATTTGTGACCAGAAACCACATTGCGAAACATCTTGGACAATTCATTTCACTACCATAATGCTCACCGTCGTAGGTGCCAAAGGAGTGGGTACTGTCTTCTGAGGTGCTGCAGTGGGTTCTCTTGTCTGTGTACAGGGAGATCTCTGCATGGATGCTGTTGAGGCTACAATGAAATATTGCTAAAAATGTAATTCTTTGTTGGAAAAACACAGTTGAGGTGAAATAAATTTAGAAAGATTCTGGAATTATCAACTTTTCTCATTAATTTTGACATTGATGTAATTTTCTAACGAAACTCGTAAGGCGTTCTGCAGCTGGTTCTATCTCTCAAGCAAATTGATAGTCATAGCACAGCTTTGAACTACATCGTCTAAAATTTGATCATATTTTAGGTAATGTGGGAATGCGTGAGATTGATTGATTGATTGTTTCATGTGGCTCAGCTAAAAAACAAAAACAATACAAAATGAGCCATCGCCCAATAAGGTTTGGTGTGGTCAATAATGGTTAAACAAAGTATGAAAGAAATAAAATGATAATTGCTGAGGCACAAAAAAAATAAAACATAAACCTATGCAGTGCAATTTCATGCCAAAAGCGGGATGTGCACAGGAAAGAACAAGGAACAAAAAGGGAAGATATATAGAAAACAAACAAAATTATATTATTTGAATTACTGAAACTCTCAGCATTTAGTTCTTGATATGTGAAATGTTGCTAAAATACATAACTATGTTTCTTTGTCCTGTAAGAGGTGCTTTTTAATTTTTCGTTTAAAGGTAAAGTGGCAGAAGACTTAATTCAGTCTGGTATTGAAGACCACGCTTTTGGGTCAAAAAATGTAAGGGAACATTTCCGATTATCGCGTGATTCCATAGGGAAATCGTTAATATTGAAGTGTGATGAACGCAAATGTTTGTGTTGATCATGCCATTGGTTAAAACGGAATGACTTTCTGCAATGGAATTTCATAAAAAAAGCCTTTGGTGTTCCGAACTTTCCAGTTAGCTCCAAGTAATGTTCTTCAGATCACACATGATATGCAAACAGAAGTTCGATTTTTTTATCTTTACTTTGTTATAAAACCCACACTGCTAACACAAACTTCACTTTTGTCCAAACCACATGTCCTCCTAAATGTGTTGTAAGCACCGTAAAATTTGTACAAGTTTGTCTTAATGACCCGCATTAAATTGTGCATGTTGTGCTTCTCTCTGATACTGATGTAAGGATCTGATAGTTCTCTGGGTGCAGTGTGTTTGTATTACATCTCCATTGATCGCTAGACAGTACTCGACAAAGTTTGTTTTTATGACATCAATGGATCCAGTGTGATTTCATAAGGGCTCCTTATCTGTTGTTTGAAAGGCTTTCCGTTGCAAGCGGATTCAGAGCACCTGGAAACGGAGTACACAAAATCTGTGGGCTGGTCATAAATTTTAGCAAGACGCACTAACGTTCAAAAAAGACCTATTACATCATAGAATGGATTCCTTTATGGTTTGAAATTTCAGAGCTTCCAGACAGTGTAACACTTATTGATGCACTTAACGCTTATTTCGTGCAACAGCGTAACACTTATTGATATACACGCAGTACGCACCTCAAAAGGTAGCCGTGACAAAATATTCAACGTGACAAAAATAGTTCAAATTTCAACTAGATTAACAACCTCTCTTAACCTGGTAATTCGACAGAGTTATCGGGATTTTAAACAAAGTTTGCATTTACTCTAACATGCAACAATGAAATTCAAAACTCTTCCTCAAGTTAGCCACAATGAGATTTAAAATACTTGCTCAAGTTAGCAACAATGAAATTCAAAACCCTTGGTCAAGTTAGCACAAGTTAAGCAAAAACCTTCAGACGACAGCCACAGACGCAGGTTTTAGTCAAAGACGCAGGCCCAAAAGGTTTCCGAAAATAGCGACTTGTAGAAAAGACAATAGCAAGGGTCTGTTATTGACCAGCACTCGCTCACATTGCCGCTCTCAAAGAAAGAAGTACGACAACTGACTAATTATGCAGTTGGAATGTCACCAGGTTATCTGAAACAGATGCTGTGACATAAAGTCAACAAAGAAGGAAAAAGCGCAGCTAAACTCAACCAACCACGCAATTATAAATACAAATAAAGCGACACAACGCAACAAAGATACAGAAGAACTGTTTGGCTGTTACAGTAAGTGGGACTTCTCCAATGCATCTCCGAAGAAATACACATTTGAAGAGGTTTTGATGTAGTTTGCAACTAAACAGTCACTCAGGTGTAACGACAGACAGTCTTTATTCGTAAATTTTTATTATTGTGAAAAACACGTCTAAAAATCTACAAAACTGCTAAAAGCTTTTAGCGTGAACAGGACAAAGCCCAACATTGTAAATTACAGTGAGGATTTGCAAAAGCAATCGCTAACTGTCGGGAAAAAATATCTGTATTGATTTGCTTCATCTAAAGCCTTTTATTCGGAGGTACGTCAGAAGCAGTGCGTGGTTCTTAACCCGGGGTTCGCTACGCCCCTAGTGGTCGTTTGTCCATTTTAGAAATGTAGAAAAATCTTGGCGTGTAGACAGGAGAGTTACATTAATTTATTTAAAATCTACATAGAGTATTTCAATCAGGAGTTGAAATTAGACGCTAAATTAGAATAGCAATATCCAGGACCGCAACCAGAGCTGTGCGATTTACTGTATGGAACATTATCCAATTCAAAACAATTGAGAAACACATGCATCTCGCATGACCATGAATGTTGGTGTTTACGTCATCCTATTGGCGTGTATAGCTCTTCGGAATCCAACCAATTTTTGAAAAAAAAACGCCTACGACGATATGCACAAAGGAATGAAATTTGGTGCTTCCTATATACGATAACCAAGTTGCATGTTGCGTTTATAAGATTTTGCATTGTTCACGGAGAACTTACGTGGATCATATCATACACTTACACGACGAGACCTCAATAACGAAAATAGAGAATGTAGTGGTTGGTACCGCAAACAAACCAAAGATACACACAATATTGTTTAGAATTTACCTGAACAATTATCGATTACTGAACGCTAGAAAAAACTTCTGTTCTTCAAAAAATTTCTTCTTCACTCAAAAAGTACAAAACAGCATGTAGTATCTGATACAAAGCAGGGTAAACCATGATTTACTTGCAGCTTTTTCAAGAGCAGCTGGATGAAAAATCCATACCAAGCGTCTTCCAGTTGATGCAACCGAAGGATGATATTCCACAATCACACCACCATCTGCCATGGCTCCTTTTACAGAACCATCTTTGCCTATGAACTGAAAAACAAAGTGGTTTACGTGCCTTAGTTTAGGCGAGGTAACCTTTTATGCCAAAACCCTCAAAATTGCTGTTTTTCAAGCAGCATCCAAAAAACAAAATATTTTTACTAAAAAACTATAGTGGTTTTTATCATTTCTATTTTAGCAACAGTTTATCTTGCATGGTCTGCAACTGCCTTGTTAATGATTATTGACAGTTTACTTTATTCGCCTAATTTTGTTCATGTTTTTATTATAACTTTAACAGAACTCTCACAATTGTTGGAACATTTCGCCAAAATTTGTTTAGCCAAACCTCAAAAGGTTTTCAAAAGTGTTGTAAATGCAACAACGAAACTAATGATTTTTTAGCATAAAACTATATGAAACAAACATGCATCGCAAAGAGGTAACGAAGCGAATTAGCATGATGGGCATTACTAAATCAATATATTCAACTATTTCTGCAATGCTTTTTCTAGGTTAGATTCAAAGCATACACAACTACACGCACAATCAAACTGCAACGACTACAGAAAACCACAATGTCTTCGTTCCATCAATTTTTTTACTCCTTGCTTCTCTTCCTATTTGCTCTAGCTTGTCAGCAAGAATTGGGGACAAATTTAAACGAAAATCTGTAAAATTTTAAAACTAATCATTCTTTAAGCATACCGTCATGTACCTGGTTCTAATGGCTTTTCATTATCCACATTAGTGATTTGGTCAAAACATCATGCGTTTCACGAACGTGCACTTTTTGCCATCCCAAAGTATTAACGCATGTGAGCTTTGGCATGATGGACTGCCTACTCAAAAAGTCAAACTTTCAGACAGCAGTATTTAAATAGCTCTCTACTGAAATGGTTTCCATGAAATATGTGAAACTTTGAAACGCAAGTAAGCAGCTAATCCAAAGTAAGATGCTAATTTTTAACAGCAGCCACAAAGGTATTCCTGCTAACATTCAGGAGATGTTGTTTTGTAAAATTGGACTTTTTGCCAAGCTCTTCCAAATTGGGGCTTTTGCGAAATAAAATTAAAATTAACTGTGAAATGGCTTTTCACTTGAAACTCTAAAACACAACAACATATTAACTGTTTTAGAAAAACCTAGCAACGTTTTCACAATTAACAAGCAGAACATGATATAAGAACCCAGTACAATCTGACATACCAGCGCAGGATTCAATTCTTGCGCGAGCCATTTATTACTATCACGATTTCCGTTTTTTTGTTCTTTTTTGAAAAAATGAAGATCACAATTCTTCCTCAATATGTACTTGCGTTTGTGAAAAATGAATGTCTAGTTTGTTTTGAAAATTGATAATTTTTCTCTTGCGTACATGTGATCGCCGCTGACTAGGAAGAAATCTATAGGGCAAAAACGTTTTTCAAAATTATCTGCGATGTTTCGATAAACCAATTTACTTGTTTAAATTTTCTCAATAACACAAGCATTAGATTACCTCACTTATGCTATCATCCCATTCTCCACTGCTCTCCATCAAGGGTTCCAGCAAATCAACAGGCAAAGTGCACTTCACGCGCTCATTGTTGCTGAATACTGGTTTTGGATCTTTTGGTTCTTCACCTGAAATTCATAAAAAAGTTTTTATTTCCGTGTGCAGGTTTTGGATTAAACGACAATATGAAGCATGATCAGGGGCTTGATTCCAGGGCTGTGGAGCCAGAGCCCGGAGCCGGAGCTGGGCATTTTGTCTGGAGCCGGAGCTCAAATTAAAAATCAGAAGCCGGAGCTCAGTTTAAAATTTAGGACCGGAGCTGGAGCTATGAACATTTGAGAGGTAGCTGGGGCTCCTTTCCTAGATATTAACGTTTTGGCCAATTAGACTTCCTTTACCTAAAACAATGCTCTTTATAGCACACTAAAAGCGATTGTTACGAGCTACGGCGCCAGAATGCAACAATGGATCTGCAAGCCTTTGATGTTTCCTTGGTTTAATCATCGCTAAGGCTGCGGCATCGTAGCTGGCGAGCGTGGTGTTACTTGTAGAACTGTGGTTCTCAAGCACTATTCTAAGAGCCGCATGCAATGGTCAATGGTCAATGGTTTATTTTTTCATATGACTCAGCCAACAAGCAGAAGCATCATAAAAGCCATCGCATGCAGTAAGCCAACCATTAGCGAACATTAGAGCAAATGAAAACACAATGGCACAATAGTTATCAGTGTGAACAAAGAGGGGCGCTGTGTCATATAGGATTGGCGAAAGACCGTGGCGGT
>Ga0210059_1017408_pt1 | contig 10242 bp, 4 predicted proteins | sample Ectturendosymbi2_FD_188042 | JGI IMG/M metagenome (GOLD analysis project Ga0210059, IMG submission 188042) | Ecteinascidia turbinata endosymbiont from Florida, USA - Sample 2 (SPAdes) (version 2) | ecosystem: Host-associated > Tunicates > Ascidians > Unclassified | place: Key West, Florida...
TGATGCCACCACCAGTACACTATCATCTACGGAGAGTGAGGCAGAATCTCGTACCCATTCAACCATGGATGCTGCCTTAATAAACACATCATTTGAACTGCGCTCGGTATCACCTTTAAAACGACATGGCAAAAGTAAGTAGATGCAAGCTGCTTAAGTTCGCCGCAAAATTCTCAAAAGCACAAATGTACTTCTTGGCTATGTGGAACAGGAAAAGGCATCAGTTCAGATCTGTGAAATGCAAGATGATGGTCTTGAAAAAGATAATAAAGAAAAGATTGAACATTCCGATTGACTTTGCGAAGCCATTAGCGAGAAGATGCAGTCAGCAGACAGAATCACCAAATTGCAGCTTCTTACTTTGAACCCGATACTTGGTCAGTTGAAAGAGCTGCACAACATTTTGGGGTTACCAATTATCAAGATAAAAAGGCAAGAAAAATGCAAAAAGAGCAAGGAATTTTACCAGGACCAGAGAAGAGCAAAGGTAGAGCTTTAAGTGAAGAAACGAAAGAACTTGTAATAAACTTTTATCAGGATGAAGAGTTTTCCAGGATATTACCTGGAAAAAAAGACAGTGTCAGCTTAGGTAGAAATGTACATAAACAAAAACATTTAGTTTTATGCAATTTGAAGGAACTGTTCAGTGCATTCAAGACCGGATATCCATCAACCCAAATAGGTTTCTCTTCCTTCTGCAGCTTAAGACCTAAATGGTGTGTCCTGGCTGGAGCCAGTGGTACACATGCTGTGTGTGTTTGCACCATTCATCAAAACACCAAGCTGCTCATAAATGCTCTAAACAGCAAAGAAGACTACAAGGATATGATGAAACTCTTAGTGTGCTCTACAGAGAACAGAGATTGCATGATACGTCAATGCAGTGAGTGCCCATCATCAGACATTCTGAAAGATCACCTATTTAACATTATAGGGGAATATGATGACACTGAAATAACATACAAACAATGGATTACAACTGACCGGTCAACTCTTGCACAAATGACAACACCAGTGCAAGAATTTGTTTCGGTATTAATTGACAACTTGGAAAAGCTTACGTCACATTCTTACATTGCCAAATCACAATCCAGCTATCTACAACAACTGAAAGATAACATTTCAGCAAACACTGCCATTCTATTGTTGGATTTTGTAGAAAACTTTGCCTTCACAATTCAAGATGAGATCCATTCCTATCACTGGAATACATCGCAGGCCACATTGCATCCTGTTTGTGTATATCATCGTGTCAATGACCACCCTCGATGTCATTCCTTTTGCATTATTTCTGATGATATGGATCATGATGTGTCATTGGTTCACCAGATACAAAAGGAATGGATTGAACATGCCAAAAAGAAAATACAAGGCTTGACAAAAATAGTATACTTTTCAGATGGATGTGCAGCCTAATACAAAAACCAAAAAAACTTTCTAAATTTATGCCATCACACAACAGACTTCAATGTAGCAGCAGAATGGGTATTTTTTGCCACTAGTCATGGCAAATCTCCCTGTGATGGGATTGGAGGGACCATTAAGCAAACAGCTACCAAAACAAGTCTTCAACGACCCTATAAAGGCCAGATATTAACATCAGCCCAATTATTTGAGATTTGAAGGATAAACATACATGGCATTAATTTTATATTTATTTCCAAAGAAACCATGGAACCAGTTCGCACTGCCATGAACCAGTGTCACCAGATAGCTGAAAAAGCCATACCTGGAACCAGGAATTTTCACTATTTCATTCCATTAGGTGACAAAAAAGCTGGCATCAAGAGGGTCTCATGCCAGGATCATTACGACCTTGTGCTTAATTTTGAGCATCAAAATGTTACTACCAGACCAACTCCTCACAGCTATGTGGCCTGTCTCTATGACAGAAACTGGTTGATTGGAATGGTGATTTCAGTGAATGATGAAGAACATGATGCAGAAGTAAAATTCATGCACCCACATGGCCCTGCAAGATCTTTTTTCTGGCCGTCTAGGGAAGACCTGTTCTATGTACCATACACCCACATTCTGCTCAGCATTGGCATGCCTTCAACTTCAAGTGGACGACAATACAGAATTTCAGAAAAAGATTTAAAAAAGATACAGTCAATGTTTTCTGACATGAACAATTAAACAGACTTGTAGTTATGCTTTGATGCTACATGGATTTTGTTTCATCTTTGAATGTTTATTTATAGTACAGTGTTTTGCTAAAAATTTTTGCAGTTATTGATAAGTGTTGCACAGTGAAGCATTATGTATGGCAGTAAAGTCACATTTAAGGTGGAAGATTTCTATGTAGACTATGTAAAATTACCCTGCTTGAGGCTTAGTGCTCTCATTCAGCCATAATCTGCTTAAAAACGTGTGCTCAGTAAAGCATAAATTTGCACAGCTTGATTTTTTCTTAACTGAAGGACTGGGTGGTGTGTTTGAATCAATTTCAGTGTGTTCATGCATTTTTTAATTGAGTTTGTGTTATGTTGTTTGCCCCAGAGCAACCTGATTCAATGAATAATTTTGAAAAAGGTGTAAAAGTAACAATTAAGAAAACAGTCTTTTTTCACGGTAGGCATCAAATTTAATTGAATTTTCTTATTTGGCATGGTAGAGCATTGGTATAAGGATAAAATGTGAATTTCAGCTTTAAAATTTTATACCCATTTTTTTACAGATGTTCAAAGTCGGGCTTCCGAAAAATGTGTGAAGCAAATTGAATGCTCTATTATCATAAGCAGTTCTCTTAGCACTTTTAAAGTTGTTTTTTGACTTCCTTGGGTCTTAAAATGTCTGTCCAGCAATTTTCAGCCATCTAATGTCATCAGAGGCTGAGAAATTAGGAATTTAATAAAAATTTAAGCATGTTCACTGAGGTGCAACGAGTAAAGCTGACGTTTTTTAAAGTAATCATAACTCCATAATAATGGGAGTTTTTCAAAAATTTTTTTGCATTTTTTATTTTTCAGTGATATCTACAAGTGTGCCGAATTTCATTGAAATACAAAACACTTGGTGTAACCCATTTGCTCATTTGGCATGGAATGACCCAAGTGCATATGTTGTAAAATGACTGGAAAACATGTTCAGGACATTGCTGGGAAGTTACTGATTCAATATCAATACTACTGTAGTTTGGTATCAAAAATCAAAAAAAACTTGAGACAAAATTTTTCAAATTTAGATACAAATCTCGATACCCTTAAAAACACTGAATACCATTGACAAATCGATACCAAGTATTCCTTCCTATCACTACCACCAACCAGGGCTGGATTAACCATTGGGCAAACCAGGCAAATGCCTTGCACTTTTGGAGGCCTCACACTTGACATCAAAACACTCCTTTACTGGTTTTTCATGTTAGCTGTTCACCATGTGCCAAAATTTTAGAGCGCTTTGATTACTGCATTTAATATATAGGTTAAGGAAACTGACAACTTAGGCATTTATTGTTTTTAAGTGACTTAAAAGAATTGAACCAAACAACATCATGCTTTATGACCCAAGAATTAGATCAAAATCAGTGCATCTATACAAATTTTTCCAGAGGGGCAACATTGACATTTTGCTTATCCTTTTCAGGTTGCTGGTAGTGCAATGCACATGGACATTCACAAAATGCTTTAGCCTTTCTAGCCCATTAGCCTGTGCTGGTTGAACCTCAATTCTCAATCTTTAGTCAGCTGTTAGAAATGCTTTTTTCTTTTAATAAACTGCTAATATCCATTTTTTCGAGCAATTTCTACAAATAGTCATAATCTAAGAATATTCAACAATCAGAACATGAGTGGTGAAACAACAAGAATGTTGAACACCTTCACAAAACCGTTTCAAGCAATGAGAAGTAGAACTATATGTTGACAAGACTATTGGGTAACTTGCTAAAGTCAGAACACCACACAGGCTTTAAGAAAAACTGAGCAAATGAATTATGAAAATTCACCACAGTAAATATAGCTTTTCACTTAGTGCTCACTAAGAAGTCAGAAATAAACCTTAACGATAAAGACAGATTCCCACAAGTCTGCATAGATGTATTCTAACAAGCCACATTTTTATACTGTGTGAAAAGAAGCCTGCATACACTGCATGAAAAGAAGTCTGCTTTGCCGCAGAGTGACAACCAGCGTCACTTCAATAAGTTCATTACTAAATATTATTCGCAAGCTACTGCCTTTGTAATTACTGTATAATGCTTGACATAACCATTAGTTGCAAAGTGCTTGTCGTGATCATGAGGGTATCAGTCTTGGATCAAACAGATCATGTGACAGCTAGTAGGTGCAACTATTGTAAAGCTCCCATCACAAAACTTCAATCAAGTACAGGGGTGCATCTATCTAGGGGGTCTGTTTGGCTGTCATGACAGACCCCTTTGTACCGCAGGTAGGCTACTCAGCATTAAAACCGATGATAAAATATCTCCTCCGCCGATTATGCTAGAGAGCTGTTCAAGGGCTCAAACGGATTGGACAGTCTTCTAGATTGCACTCGAAAGAAAAATTTTTGGTTGGGGGATGCGGATTTTTTGTGAGTGACGTCATAAGTAAAGTAGTTTTTGGGCCATTTTGGCTGATGTTGCTTGGCCTAAGGCCCAACCGCTAGGTCAAAGTATTTCGCTGAAGTTTTCATTAGAAACTAGGCTCGAGTCCGAGTCTTTCGAGACTTTGATCAACTTTCTAGCGTTTCTGGTTTAAAAGTTATGATCTTAACTAAACAATTTAATTAATTAACTAATTAGTCAAAAAATTTTATTAACTTAGATGATAACTTTTGAATCTGAAACCCCAGCAGGTCATCCAAAATATCAAAAGACTTGGATTGTAGCCTAGTTTCCAATAAAAACTTCAGAGAAATACTACCATCTAACAGTTGGCACCTAGGGCCAGGTGAATTTGGCCAAGGTGGCCAAAAAGTCCTCCACTTATGACGTCACTCACAAAAAAACCGCACCCCCCAACCAAAAAATATTTTTCGAGTGCAAGCTATAAGACTTGCCGCGTCTTTTGACATTTCGACAAGGTCCATAACCCGTACAGGAGTGGAGATATTTCCGCGCAAAGCCACGTGCAATCGAGCTGTTTTTTTGCGAACCGCTTGAATTAACCTGGACGTCAAAGTGTTAACATATTATCAGTCAAGCGTTGTATTTCGAAAATAGCATTTTTGGAATTGAGCAGTTGACAATGTTGTTTTCTGCGCAAAATGTCCTACATTGATTTCAAGTAAGTCACTTTTACATTACGATACTAAAGTCATCAGAGCAATTGCAACTCAATCGTTCTTTTCCGCAGTGATTTCGCAAGTATATTTATTACACCACCATCTTTCATAGACAGCGCTACACAGATGCAGTTGTGCAGCTGATCGTCAGCTTCGATTTTATAAGTGTATGTACGTATGTACAAACAGCTCTCATTGCTGTGTGGCTGACATTTTCTAAATGTTTGATAAGCTAAGTATCTTTTCAGCACCATGTTGCTAAGAACAAACATCGATTGTGATTTAATAAATGCACTGTGACCAAAAGCAATGATAATTTGGAAATCTTTCCTCGTGTGTTTCGACAATCAGGTCAATACCACTATCTATTCTAAATAGTTAGTTGTGCTAGGCTACTAGCCCTACTAATCAAGTTTGATTGATTGGATTTTAGGTAGAGCTCAATCAATAAGGCTTTTTTGGGCCGATACCGATGTTGTTATTTTGCATTGCTGATAACCGATGCCGATATTTTGCAACACTTAAGCCGCACTTGAAAGACAGTACTTCAGTGCGATGAAGAAGCGTATAACATGGAATTCTGCGCAAGCCTGGGTCACTGAGATACTCAAAAATCACGGCCTTGATTGCAGGCAGCCATCTGCTTACCACGCAAAACCTTGGAGCGAAAGTTACGTCATAAACCGATTTATTTGGACAATTGCTGAGTGGTCTGAATATTGCGCTCTAATTGATGCAGTCAGAGAGCTGCGTGCTGTAAGGAAAAGTACAGAGAATTTGCGTTGATTGATCATAGATGAAGTAGTAACTTGGGCTTCCAAACACTTCGTGCAGAAAACTAGCGTAGCAGCTTTTATGAGCAAAATTCTGCCCATATACGATATGCTGTATATTGGCAGAATTTTGCCGATATAATACTTTGGCAACATTGCAAAATTAATAGGTTGATTTCTTAAGAGAAAGTGCAGTTTTATGCTGAAAAGTTATATCAAAAGCTGCCCTTCCGCTACAGACCCCTTTTTTCCAGGCTAGATGCGCCACTGGTTAAGTAGCATGGTTCAATTGCTTTTGCATGGTATTTTGTTGAGAACATTTTTTCTAAACAGTGTATGTTTTGATCTGCAGGAGAGTGCAGACATATCTTATCTCAATGTTTACTCGCTTATAAGACGGGGATCTTTCCTCGAGATTTCGGGCTCAAATTGGGGGGCCTGCCTTATGGGCAAGATCTACAGAGATAGAAAATAGTTCACTCAGAACTGTGCAGATATTTCACAGTTTCTGGCAAAAATAAACAACAGAAACACGTACCAGTAAGCCGTAATTAACTGTCATGCTATGAATCAAATAAATCTTTTAGCCTATTGTGAGTCAGCGCCTCGTTCATTGAAGGGCACGCGGGACTGACTTCATTTTTCCCTACAACGTCATACCGGTAAGCACAATGCATCCACAGTGCTAAGGAAGATCCACACCTGCTTTTCTTCATCTTATAAACGAGTCTAAACAGAATCAACCATCTCCCAGGTGAAGATGGGACCCGTCTTACAAGCGAATAAATACGGTACATATGTGAATGGACAGTTTGTACAGTGAAGATGATCAGAGAGTCTACAGAGAAGATGGTTGTGTGGTGTCATGGTAGCAAAAATATCACTTTTTGTGATATAACTTTTTGTTTGAATAAATGAACCATATACGAACTGTTTTCTGTACGTTTATTGTGATACAACTTTCTGTTTGAACAAATTAACCACATACAAACCGCCATACATGGTCACCGCCAATTGTCTCTGAGGTGTAGGCTTTATCATATCAGTTTTGACATTTTTGACCAGTGCTTCTGCAAAGTTGAAACAAGGGCATGTGAAACATTATACAGTTGTGCTAAGCATTTAGGGGGCTTTGCTGTCATAACTTTGCCTGGGGCCTCACATTCATTAAACCCGGCCCTACCACCAACATGGTGGTAACTTTTTACCACGACCTTTGATCATTTGAGAATGAACAAAACAGCCAACAAAGTCTGTTAGCAACTGCGGAGAATTGGCAATAAGACATGTAATGCATTATAATAACCAACTTCATATTCAGAACAAAAATTACCATTGCCAAACCACTTTGACTGTTTTACCTGAAAAAGGTTTGGTCAAACTATACTCCCGCTTCAGAAAGCCTCCATCTGGTGGAACTTGAGCATTAACAATATTAAACACCAGAAATACAACTACATTGAATAGCATATTTACAGACTAGTAATGTATAACAAAGTCTATTTTCATACAGAGTAACAACAAAACACCTTCGTGAAAAAAATGTAGCAATCATACTAAACACAGCCACAAAACTTGAGTATAAATTATAAGTCAGTTGTAACTGACCATGATCCTATTTCAAGGCAATAGTTGGAGATTTTACACAGAATCTAAAATATACAAGCATGTCCCTAAAGTAACATAACTAGTACTATATATACTGCCAAAGAAATCCTTTTAGTAGGCCTAGCTGCAAGATTTTAGTTTATATTCAAGGTGCATTTTTTCGAAGTGGCTATGGAACTGCCTTGCATGACGCAGTTCAAATAAAATGCTGAGTTTGCCACTCAAGCAGCACTGTCGTGGTAGTGTAGCAGAAGCGTTTGTTTGCTATGGCAATGGTTTTCAGTTCAGCTTTCACCTTGGGGACTTGCACGTTTCACTTCATGTGACGAGTTTATCTTTACATTAAAGTTTCTAAACTTTTCCCTTCACATTTACAGTTTAGGTTTGTGGTTTACGTTTGCACCTTAGGTTTAAAGGTTAGGTTTAGGGTTAAAAATTTAGGGGTTGGGGTTTAGGTTTTACGTTTAGTACGTTTCTACCAAGCCTAATGCACTCTCGTCGTGCATTTTTGTCATGTTATAGGTGGCAGAGGAATAAGGTTTCAAATATCAAGGTCCACAGGCAGTTGTGCACCATTGCACTAAAGGCTCAAACAGCTTCTGATACATTATATTATCAACTTACAAAACTTATGAGATAAAAATGTCAACAAAATTTTAAAATATACTTGTAAAAGAAGCATAACAAGCCCAACCTTCCACAACTTAAAAACACATATGTAAAAAAACAAATGCAACTTCTTCAAGAATGCATATACCATACAATCGGTCTTTATGCATGACTGACCATAATGAGTTCAGTAGAATATTTAACATAATTACAATGTTGTATTTTATATTAAAAAAAAGAAAATATCATTTCTTGAACATAAAGATAGTTGATTAGAACTTTTAAAAAGTCAAGGTAACTTGACCAAAAATTCAAATGGTAAAACCTCCAGACAGAGGCAAGATATGTAATTAAAGAATAGGTTCTGCTTAAAAACAGTTACCTATCTTAGTACTGTACCAGTATCTGAAAGGCTTATTTAATAACAAAACATAACAACCAACTTCCAACTGGGACCTTGTTTTAATTAAACACTTTTAAGGTGAGCATATTCATGAAACTTCTTTACTTTTATAATACTTAGTAAGCCTACACAACACCAATGATTAGTTTTGTGAAACACACAAATAATAACAAAAGTGCAGGCACAATGTACTGGAGTGAAAAAATAGCATCAAGCAACAAAGCTGAAAATATATTTAATAAATATAATTTATCATCGGAACTTTGTATTACTTTCTCCTGAATGGGTAATACTTATCACATTTGTAGCCAGTATACAAGATACTTGTACTTTGAAATCTTGCATTGAGCTGCTATTTTCACGCCACTTTGCAACTCCATAACTTGCCAGGCAATTGAGCTAGCGAGCTGTTCAAACCCTCAAAAGATGCAGCAAGTCTACTAACTTGCATTAACAAGATTGGAAAGTTTTGGATTTCAGATTTTTGTGGGTGATGTCATAAGTGGGGTAGATTTTAGGCCCATTTGGCCCAGGTTACCAGGGACTGAGCGCCAACATTAAAGTGAATTTGTTGACTCAAGCTTAGTAGGCTAAATCCAAGTCTTTTGAGCTTTTGACTGACTTTCCACCAATTCTGCTTCCACAGTTATAGCAAAATAACCAAAATTTGGGTAAAAAAATATTTTTGGGTAATTTTTACCCAAATTTAGGTTTTCTTTTTGCATTGCGTAAACTACAGCTACAGGCGGCTGCATTAGCTCCATGGTAAAGTGTTAGCCTCTCAATTGAAAGGTTGGGTGTTCGATCTACGACCACTGAATGAATAGCCATAGTGCTCCTTGGGCAAGAGTGTTCATGCCAACCACCCCAGCAAGAAGCAAATCTCAAGGTGGCCTACCACCGATTGCCGTAACCAAAATCAATAAAGTGGTCATGTGATAAATTCAGAATGCATGGCCTGTTTAGTTGACTGTGACATCTGTAATGGCTCGGTCCAACGGACAGGTGTTGACATGGTTTATCAGTGCTGGCAAGATGATAGCAACCTCTTGTCTGCATTGCGTAAACTGTAGCTTAGGCTAAACCACAACCTTGACTGTAAACTCTAGGCAGTGGCTATAGGTCCACCACGCATTGAATAGAAGGCTGAGTTTGTTACACCACTGGCACCATCATCATAGTGTAGCGGATGTGTTTACGTCTGCTGTGCGAATGGTTTTCGGTTCGGCTCTTACTTTGGCGACTTTATTTTGGTAGTAATGGTTGCATATTTCAGTTCATGGGATACTGAAGTTTTTCTTTACTTTTTTCAAAACTTTCCAAGCTTTTTCGTCCAGATTTACACTTTAGGTTTAGGGTTTACATTTGGGGGTTAGGTTTAGGGTTTACATTTGGGGGTTAGGTTTAGGGTTTACATTTGGGGGTTAGGTTTAGGGTTTACATTTGGGGGTTAGGTTTTGGGTTTAGATTTAGCAGTTAGGTTTTGGGTTTAGATTTAGCAGTTAGGCTTAAGGTTTAGGTTTAGGAGTTAGGCTTAAGGTTTAGGTTTAGGAGTTAGGCTTAAGGTTTAGGTTTAGGAGTTAGGCTTAAGGTTTAGGTTTAGGAGTTAGTTTAGGAGTT
>Ga0210059_1017409_pt1 | contig 10242 bp, 6 predicted proteins | sample Ectturendosymbi2_FD_188042 | JGI IMG/M metagenome (GOLD analysis project Ga0210059, IMG submission 188042) | Ecteinascidia turbinata endosymbiont from Florida, USA - Sample 2 (SPAdes) (version 2) | ecosystem: Host-associated > Tunicates > Ascidians > Unclassified | place: Key West, Florida...
ATCTCTGGTTGAACATATGGGATGGTCGCCTTGCTTGTTTTTATGATTAGTGGCGTTTCCAGTCACTCCAGTAGTCCTTATCAAATTCGTAATTTTCGGTTGTCCTTATTGATACACAGAAAACATTCACTTCAGTTTAATGAAACCAAACCCAAACCCTAAAGCGTAAACACGAACACAAAAAAATTAAACCGGCCCCCATCAAAAGTATGACGCACCAAAGCTGCAAAGGCGAGAGTCGAACCCAGCACCACTCGCATATTAGACTTGGAACATTCCGCTCAACTACTTAGGCGTTGTTGTTAACAAAGCAAAGCTTAGCATTTTATTCAAACCGTGTCATGGCAGCAGACCTGGGCTAGTGCCACTTTCTTTGAGCTGGTAACCTACTTTAAGCATGTTCTTTCAAATGAAGTTTCAATTTTCCAAAAAATTTCGAATGGTTAATGATTTTGCCCAAAATTTTTGCTTTTTTTTAACTGGATTGTTATGCTTTTCCGGTAAAAGTTTGTATCCTGAATCAATTACAGCTGCAATGTTCACCTTACCAAAATATTAAAGGTCTTTACTTGAATGCTTACTGTATAGGCTTGCCAGATTTCTCATGCTTCAAAATTTTCACATTTCTATGTTTTAAATCAGTCACATCTTTTGTTGTCCAAGAATGATATCTACCAACTTCTGCCGTACATCTTCAAACGCCAAACCTAGACAGCTCATCAGCTTAGCCTACTGTTGCAACCTGCACTGGTGGAGATAAACGAAGAAGGGCTGTATTTTCGCAGCCCGAGATTGGCGACCAGAGTTGAATCTGATGCCGCCAATATCGCCAAAGTACTAGTAAAAGGATTGTTCATTATAAAATTCTTCATTATAAAATTCAATATCCAAGAAAATGAGGTAGTAAAAAACAGTGAAGATCATATTTCCTCCGTTTTTTCTTTAAAAATTCATCGTCAAATTATCAGAAACGCTTTGCGATAGGCGGATATACCACCATGTTTTTTATAGCCGATTGTTTGGTTTCTTTCCTTTAGGGCTGTGCCGAAGACAGCCCCGAAATCGCCAAATTCATCGGCAAGTATGTTCAAAACGTCATCGCATAAGCGGCATCGTTGGAAATGAGCGATTGTTTTTATGGATTCCTAGGAAACGTTGAGCCAATATGGTGTCGGAAGTACCGAAAATGATTGTGTTGTGAAATTTTGGTAACTAAATCCAAACTTAAGGCGAGTTTCGCTGTTTGGCGGAATCTTTTGCCTTATAATTTTCGGGGAGGGCTGCAGCCCGTCTAGACGAGCCGCCCCTGTTTGTTACAACGCATCGCCTGTCAATACCGTTTCTTGTGGTTGTGGAAATTCTATTGTATCCCACTGTGATGACGGACAACCGTACGGAAGCCAAAATTGTTCAGAGGACGAAGAGGTACAGTGTTTCCTCGGTTATCCGGTCTAGTAAGGGCGATAATTTTAGAAATCTGAGCGGGTAAGCAAAAAACGGATGATTGTATTCGTATATTTAAGTGAAAGAAACAGCAACAAGTAAACATAACACCCATATGCTTTAAAAATCGATAGAAGTTCAACAATTTGCTAAATTTCCGATTTAACTATCAGTTACAACAGTGCATCTGTTAAAAACAAATCAATTTTAGATTGTTTGCGCGATGATTAGCGATTTTCGCCAGCTAATTCGCGAAGTCGTACCAATGTGGAAGGTGACCGGATAATCGAATACGAGATAAACGAGGTACGATTAATCGAGGAAGCACTGTATTGCCAAACGTTTTGCATTCTTGCAGAGCTTGTGTTATTTACTCACTTCACTAGTTTTTTTCTTTGCGTTTCTTATTATTATGAATGGAAATATGTGAATGAATAAAAAGTGTCTTCAGCTTCTTTCTTATATTTCATACTTGAAGTCTAGTCACTTTTATCCCCCGACACAATCGCTACATATGGCGTCCAGCGTGAATTATTCAAATGAAAATCGGCACCACCGTGGCTGAGAACTATAAAATTAGACCCAGCGTGGATTAAGAACTTCCTAGATGTTTTTTAATTAAAACCTGGTTTGCATGACCGCCTCCCTTTTCACCCCCGCTTCGTACGATGTCGTACTGTATGTTGGTCCCAATAAGATTCAAATAAAGATTGATAGGGGTTATCATTAAGAAATAAAGAATGAATCGAAAAAGACCTAAACGTCTTAAGACATTGCATCAATGAAAGAAGGGTGCTTCAACCTGTAAAATGGTCGATGTCTCCACGACAAACTTCAAGAGAAAAGTCAATTCTGATTGGAAATGAAAATCTTAAGACTTAATGAACGGGATGCACACAAGAAAACTGAGCAAGAACAAAACTAAATTTTCAAATCTATACAGACAATTTAGTTTATTGTATTTCTGCATTTTATTATTGTGGTCCACGATTATTTTGAAACTTCTTAGGTCCGATTTCTATGCGATATCGATGTGCAACTGGCCAGAACGGTGCTCGGGTCAATGGGCAACATTCTAGGGAATTCAACAAACACAGAAAATGTGTTATTGCGGGGCCCTACCACAGAAGTGATGGCGGGGTACCTACTCCACAGAAGTAAATATTTATGTACATAAGTGCACGGGAGTGCATATTTTTGGGGATGCAAAAACTTTTTGCCCAAATTCGATCTTGCTTTCCCAAATAACGTATAAACAGCAAGTTAAGACTAAAACGTATCATTGTAAGCTAATCAAGGTTTCTGCATGCGTAATTAGGCTTGCCAGTTACCGGGGTTCAAAGCCGTACGCCCTCAACTAGCAATCAATATTCTGCATAGCTATATGTGAACAATGGTGATATTTATTGTGTTGAAAAATGCTAGCTAATTACAATAAAATCCTCCGAAATATTGCTGTTTATGCCACCACGCGTGGAAGGTGTTGTTCAGAATCTTCATTTTCAAGTTTTTCTATACGTTCTAAACTTATTCTTCCAACAAGGTCATCCTAATAGTTAAGATCTGTTTTTCTCTAGCATAGATGTGTGCATTTGTATTGGTCACAATGGCAATCAATCTGGAAAAGGAGTAAAATATCGGGTTACGATCTAAAGTATTACATTGCCGCAAATAGGTCAAGTCTCAAGTAATTAGAGGGAAAGGAGGCAATTTAATACACAGCATATAGCTCAACCTTCCACATTGGCAATCTTCACAGCAACATGTTGTACTGTACTTATAATGCTACAACTTGCTTAAACGCTTACAGCTTCTAAAGTCACATTATGAAAACCAAAAATCCACTCCAGTTTAGACAGTTAAATGTGCATTGCACACAGCATGCTAAGAAAAAATAGCAATATGAGACTGATACACGAAAATACTGCAGCCTATATGATCAACTACTAAGGAATATGTACAAATGCATATCTCCAATGACAAACGATTTATAATCTCAGCAAGAACACTTTACAAAAATGGCAGTGGTTCACTGCATTAGCATAAGTGAATTATGCAGTACTGTTCATGAAAACTTCATTTCACAGCATTAAATTGAAGCAATAAAGTTTGGGAGGATGCAACATATGCAATTCATTGCATGAAACAAACGGCAAATATGAAAACCTCAACAGTATAAAATCACAGCTACATTACCACCACGCAACATATTACAGCTACAGTTACGTAGTTAAGTTTATTCATGAATACTTCATGGAAACAGATTTGCACTTGCAAATCTCACAACATCAAGTAAGTTTGAAACAAGAAAACTTCACACTATCATATCACAGCTACACTACCGCAAAACATTTTGCAGCTACAGCTACATTTTATTTGCACACTTCACGGCATCAACAATTCGAGGTTTACAAAAATTAGGGTTAGTTGGAATGGTGAGTTACCACTACATCAGGGGTTTACAACGTTTTGCTATTGCCGGCCGCATTACTTTTATTTGTATGAATTACGGCCGCCAATGAGTTCGAGTTACATTTATGAGATACGTTTAATTAGAAAATAGGCGAACCAACACAGAACACATTCAAACATAAATTGTGTATTTATTCTATACCTCTTTGTGACATCACCACCCAGATTGTTACGCATCGTGTCGACTGATTTTCTTGCCTTGCGTTTGTTTTGTGTCAATATACGCCAGCACGGTTGTCAGATCTTATATTTTAAATTACATGTGGACGGCAGCAAACTTCATTATCGAAAGCCGCATGTGGCCGTACGGCCGCAGGTTGTGCACCGTTGCACTATATGTTCCTAATTTTAAAATGTTTCTAACTCTGCCCAAATTTGAATAAAGTTGTTTCAGTTGGCCCAATTTTGATTTGGGCTGTTGTAATTTGATGAAATATTTATAATAGATGCAAATCTGAATGACACTCTTCCAATTTGGCCAGATGTTTCGATGTTCCACATGGCCCGAATTTGAATGGAGCTATTGTTGTTTGGCCAGAGTTGGTTTAGTCTGTTGGAATTTACCCAAATTTTTCCAATTTGTGGAAACATTTTTAACTTCACCCAAATTTGACTGAAGTAGTCCCGATTTGCTCGAATTTCATTAAGGTTGTTGATAGGGTTGCCAGATGGCCGATATTTCACCGGACTGGCCGGTATTTTACTGCTAATTTAGCAGATGCCGGTGAAAAGCCGGTATTTTGAAAATAAATAATTTGCCGTAACTACAAAAAGAACTAACGCAGAATTTCTGAAATTATGATGACTCTCGCAGTGAAACTTGTCAGGACAGATCTTTCAGCTAAGTGTATTTGCTTCTGTTGAGGCAATCTTTGGAGCGATTTTCACGTCACACACACACTGAAATGCAATGGGCCAGCCAAAATACGGCAAATTTTTGTTGCATAACAACATCGATTGTCTCTATTTTGCTTGTGCTGCTTACTAAATACGACACAGCTTAGATCTGGCACTGTTGACAAAATGGCCGGTATTTTTACAAAACGCAGTTAAAATATACCCAAATGATTTTGATTTTATCCAAATTTGTATAAAACTCTTAGTCAGCCAGACATTTCTGAACGTACTGATACTTTAATTTTGTTACAGAGCAGGGTGAAACTGACTAACTGTAAAGTGCTTCGTGCTTTACGTTAAAGCAATCGTAATGAGTAATTCCTTGTTTGCTTTTGTTAAAACGCGATATGCGTTCAAAGAAGAATGCTACGCAAAAGAACTGATGAAGTTAGCAGGTTGTCGATGCGTTTTGCTTTGATACATTTCCATGGTTATTGAATGATATTCAAGTGAAGTGATCTTGGTCCGTTGCCTGAATATTTGCTTATCGGATTAAAACGTGGCATGCCCTGGCACGCCTCGGCCTTCCACAATCAGTGACAGGCTAGAGCATGAAGTGGCGGGCTTAGACAAAACCTCAAAGTAACAAGTTAACTTAAAATATGAAATTAAAAATTGAAAAAAATGACCGTCAAAATGAAAAATAATGTTACCATAACTTGAAAAATATGAAAATAATTAAAAAATATTGAAAATATAGCTCTAGGGGCAAGGAGGTTGGTCGGGGTAGGGGAAGACCCCAGACTCGCTACCTGAACCTGAACCGAATCCGAACACACCCAGAACCCGTAAAATCTTGCGGCTGACCCCCTTCTATTACTACTCGTCCCAATGCTAGATCTATATCACTCATGCAAAATATTTCAGATTAATCAAATATATGAATACGAATTAGGAAAATTTATGTACAAAATGGTTCACAACTGCTTTCCAAGTTTTCATCTCCAGTTGTTATTCTCGTAATAATGAAAGACATAATTATCCCACTATGACAGGTATTCATAACAATATCACTACAACTGCATCAAACAAATCTTTAACACGACGATCTAGAGAATACACAGGACAAAAACTCTGGAACAATATTCCCAAAGGCTTAAGAAATAAATCATTCCTAGTCTTTTGTCCAACATACAAAAAATATTTACTGGATCAACTTGTGTTGTAATATATCTATCTATAATGAAATAATTCTGACCATGTCTGGCTGTTGAACCTCAACGTTTGGTAAGATTTTGCATTGAAACAAATCACATCAAGCAAACACATTTACAGGGAAATATGAATATAGATGTAGCGATAGCTTGCTACTCGTAAAGTCTAGCAGAATTATTAGTTTAACCTGTACAAACACGCTGTTCATTTGACAGAAGTGTCAATTAATAGCCAGTTAGCGTTAAATATTGCTTTTGTGTTAACATTACCTATTGCATACTTAGAGTCTTTACCTTGCGTCTAACAGCAAGATGCCAATACATGTGATAGCGCTGAACGTTTGCCGAAGTTTGGAAAGCTCATCCAGTTTCTGAACGATTTCACCGCGTGCGGCTGGATATTTGAGTGTGGGAGTAACAAATTGGTCAGTCATCTGAGTGGATGAAGCGAACAGTGATTAGCGTTGCTTTCAAAACAGCTCCACAAAACAAAATTGAAAATCTTTGTTCACAAAGCTTCACAGCAGCATCGAGCAGAAGACTATTGGTTTCACACCAAGCTGTCCCCTCAAATTTTCCAAAATTTGCGCCCATATGACTGATTGGAACAGGCGTGATAAATATTCTTTAGGGCTGTTATTGCCATTCAAGTCCATGTAATGACAATAGAAGATTGAACACATAGCGCTGTTGGGAAAATAAGGTTTCGAAGCGCTCGTAAACCACACACCCACACTCAGAAAAACACAACGATATCTCGTAGAATTTTATACTTCCTGTTAACAGAATTTTCTCAATCCACAAAGCTGAAATCGTGATATTTCATTTCCTTACGTCAATTTGTACTTTGAACTAGATAACAATGAATCGTATTGTTCCGACCTGACTGAAAAGTCAATTCACCTGTGAGAGCATTGATTTTACTTGCAAATTAATAAATCCCCTACAATGGAAGGAAAATGTTTTGCAGTGACCTTTCAGTTCTAGTGAGCCCTTTGTAAATCATCTGAACAAAAAAAAGCTTCCAGCGTTCGGTCAAAGGAATTTGTTCGCCATGGTCTTGCTTGTTCATTGCTAAATGGGCCAATAAGCAATTTCAACAGTATAGGTATTTCGTCTTTTTACAAAGGAATTCTTGTATCCATACAAAAAGAACGACATAATATTTCGGTGCCTGTACGATTTCTTCCAGTTATTCGAGAGAATAAGCCATGTTCCATTTGAGCCGCAGAAACTATTTCCTCAACGCGGAAAGGAATCCAACACTTTAAGTCCCACGCACGCCAAAATTTTGGCGCTAGATAGTGGTGAACATTTTCTACCACACCTTGCCATGCTGTTGTACTAGAGAGTTGATGAAACCCTCAAAAGATCCGGTTTAACTGGTACTTTGGATTGAAAAAGTGAGGAGGATTGGAGTAGCGTTTTCTGGTAACATCATAAATTGGGGAGGTGTAACGTTCGCAGAATGGTTGCATGTCTTAGCACGCGTATTGCCCTTAGCGACGTTTCTCCTTGATTGGACCTCGAGTAATGGTTGGGCCTCGAATAACTACCGGGCCGCGTTTTTGACTTTTGCCTCGTTACGCATTCCTTGGGCAACGAGTTGCGATGTTCTTTTAGTAGTGGAGAAAGCCTAGGCACACTCGGTTGTGAGCATTACTAGGACCGTGAAGGTTGGTCCGCTATAGAAAGACATGAGCTGCCATAGCATAAAGCTATTTCTGATAAAGGACATAAGGTCCTCGCAGCACAAGGCTGGTCTTCATAATTTTTGCTTACCACGTTTTGTTGACAAGTTTGTTGGCCACGTTTTGTGGGATAGTCAAATTAAAGTAACGTGCACTGACGAATTTTGTGGATGTCTGTTTTCTTGATGTGGACCTGATTGTCAGTCAGGAAGCTACAGGTGGGTTTTAGCCATTTTGACTCAAGTTACGTGACCCAGGCCACAACCCCTAATTATTTGTTTGTTTTTCTGTTAATGATACTAGGCAAAAATCGGCGTCTTTTGAGACCTTGATGGCCCTGCTAGCGTTTGTGGTTGGCATGTTATGCCAAATATTCTAAAATTATCTATATAATTAAAGAAGTAAGCCTGGCTCGAATATTTTATCGCGCATCGCTTATCGTTTTGTCGTTTCAGATGTTGGTCTTATGAAAAAAGCGTTGTCCAAACCAGGATTTTCCTTTCTTGAAAAATTCTGCCACAAAGGCAATCGCACCGAACAAACAAACAAAGGTTGCCATGGAAACCTTTTATTATTTCAGGTCGCAACCAACAAGGAGTGCTTTAAATACGATGCGTAGTTGAAAACACCGGTCGATGTTGGTTTTGCAACGAGATCCGGTGTGGTCGACTGGCCTCTCAGCAGTAGATGTACTTGTAGCCCGACTTGGGGGACGCGTACTTGTAGCCCGACTTGGAGTACTTGTACTTGTACGCGTACTTGTAGCCCGACTTGGGGTACTTGTACTTGTACGCGTACTTGTAGCCCGACTTGGTGTGCTTGTACTTGTAGCCAGACTTGGGGTACTTGTACTTGTACGCGTACTTGTAGCCCGACTTGGGGTATGCGTACTTGTAGCCCGACTTGGGGTACTTGTACTTGTGCGCGTACTTGTAGCCCCACTTGGGGTACTTGTAGTAGCGGATGCGATAGGAATAACATCGCCTGACAAACACAAAACAATCGTTTCGATGAAGAGTGCATGCAAACTTTTGAAAAACAATGAGGTTCGAACGAAACTACACAAACTACATTATGTTTGGAACAAGAAATTCTCTGAAAATTCTCAGCACTGCACTCACCTGTAAGTTTTGTAGTAATAGGGGTAGTACCAGGCCGACGGGTATTTGACGGTCCATCGGTAGTACCCTCCGAAGCAGTAAGTGGGCATGCAGAATGTTGCTTTGCAATTGTAGCAACAAGAGAAGTGGTGGACAAGCTTGGGGAGGATATCATCCCAATGATCTTTACACTGCTTCAGGAGCGCAGCGCAGTATTCCTGGAGTTTCAGCGTGTGTGCATTGATTAGGTCGAGTATTTCTTGAGGAAATTCTGGCGCCTTCGTCTCGTGGAAACTTTCGTACATTGGCTTGTAGACGTTTTCTATCCATTTGTTTTTCCTCTATATTGGAACAAAATATTTCCTTTGGTGAAAAAATGCGAAATCAACCGATGAGAAAAGAATAATCATCCAGAGCAAGACAACCACACAATAATTGCGCACTTAACGCAGCAGCTGTGATGCAGCGGCGCATACCTCAAGCAATTTTCGTGCCTTATTCGATAAATTTATCTCCGTTCATGCCCACTGGCCCCGAATCTTTAAAAAAACAATTAACATCTCAGTAAAGTGCAGATTTAAATCACTAACTTCTTTCATGTCCTCCTCCATGCGCTTTTTCTCGGCATCACGCTGGTCTTCCAACTTCTTCTTATATTCAGCAATCTTCTTGTCTCGATTGTCGACACAATCTTGGTATTGTTCACCAATCTTTTCAATCATATCCTCGACTTTGATCCTGTACTTTTCGATGCCGTCATTGAACTTGGTTTCGCAATCCTTGCGACAAGCTTCAAGCTTCTTCTTGTATTCTTCAATTTTCGTTTTACGTTTTTCTGCGAGTTCTTCAGTGATTCGATCGATCTCAGCCTTCTGTTCTTCGGTCAGTTCTTGGCTGTTGTTTCTACATGATCAAGAAAATCTCATGTAGCTATGGAAATAGTAAAAAAAATGCAATGCATCTGCCGGTGTGCGTTGAATTGAGATGGATTTGCAAAGGAACGTTAGTGCGCCATGTTGTTTTGGATTATTAAGTTTATCCGAAATGAAATAACACTAGACGACTCAAGCTTTTCTTTAAAAATTTCAAAACGGTAAATAGCGTTTTTATTCCAAGACCCTTGTACATAAACATTTTTGAAAATCAATTGACGTTTTTCCAATAGTCAACGCTGCTCAAAGACAATCGTGTATTAGTTGACCAAGTGGTGACGAAAGCTCTCTCGATAACTTACATGCAAATGTACTGGGAGGTGCGGTATTGGATGTACCAGGCGTGCCGCTTCTTGATGATTTCTTCCAAACATTTGACGTATTCCTCGTGATATGTCTCCCACTTGGCTTTCCACGCGTTGCATTTTTCCGTGACAGACTTGATGTAGGCCTTCAGCTTCTCCATCAAAGGTTCGGTAATTTCGGCAACGGTCTTTACCGGCACTAAAAGAAGGAAACTGAGATTAGTTTCAATTTGTGAAAACGGGTTGTG
>Ga0210059_1017410_pt1 | contig 10242 bp, 7 predicted proteins | sample Ectturendosymbi2_FD_188042 | JGI IMG/M metagenome (GOLD analysis project Ga0210059, IMG submission 188042) | Ecteinascidia turbinata endosymbiont from Florida, USA - Sample 2 (SPAdes) (version 2) | ecosystem: Host-associated > Tunicates > Ascidians > Unclassified | place: Key West, Florida...
CATGATCATATTGGCCCAAAACCCCCAACCAATTTTAAATTTTTTTTTTTATTCTAAACTACACAACGCCACTATTCAATATGGGGTTTGAACAGCTCTCTAGCTCAATCGGCTGCCGAGTTATGGCTGGACAATAGCCTTTTCTGAAAAGTTTTAAATTAGGTCAAAAACTGGGTTTTTGACCCATAATTTTGGCTACAGATATGGTAGCAAGTCAATCCAGGGCTCTATAGACGCAGATTTTGACGTAGTTTTCAACAAAACTCTTCTAGCCAAAAGAGTGGGTCAATGGGTTGGGGCCCAGCCCTAAAACATGCCTTCTTTGTGACGTCACCTCCAGAAATTCCCCCACCGAAAACAAAAAACGTTTATTTTCAATTTTGACTACAAGACTTTCTGAATCCATGGATGGTTTGGATAGCTCTCTAGCTCAATCACCTGGCAAGTTATAGGATTGCAAAGCTCTACAAGATTTGGGGCTTTCGCGGGACTGAAAGGGTTAAACAACATAAGCAAAAATGCCAATGACATATTACCTGAACAAAACGCTTCTCAGGGATAGAAAGAGGTGACAAATTGAGCTAATTGATTAATTAGACGATGGCAAATTAGACGAACAGTAATGTACAAAAAAGATAGGAATTCTGCCATGACTGATAAAAACGTCATGAATTGAGCGAATTGATGAATTAGACAAATTCTACTGTAGTTTCACTTGAAAAGCTAACAAAATAATTTGAAATTTTTCAGTGCAGTGTGACAACATTATCTGTTACTCTTAGAATTGAATGTGCGTGGCCAGTGCATACTTTCTGATACAGTTGATAATTTCACATCAACATCAATGCCATTGTATGGTGATTTGTGTGACTTCTTACAAAAAAACACTAAGCCAAAATCTGCTTTGTATGTTGACAGAGAGTGCAATAGCTTTTGGAATTTTTATATTGAGCTGCACATCAATCTGTAAAATATTCAATTTTTTTCAGATTAGGGACCATTTTCTAAACTGCACAACAATAAAAGATTGACACATCATCGATCATGCTGAAGATCACCTGATATGAAATATAGACTTTGATAGCATAGCACATCGCCTTTTTTTAAAATAGTAAACAGCTGGGTGACTGGTGCAGTTCCTATCATAGGAACTGGACAGTGGACACATGGGACCTACGTGTACAGTGATACCCTTGGGCCTCATTTTATACTTGAAAAGTATAGTTTTTTATACTTTTCAGGTTACTGTATGATTGTTACAATCACAGTAGCACACTTCTGTAAAAACTGAAAGTAATAACTGTGATGTCACAAACTGACCACAAAAGTGCCCTTGTTTAATCTTTCCCTGGTTATCTCTTCACTTTTTGAAGGCATGATCTTGCTTCTTACCACTTGGCAGTTCTGATTTCATATAACAGTTTGTTTTTTGCATTTTGCAGAGTATCTTATAGAAAGGACACCATCTCAGAAAAAATAAAAAGTTAATTAAACAAAGCTGGTAAAATACAATTTTTGTCTTTTTTATATGGAATTACTATGACCAAGCTTTCAAAAACTCTTTTATCTTCAACATACTATCAGGAGCATGTATCATGTCAAGCAGATGAATAAAAGTTAAGATAGAAATCATTACTGCAGTTTGCTCTAGTGCAGGGGTGGGCAAACTACAGCCCACGAGACCATTTCACGCAGGCTGCCAGCACCTGCAGAAACTCCTACACATCACTTATTGTTTTAGCTAAATAAGTCATATGACAAAATATTTGCAAAACTTTCTTGTGAATATTTTACTAAATCAAAACGGCAAGTAATCAAAATAGTACTTCTGCTTTCCTGCAAATAGCTTTTCATTGTTATTTGAGACGCACAATTTAATCTTTGTGACTTATCTAGGAATGCATGTCTGACGAAGCTGGTACCATGTGTCCAGAACAGAAAAGCAAAATGGATAAATATTGCCTTTTTGAGAACTGTGGTTAGACGTGTTGAAAAAATCATGTGACAAGCTCATGAGCCAACTGAAGGACACAAGCAAGCAGTTTTTTGTGGTATTCGCTTGCATTGGATGAAGGCACTGACATACAAGGCACTGCACAGTGTTGGTATTTACACAGGGAATGGATGCTAATTTTCAACTGACTAAAGAGATACTTAGTGTCGAGTCCCTAAACAACAACTGGCAAGGACTTGTTCCATCAATCCATGCTATCGAAAACTGCATTGCAAGAACTAGGTTGGAGTGGACTAAAATGGCATGTGTAAGAACTGATGGAGCTCGTTCTTTGACAGGAAAAAATGTAGGGCTGCTTAAGTTGATGAATGACAAGATCAAAGCAGAACATCCTAGCCATGCCCTCGTACCACTTCATTGCATCATCCTCCAAAAAAGTCTGTGTAAGGTGCGCTGAACATTCAGCATGTTACTGATTTAACTGTCAATGTTATCTATCTTATCAGAGCCAGGGGACTTGATCACAGGCAGTTCCAGGCATTGCTGGAAGATTTAGAAACTGAACGTTTGGATGTCCTCCACCACAGCCATGTCTGCTGGCTGAGCCTGGGCAAGGTACTGAGGAGAGTGTGGGAGCTAAGAGAAAAAATGATGATGTTCCTGGAAATGAAACGCATTCAGTGTGACTTTAGTGCCAACATTATTGATTAAGAGTGAAGGTTGGACTTCAAGATTACCATAGATATTAGGGAAAAGTTGAACAAATTGAATGTCAAACTTCAGGGCAATGATATATTTGCACATGAGATGTACGTGCATATTAAATCATTCCAAATGAAGCTGTCATTGTTCTCCAGGCAAGCTGGTAACAACAGATTTTTTCATTTTCCTTTGCTGAAAGAAGCAAACATTTCTAATAAACTTGCAGCGAAGCATGAAGTTCAGTTGGATACCTTGGCTGTCGAATTCGACAGAAGGTTCCAAGATGCTGGAACTGCTGGACGTGCAAGCAAATAATGATTTGAAAGAGAAGTTCAAGTCAGATTAATGCCTGATTTCTATAAGTCATTGTCTGACAATTTGTTTCCAAACTTGAAAAATTTTGCTGCTAAATTTTTGACACTGTTTGGATCCAAGTACATTTGCAAACAAGCATTTTCTTATTTAAAGATAACAAGCCAAAGAATAGGTCTTCGCTGACAGACACCAACCTGCATGCTCTTATGAGGATATCTACCAGCAAACTTGCTTCCAATTTCAACATTGTGAAAAACTGTCAACAGTTGCACAAGCCTCATTAACTTTTGTGATTGGTAATTCTTTTATAACATTTTAGTGCTACCATAGAATTTTATGAAACATTTACTATTTTCACAAAAACTTAGAATTTTATGAAAATAGTAAATGTTTCAGTTCTAACTATAACTGTACAAATAGCATTAATTGTACCTGAGTGTGAAATATATGTGGTTATTTACACTGAATAAAATCTTCTACTTTGAATGAGAGTGTGCAGCCCTCGGCTGCAACATTTACTTCTAATGTGGCCCTCCGTACAAAAAGTCCACCCCTGCTCTACTGCATATATTAATTATGAGTCAAAATCCCCTTAGTTACTTAAAATGATAAAAACTATATCAAATAGGTAAATAAGCAAAAAGATTGCTAAAATCCAAAAAATCTTCTCTATAGCTTTCAAATAAAACAAGAATCAACTTCATACCAGTTGACTTTTTCAAGTTATAAGCATTTGAAATATCAATATGGTCATGCATGAGTGCATACAAAAACTATTTCTTACTTGACCTGATGTTATTAATCTTTATATGATATGTCAAACTCTTGTTTTGATGTTCTTCAGACAACTTGTTAACCTTACCTTGAAGTGTCTGTGTAAAATTGACCACTGGCTAAGAGTTGAGTTTATTTGGCGAAAGTTAAGAATTTCAAAGATGAGAAAGAAACCATAGCAATTGCAAAAACGCCAGGGCACCCAAAAAACTGCAAGGTTATCGAGTCGTTGCCCCTTGACTGGTCGAGGGCCAACAAACTTTCTCTTTAACTATCATAAGACTAATTTTATGCTACTAAATCCTCAAAAACACAATCCTACTTCATTTAAAGTTATTATAAATAACAACAGCATTTCTCCTGAAGATAAACTTAAATACCTAAGTGTCCTTCTTGATAATTTAAGCTGGAAACCTCATGAACAAAAGGTGAAAACTCAACTATCAAGAGCTTGTGGAGTTCTAACCAAACTTAAACATTATACAACACAGTTAATGTATCTTGTGAATCATCACTGGCCTTCTTCAACCAAAGAAATGATTTTACCCAATTACTACCATATTTCCACCCTTTATCATAACTGCTCTTCCACGTTACTTGTCTGTTAGGATGACATAGCAAATGAATTGAATTATTTTGTGGTATAAAGGGCAAGGCAACAGAACATGTTTGAACATTAACGACAATCGACAATGACATCTGAATTGAATGAATTCTGTGTTCAGGAAATAGGGTTCCTAGATAAAATTTGAGAAAATACACCAAGTATTTTCAGGAAGATATTAAAAAAGCCAAGACACCAGTCTGATGGCAAGTATGTGCACACTCACTACCTACAAAAAAAGCCAAATATTGAAGAAAAAAAGGCCAATCAATTTTTTTCACGCCAACTGCCTCTAAAAAAAGACAAATTAAAATTTGTGAAATTTCGTGTCAAAAAAGCCGATCTGAATCTGCCAACCATGAGCCAAGTGTTATGTACAAGTTGCGTGAATGTACGTATTTTAGGACAATTCCACAAGAGCACTGGCTAATTTGGTAGGAATGTGTCCAAGGCACGCCCAAATTAACAATTAAGAAACAACTCAGACCCGCCTGGCTGGTATCATTCGACTTCGCGCTCAGTTTAACATCAAACCTATTTGTACTTGTGGTTTTATTAATGTAACTTCAATTAAGCACTGCACTATTAATCTCAAATGCATTGGAAAGGAAATTGAATATAACAGGGGTTTATACTAGTAACATAAGATAAGTTAAAGCAGGTAACACAAGTTACCGCGAACAACAGGGGTTAATACGAGTTCACTTCTTTCAATGGAGGAAGAGAGCAGGATTCCATATTAGGCTGTCCTGAGCCAGTCTGCCTGAAAATTAGTTACAGTGCATCCTCGATTATCCGGCCATGTTGGGCAACCTTTTTCCAAAATCTTGGACGGACCACACTTAAAAGAACCTAAAGAAAAAAGAACGAAAAAACGAAACTATAAAAAACGACCTTCTTGACAACATTATTTGATTGTTGGCTTTCTCTAGTTTTTTTTCCACTGTAAAACGTGTAGATTTCAGACTAAATAATTGAATGCACCTCCCTGTTGAACCCGGCCGGTTAATCGAGGGGCCGGCTAATCGGGGGCCGAAAAATCGAGGATGCACTGTATAACCTCGGTTTGTTCAGGGTCTAATCGTTCTGGAATATTGATTAGCTAGTACAAGAGTATCCAGGTTCACGAATTTGCCAGATTCAATCATTTGGTGATGCGACTTTTAACATTGACATTCTAATGCTTCATTGTCTTTGCTGTTCAATGAGATTATTGACAATCTTCCAAGTTGTTTTCTGAACTTGCGTTTGAGGTCTTCCTTTGTTTGTATTCCATGTTGAGGATTCAACGCAAACTCAACTTATAAATTTGGAATTCACCTACCCCAAACCCAGGTGATTCCCCAGCAGTGTTGCCACCTTATATTTCCCAAAACAAACCAGATGAGCCTGAAAAAAGACCAGAATAAACCAAACTGAAACACAAATAAACACACAAAAAACAAAGCATAATGATGAAAACGTGCACACTGGAAAAGAGCCTCAATTATCTGCATTAACGCAACTTTCCGCAATATTGTGTTGCAGTTGGCTGCATCGCCTTGAACTACTGAGGCAAGCCCAAGTGAAAGATAGCAATTCAGGGAATTGACTAACAGGAAACCAACCAGCAGCAATAGAGATCCATAACTAATTTCACTATGCTGATACTAGGTTGCAATATTATTATATAGAAAGTATGAATTACGATCTTTCGCTTATGGTGACTATCACAGTGACTTGTTACTTATGGGCACCATCTAGCGGCGAACATTCATTTACATGTGGCGCCATCTCCAGGCCGCCACAATTGTTTTCATTGCATACCAAACTAGTGCCATTAAATTACCATACTTCACATTGTCACTCCTGGAATCTCAGTCATGTTCATAAAAAACTTTACATATTGTCTCTTTTAAATCCAACCATGATATTCAAAATTGTAGTTCTGCACTCATTCTGTTTCTCAATTTTAATTTAACAACATTTATCTGGCACATAACATGCGTTCAGCAAGACCAGCCAGTTTTTTTCTATGGGATTTCTTCGATGGAATCTCCATACAAACATACTTCAGCAGTGATGGAGTCTCGACACTTGGTCTCGGTCTCGAGACTCGTCTCAATACCCATGTTTGCGAGTCTCGGTGTCGAAGGTTTAAGGTCTCGAGATTTTGAACATTGCAAAGCAGTGATGTAGTCGAGACCGTAACCTCCGAGACCGAGACCTGGCTCAAACTTCGAGATCGAGACTTTGCCATAAAAGCCGAGACCTGGAAGTGCGAGACCGAGAATGAGACACGAGACCTCACATTTCTCTGCTGGTTATTAAAGCTAACTCCTTGAAAAATGCTGCAAATAATATTTCGAATGCTGTCAAATGCCAAGATCAAGGTGTTTGTCGTTTCTATGCTTCAATAAAATTGTTTTGACTCAGAAAAATTTGTAAATTGTTTTGTTCGTTAAAAAAACACTATAGTAACCATTCTGTGTAAGGACAGGGCGTGATGCCCTGTTGAAGCTCCAATGTTCTGGCCTGCTACTCACTATTGAAATATGTTATTTGAGAACGTGGAAAAGAGGCGAATCATTTCTTTTTGTTTCAAACAAGCACACTCGATGCAGGCGAATGTATATAGCAGCACTAATCAAAACAGAACGCCAAAGTGATAACCCCTCACGAAAGGTTGCTTTCAATCCTCAACTTTTTTCCCAGGTGTTTCGTCGCTTAGAGCACTTGCTAATGAAGTGACAATTTTTTTAATATTGTTCTATCTACCACTCACCTGTTTCACTGCATTCTTTTTTTTTTAACGCTGGGCAACAAGCTAAAATTTTCTGCACTGACACTCAAATTTCTTTGCCACATATTTCGCGTATTTTGACTAACAAAGCTTTGCCATTTTTTGTAACGCTATCTGCACCTTTCCAGGGATCGGACACTCCAAAAATGGAAGGGCATTAGGAAGTTTGCTGCAGCTTGTCTTAATTAAATGTGAGACTCACTGACCTAAAGCATTTCAGCAAGCATGCAAGGCAATGCAAAACGGCCAGTCAGTGCTCATCATGCATTCAGATCCAAAACAAGGGGATGCCGGGGGGTTAGAAAGTGGGGGTGGGGGAAAATACCCCCTTTGTGATTTTGGTCGGGCTTTTTTGGCCGGGAAAGTGTTGCGTAAGAAATCGGCGAAAATCGAAAAAATTGCCTGATTTTTTACTACAGAACATTACTTGGCTCATGATTTGCAACTGCGACGCAATAGCTTTACAATCGAGTAAAAATGCAAACAGAAGAACATACGTAAAAGTACCAGCAATATAATACATTTCCATTTGACAATTTATTACAGTTTTTTCAAAGACACTGATCTCATAAACGCGAAAAGTTCAATAGTACCACAGCACAAGAGACAAGAATAAGGCAGAGGACAGGCATACGAAATTCCTGTTTACATGTAAAGTAATTCCTGTTTACACGTCAAAAATATTGTAAGCACAAACTTTTTCGCAGTTTCGTTACTCTTTGTTTCCTAAATTCAAATTGTTTTTCTTCGTAATTCTGTTGAACGCATCCACTCAAAAAACACAACTACTGCACTTTAGCCAGGTTTGTGTACGCTTAAAATTCATTTTGCTTGACCCAAATTAATAATCTATCATTGTCTATCAATCTATCTATAAATCTATCAATCTATCAGGCTATCATTGTTACCTGTGATAAGGACTCAATCGCATACGTAACAAAGGAACTCTATAACATACCGACTTGATGCTCTGTGAACTGTGAAGCAGGGTTGCCAATTTGGGTTTTTTGAAGCCAGATTTTAAAATCCTGGCTTTTTTTAAAAGTTTTGGCTGTTTTTGAAAACCACAAAAGCCAGACAATATCTGGCTTTTTCTGGCCTTTTTTCAGTCGGAAACACTTGGCTCTGGAAAAACATTTCTGAACTGCATATTCATTAAAAATCTCTTCTGAAAAGAGTCTACAGCCATGCAGCATGCACAAAATATTTAAAATATTTTACTGTTGCCCTAAAAATTATCAAAGTTATTGATAAGAAACAAATGTAATTAAGGGGAAAGTAAATGCTTGTAAAGAGTGGAATTGTGTTGTATCGATGTTTCTGAAGAGTTTTAACGTCTGTTTTGTGTTTGGTTATGCATATTTTATGTGTTAATGCCTTAAAACTGCTATCTGGCTTTTTCTGGCTTTTTTGGGGACAAGGTCTTGCTTTTTTGGTGAAGACAGGTTGGCAACCCTACTGTGAAGTTGTTCGGTATTTGCGAATAAAGTGCACGAAATACATTAAGTTTTTGGTCTGCAGTTGAAACAACGTTCAGTTACGTTAAATTTTAACTATCTGTGAAGCATTTTAACCTGCAAATGAAGCGAGCGAAAGAAAGCGGATGTTCTTTCAGAAAGAAGAGAGAAGTTGGGGAAGAGGAATTAAAAAATAATGAGGGTGCCATATTGAAGTTCGTAAACATCTCTTCGGACGCCATTTCAAACTAGATGCACGAGGTTAGCAGTGCCAGTATCAATAAATAAATACCGGAAGAGGAAGAAACACGCCTGGCCAAATTAGAAATAATAAAGAAGCAGATGTTGAAAGCAATATAAGTAAAGCATGTGCAGCCGAAGTTGGAAACGATTATATAACAATTTTACCGAATAATGTGTCATGTAGCTGTAGTTAGCCCTGCTTAGGTAACCTCAGAACACAAATACCATTGTTGTCCTTGCCCAAAATGGGCAGATTTTGTTTATTCGCTTATTCTGGACTAACTGACAGATTTAGACGCGCGCGCGGGTTTTTGTACAACTTAGCAAGTCTTCTCAAGCTCATCCGATCAGAAAAAAACAACGTGTTGATTTTGGAAAAATTTTTATATGATCAAGAACAAAAGACATTTTCCCAACAAAAATGTGGGAAGTGCTCTTAACAAAGGAACGAAAAAGTAAAGAAAAATCAAAAATTCCGCCAGTAGACGTCATTGGTGGTCAGTTTAAGGTTTAAACAAAACGTCATTTCAAGCTTGTGGTTCTATCTGCAATAAAAGTAAATTAGGTTGAGACATGAAATTTTTCTATTTTCATTGCAATTTTTAGCCACATTAATCAACCTTGCGCAAAATGGGCAAATCTTTTACGAAAATCCGGCACATAAGGAAAACTTCCCAAAACGGGCAAATGCTTAACGACAATTGTTGGGCAATCAGCTTGATCGCGGCACTGCTATTGACTTTCATGTCTCACATACGGTCAGTCCCGTCGCCACAGAGGGTTTGGTGGGCTAAGCCCATCCAAACAATGCACGAAGCCCCTCCAAATTGAAATATGAAAACTATAAATTAGTGGAGTGTTGTCAATTTGTACAATGTCAAGACATTAACAGGGAAACCAAAACCTCACTCTAATCATAACGTCGGGTGATTTTCACCCCAAACTTGCACTAACCACAACGTCGGGTGATTTTCACCTGTGAACCACGTGGCCACCACTCCTGTCAGTGATCAATGCAGACAAGTGCTCCCCATCGTTGGGAGTTGGCACGTGAACCGCGTTTTGTTCTGTTTTGATGGTGGGCAGGTTCCACAGCGTTGTCTGGTCTCAAAGTTTATGTCCTCAATAAAATGCTTTGGCTTTTTACCACAACTGCACGTACAACAAGCAGCAAGCCTTTTTGGTGGCTAAGTCAGAGTTCTAGACACTTCAGTTAGGTAAAGAGAAGCACAAGGTTCATCATATCCTCAATAAAATGCTTTGACCTTTCACCACACGTGCACACGGTGCAGGCCCTTTCTGGCTCCAATTTCTTTCCTCTGGCGGAGAAGCCGTCATACATTCTCCTGCCTGTTTCTCAATGAAAACCACGAGCTGAGCAGGATTCTTTTAAAATGCATGAAGGTTGAAG
>Ga0210059_1017412_pt1 | contig 10241 bp, 6 predicted proteins | sample Ectturendosymbi2_FD_188042 | JGI IMG/M metagenome (GOLD analysis project Ga0210059, IMG submission 188042) | Ecteinascidia turbinata endosymbiont from Florida, USA - Sample 2 (SPAdes) (version 2) | ecosystem: Host-associated > Tunicates > Ascidians > Unclassified | place: Key West, Florida...
GAATCTGTACACTCTGGTATGATTTTGTTGCAAAACAGGTCTCCAGGGAGAATATCTTCTGCTGATTTGTCCAAGACATTTTTGGGGCAACTATAGCTGCAAACGATCATCCATAGATTCACCTATCACGTCCTGCAACAGAAAAGACATTCGTTAAAAAATGTTTTTTTTTATCGAACAAAATATGGGTACACATCTTTTTGGGTCACCCTGTATGTTAGCATGCTGATGCATCGGTCAAGTTCTAGGTTTCTAGGTATCAGTCGCATCGTTGAAACACACAAGAAAAGATTTCCAGGTTACCACAAACGCATTTATTACACCATAACCACTTTTTCGTGCAAACGTGGTACTAAAAATATATATAGCTTGTCAAGCAATCAGCAAATTCCAGATGTATAGAAACAAGAACACTGTTTATCCAAACGTGCATGAAATTGCTGTTGACAATCAGCTGCACAACTGCATCACTGGAGTGTTCTCTATCAAATTTGTGAATGTTAAAAATATGCTTGCTCAATCACTGCAATATAATACCACTAGGCTGACCGTATGCAGTTACTACAATTTGGTAAAGGTCTGTGGGCCGGATGACTTTGCTTTGTTGGCCAGATCCGGCCCGCAGGCTGTAGGTTGCGGACCCCTAACTTATAAGAAAAAAATGATCTGTTCAAACGTTTTTTAGTCATAACAAATGACACGATAGCAATAGCATCAAAATAGGAAGAAAGACTGCATCACCCAAAATGTGATGGGAAAGATGACCCACAGGTTTGGGCTACATTGTTTCCATACATGCTAACTCTATCAAAGAATGAAAAAAGCTTGAAACGAAGACAATGAGTATCTGCAAAACCCCTTAAATCAGTGGTTCCCAACCTTTTTGATGCATTTCTCCCTTTCCTCTTTTTGGAACTTTTCATTCCTCCCCTGTTCAGGTTTGTCTGCTCGTTTTAACTACAATTGGAACAATGGTCTTTACTGACGACAATAACTTGATTGATAAAAGTGGAACAAAAACTGTTTGTCAAATAATGGCACTAAAGTTTGTCAACAAAAACGTGTGATAGTCCACTAAATATCTTACAAATATAATGTGATACAACTTATTGAAAGGTCCAATGTCAAATTAAAAAGACGTGCAACACTTGCAATGAATAGGTAACTTAAACATAAAGTGGAAATTCCTCCCTTGAACTCATGAAATCCTTCCTGGTTGGGAATCACTGCCTTAAATGATTGGGCAAAAGTAACCAACTGCAATCATCTTGATTTAAATCACACAAAATGAAAGGTTGTCAGAGACTTGCAACTACTGTTCACTTTGTGATTACCATGGAAAACTGAAATAATTCTTAGTCTCAAGTGTATCGTGTATCCTAGCAAAAAATGAAATGTAGTTGCTGAAACAAAACCTGACTTGTGTAAAGTTATGGTATTTTTGTGGTGATTTGTATGGTATACAATCAAGAGTATGTTGGCTAAACAGTAAAAAGTTTTCCCAAGAGATGGACAGCACACTAAGGTGGTTTGAACAAAAAGTATATGAAAAGTGACAGCAACCAAATGGCCATATTATGGCACTGTTGTGAACTCTCAATTGGCGTGGCATTGAATGTGCTAAGAATAGCACCTGCATGTAATTGGGGCGAACAAGCAATAATAGAGTTATCTTGTCAGTGACCTCTCACTGTTGCTTGCTACCACAGTGTGAAGCTTGGCGTGCTTGCCGCTCATGCTTTTTGATTGCAAGAAAAGTAGTCACAGCATCACTTTGTTGATGTGTCTCACTCTGCCAATACAAATCTCTGTCAGTGCATCTGATTCACTCTGATCTGTGAGAGGAAAAAGGTGTCACTCAGGCGCACAGCTGCTTGAGACACAAAGCAAGCAGGGGATTTTTGAGGTGACTCTGTGCAATTTATTTGCTTCAACCTTGCATCACATTTAACACCGGTGCAAAGGTATGTTTGTGTTTTTTTACATTGTTTGCACACCAGCTCATGAAAATATAGGTTCTTACATTCAGATGCCCATAAATTTTTTGTTTATTTTTGCAACAGAAATATTCACAAATGGTGGGGTTCAATTGAGCAAGAACTTGAGTTGTATAGTTTTGCATCAAACAACCTTTTGCTGCACTTAGGCTACAACATTTTTTTCAGAACAACAAGGGGCAATCAAGTGTTGCGTAAAACATGGTAGATTTTTTATACTTGATTTATTGCAGCAAAAGTTTACATGAATGTTCTTCATACCTACACGCATAAGCACTGAAAATATGGGGTCAATCGAGCTAGAACACCTCTGAGTTAATGTCTGTATCGAACAACCTTTTGCTGCCCATAGGCTACAACACTTCTCTGAAAACAACAAGGTGCGATCACTTGTTGTGTAAACCATAAGTTTTTTTGTGCTTGGCATTCCGCAATTAAAATTTACATGAATGTTCTGCGTATTTTAATGTATTATTGTGAGTTCATCAAGCAAGAACACTTTGAGTTGTCTAGTTTTGGATCAAGTAACTGAATGCGTTGTGACAGCGTGACCATGACAATACAAGCGAGGCAGCTGGTGTAAAGGATATTATGACTGCACAATGGCAACCTTTATCGAACATTGACACATTTAAGGTGAAATGACTTGTCTTTGCCATGGTGATGAGACTAACTCACAGCAAAAACAGTCAAAAGCTCTGGCAGAAACAAAGTTGCTTACTGTATATCTAAAAAAAGCGTTTTCAACAGCTGCAAGATGATAATTATACACATGCAGCTCAATGCGAACAGAAAAATGCATCCAGCACATAGTGTAACTGTAAAGTCATATAATACAGTACATGCAAACTCAGTGTGAACATAGGAATTCGTTTGTGCCCAGCAGGAAAGCTCAATGAGCAGTCTATTACAATGAGTTGATTTCAGCCCATACATACTTGTCCATATAGTTGGCCACAATAGCACTATACAGTGTTTTTTGCATTCTAATTACTTTTGTAGAACAACTCAGTTTTGACTGTTTGGATACCTGTGGACATAAAGGGTTTATAACTGAAATGCACAAGTTAACATTCAAGGCATGATACTCCTTTATGTGAAACAATTGTTTGGTTGTTTGTAAGTTTGTGACTAGTAACTAAGAAAACATGTTTGTTATTTCACAGTCCCTAATTGTTTGATTTCTTTTCTTGCCATGCGTCTAGTTTTCTTAATTATTGACTTTTGTGTCTCTTTTCAACAATTACCATATAAAGGCTTGCCCTTTATCAGGGTTCTTAATCGGAGGTCTGTAAATCCCTTAGGGATCCATAAGCATGTTTTAGGGGCTCCACAAACCAAAATCAATAAGTCTGCAAGTCTTATTTGCCCATTTGGGCCATGGTTCAGCTGAATCGCACCACAACTATAGTCTGAAATGTTCGTGTTGCAAGTCCACTGACCTTTCTTTATTTGATTTTGGGGACGGCAATCTGCAGCAAGTCGAAGCCTGAAATTTGCTTCTTGCTGGGGCACTTAACACCTTTGGCACCAGTTGATTTACCTTTAACACTTTCGCTACCAGGTGGATTCCCCACAGCAATATCCATGGATGCCAGGTGGTTTACCTTTAAGTCCCGCAAGCACCACTGTTTTGGTAGAGATTTGCAACACCATTACTTGCCAACCGATTAAGGTAGAGAGCTGTTCAAATCCTTTACAGATTCAACAAATCTTCTAGTTTAGAATCAAAAAAATGTTTTTTCATTTTGGGTGTGAGGTTTTCTGTGGGTGATGTCATAATGGGGAGCATGTTTTGGCCTTTTTGACCAAGTTTACCTGGTCCTGGGCACCAACCGAACAAACCATTTTTTGTCTCAATTTTTTTTGGAAACAACTAGGCTATCATCCGAGTCTTTACAGCCCATGTTGGGCATTATAGCGTATCTGGAGCCAAAGTTATGGTTTAAAAGCCAAAAATTCGAAAAAAATCCAAATCCCACAAAAGGTAACCTTGGCCATTTTCGCTAAAAGCCATAACTTATCAGCCAATTGAGCTAGAGAGATATTCAAACCTTTTAACCCTTTAACGACTGTGCGCGCCAACATATTGGAACGCCCTTTTTTGGCCATAAATTGCCAGCCGCTAGAGCTAGAGGGCTGTTCAAATCCTCTAAGGATTCAGCAAGTCTTCTAGTTGACATCGAAAAAAAAAGTTTTTCGTTTTGGGTTTGAGATTGTCTGGGGGGAACATCACAAGTAGGGGTGTTTTTGTGTTATTTTGGCCATCTTTGCCTGGCCCTTGGCACTGTCCCAATGGGCCATTTTTTGGACTAGAAGTTTAGTTGAAAACTAGGTCAAAATCCGCATCTATAGAGGTCTTGATTGACTCCTAGCATGTTGGGAGCTAAAAGTATGGCTCATAAATCAAAAATTGACCAACATTTTGCTCCCTCAAAAACCACTCTGAGGGGCATTTCTCCCCAGGCAATAAGTCGCCGTCAGATTGAGCTAGACAGCTGTTCAAACCCTCCAAAGACTTGTGAAGGTAAAAAAAAACTTTTTAGTTTAGGATGTCTGTTTTTTTTTTAAATGCTTATATGATGATAAGATGTTTATGTTATTTTTTATTGACGTCAGCATTTTTGCCCGACCTCCCTTAAAGACCCGCAGGAGCCATTTAAATGACTTTAATTTTTTGTTGAGTTTAGCTGTTTTTTGGTTACATTTCATGACTTTGTAGGGTCCGAATGGGTTTTAGTGTTCCTGGTTCCCAGATTAGGGCCAAAAAACATTAAAATAAATTAGGGAAATCCTCCAAAAGTATTCAGAAAAGCCCGTTATCAATCAGCTGTTTTTTGGCCTAACTTTTGAACCAGAAACGCTAGAAATTCAATCAAGGGCTCTAAAAACACGTATTATCGCCTAGACTCCTGAAACACTGCAAGCCAAAATATTAGCGCGGGGGATAGGATGGTGATGTCATGTAATTAACCAAAAAACATGCCCTTGTCATGATCCCATTGGCCCAAAACCCCCCAACCGAATTAAAAAAGTTTTTTTTAAATCTAAACTACACAACACCACTAGTCATTACAGGGTTTGAACAGCTCTCTAGCTCAATCTGCTGCCGAGTTATAGCTGGTCAAAGTTTGCTGTGAAAGGGCAAATTATGCCTTTTCTGAAAAGTTTTGAATTAGGCCAAAAACTAGGTTTTTGACCCATAATTTTGGCTACAGATAGGCTAGCAAGTCAATCAAGAGCTCTATACAGCCGGATTTTCACCTAGTTTTCAACAAAACTTTGAGCCAATAGAATGGGTCAATGGGTTGGGGCCCAGGGCCGGCCAAAGGTGGCCAAAATTTCCAAAACATAACCCTCATTGTGACATCACCTCCAGAAAACCCCCACCGAAAACGAAAAACTTTTTTTTGATATCAACTAGAAGACTAGCTGAATCCGTAGAGGGTTAGAACAGCTCCCTAGCTCCAGCGGCTGGCAATTTTATGGCCATAAAAGGGCCGGCCAAAAGCAACTCCTTGAGAGCCGGTCTACGGTATATTCGTACTTCGATTTCGGCCTAAAAAACAGCAGTTTTTGGTTGCCTTACCAACGCCCTAGCTCCTCCACCGATTGCGCTAGAGAGCTGTTCAAGAGCACAAACGGATCGGCCAGTCTAGTAGATTGCACTCGAAAAAAAATTTTTTGCTTGGGGGTGCGGATTTTTTGTGACTGATGTTATAAGTGAAGTAGTTTTAGGGTCATTTTGGCTCATGTTACCTGGCCTAGGGTCCAACCGCTAGGCCATTTGTTTCGCTGAAGTTTTCATTGGAAACTAGACGAGAATCCGAGTCTTTTGAGCCTTTGATCGACTTGCTAGCTAGCGTTTCTGGTTCAAAACTTATGATTTAAGATAAACATATTAATTCATTATCTAATTAGCTAATTATTCAAATATTTTACTAACTTACATCACAACTTTTGAACCCGAAACCCCAGCAGGTCATCCAAAGCATCAAAAGACTCGGATTGTAGCCTAGTTTCTAGTAAAAACTTCAGCGAAATACTACCACCTAACGGTTGGCGCCCAGGGCCAGGCAAAGTGGGCCAAGGTGGCTAAAAAGTCCTCAACTTAGGACGTCACTCACAAAAAAACCACACTCCCCAAGCAAAAAATTTATTTTCGAGTGTAATCTACTAGACTGGCCGATCCGTTTGAGCCGTTGAACAGCTCTCTAGCGCAATGGGCGGAGGAGCTAGGGCGTTGGTAAAGCAACCAAAAACTGCTGTGTTTTTTTTGCGAAAATCGCCGAAACCTGGTGGCTCTGCAAGTGTTAAAGGGCTAATGACTTGGAAGGTCTTGTACTTTGGAACAATAAAAATTTGAAGTTTGGATGTGGCATTTTTTGTTGATGTTTACATGATGGGAGTATGTTTATGCTTATTTTGTTAATATTAGGATGACATCATAGGGCCTTGGACGTCAACGCCAAGAGTCATTTTTTTGACTGTTTTTATTGGAAACTGGGCTATAATACAAGTCTTTAGAGGGTTTGATGGACTTTTTAGCATTTCTTGTTCCAAAATTATAGACAAAATACCACAAATTAATAGGGGAAATCCCTGCTAATCACATGGGGAATTTCTGAAATATTTCAAATTTTTTGCCATAAGTTTAGCCCCAAAAATGCTAAAAAGTCGATCAAGGGCTTTAAACACTTGTATTATTGCCTGAGAATCCAACAAAGCTTTGAGCCACAAAATCAGCTCATTGGATCAACTGATGACATCATCAAATAAATGCAAAACCCCAATCATGACGTCAACAACCAAAAATCCCAAACCCAAACCTTAAATTTTTTTAAAGTTCTAAATTACAAGACTTTCCGAGTCTTTAGAGGGTTTGACCAGCTCTCTAGCTCAATTGGCTGGTGAGTTATGGCCATTAGCCAACATTGACCAAGGTTATCTTTTGTGGGATTTGAATTTTTATCTAATCTTGCTTTCTGAGCCATAATTTTGGCTCCAGATAAGCTAGAAGGCTGTTCAAGGGCTCTAAAGGCTTGATTATAGCTTAGTTTCCAAAAAAAGCTTGAGCTAAAAAATAGCTTGTTGGTTTGGTGCCCAGGGTCAAAAAATGTCAATTTTTAGTTAGGAACGTGTATATATGTCACCTGGCATCCAATGGCAGGTTTTCCCTCATGTGTGTATACGTTGGCCGGTACCAAAAGTGTTAAGACTTGCGTGAACCACTTTTTTGCATCACATCTATCAAAAGTCTTTAACCATGTTGGTTGAAAGCAATTTTTTAGTCAAATGTATCAGTTTGTTGTTTGCAGACTTAATATAGAGCAAAATATGAAGTTCGGTCTAGCATTAAATGTGGTTTTGTTATGTTTTGCTCCATTTTTGACTATTGCAAGTGAAGTTCAATTGGATACTCAAGCAGCAGCTCAAATCCAGGTATGACCTTTGTCATTGGCCATGTCTGCATTGTCCTTATGAATTGACTTGAGTCCATTTTGATGAAGTTAATGGAATAACTAGAAATTGAAACTCTCCTGATCACACTGCCATTGACTGTGATTGTGATAGAGCAGTGCTCTTCAACCTTCTTTGTCATCGTGAAACCCCTGATATACTTACCCGTTTGTCATGGAACCCCCATTAACAAATATTTATAAAACACGAATTGCATGTAAGAAAATCAAATATTTTGTTATTAGACATTTCAACAAAGAAACAGTTATTACAGAAGTTGAAAAGCAAGACATTTAATGAATCGGTTGTTCTTACATTTCTGGAATGTATCTGCTACATTCAGAATTTGGTCATCTGGCAAAAAGAACCCGTATCTCAAAAATGTGTCATCCCATTTTCTTACTTTTCGGAGGAAGTGCCTCTTTTACATTTGAACTATATTGCTCGTCATTACCATCCACACCTTCGCTGTTGTTATGATTTTGTTTTTTGTTTTACATAAGAAAATATGCTAGTTTGTTTCACCTGGCTTGACTCAATAGTAAAAAGATGGGTTTCACAATGTTTTTACTTTATTCCCACAAAGGTTGAACAACAGCTCTAGTCTATAACTCAGTCTATTCCTAGTCTACTTTCTACCCAGTCTCAGTGTTGCCAGATGGGTGTCACCTAAACCTGGTAAATGGTGAGGCAAAAAACTGCTAGATCCTACTAAAACCTTGTCACAAATTTTCAGATAAAATCTGCTAATTATAGTGAAATTCTGTTAACAAAATTGCTATTTTTGAGGTGTTTCAAATAAACTTGTAAAGCAATGTATCAATTTTTGCTCATGCGCACATTATACAAGTATACAAAAAAAACTTTTTTTGAGTTGTTTCAGATCTGTAAATTGATTTTGAATGTTTCAAGGCTGCTGAATTAAAAAATGAACTAAGTTTTTCTCCATTGCGTCAAGATTTTTTCCAACATTAGAATTGTTGTTCAAATATGGCAAAAATGCTATCCAAATACTATAGTTAACCCCTGTAAATGATTGCCACAGCAATGAAAATATTTTTAACACTTTCAACGCCATGCCATGTTCCAGAATGTATAGTTTTTTATGCAGATTGCTACACACGTTCCCGAACGTCACGCATTTCTTTGCGCAGATAGCTAAGCGACGTTCTAGAATGTCTAACTGTGCATGGCGGACGTGCACTACAGACAATCGTAGCAATCAACATTAGAGATCGACCGATGTGGCTTTTTCGAGGCCGGTACCGATACCAATATATTGGCCATTCATGGGCCGATATATCGGCTGATACCAATATTTCTAAAATTTTTAAATCTTGTTTTCTGCTTCATTATCAAAAATATGATGTATTTTATATCTTACCTTTTTTTCAAAACCTTAAAAATCAGGATTTATAAGCTAGAACTTTTGAAATTGCAGCAATTTCAATACTTGATTAGCCTAACTTGTTAGCATGGTATACACTGTTTACAATGAATAAACACAGTGCCATGAATAAAAAAGGAATGTTAAAGTAACAAACCAATAAGAATAGAACATTCAATGCAAGAGAACTTCCTACGGTGTTTAAACCCGAATAAGCAAAAACAGTGCTTGAAAGGTGAAAGATGCTGAACAATGAAAAGGAAGTACAAAATGGAGCATCACGTTAAGGAGGTTAAAATAGTCCAACACTGTATTCTATTAACCATTGCCAAAAATGAAAATATTTCCAAACAGCAGTAACTTTTTTGGTCTTTGATAGTATGTTTGTTAACAGCTACTGTACTACATAAATCTTGTAAAATTGTGTTTTTGTATGCTTTTCACAAATCAACCTTTCAGACTCTTCTGCAACTCAGTGGGTTTTCAATATGAAAAGTCAATCTAAGTCGTAAAGAACCAAATTCGGAATTTTGAAGTAATGCAACATTAACTAACTGCACGTCCTTAAAGAAAAACTAGTTCCATTAATTACTGTCCATTAATTACTGCAACTGAAGTACTGGCATTGGTATCAAATTAAATACCTCAACTGATTTGTTAATTCTCGGTAGTTCCATATCAATAGTTTAAGATTGTCACGCAGAAAGCAAAGTTTATCTGCATTTTCACCAAATAGCCTACAGTGAGTTAGCCGGTCATCTACAACATAGCCTAAACAAAAGCAGCACTAGGCTATAACCGATTACCGCCCCTCCGCCAAAAGTAAATTCCACAAGAACAAGTCGCCATGACAATAGCTAAGGTGCACATGTGTGCATTACGTATCCGATGGTTGTGCAATAATGCCATGGTGGTTCTGATCCAATCACAAACACTGAGTGTTTAACTTGCATAAGTTGCATTGTTGTAAACACTGCTTTCGTTAGCCGCGTTTAACAAACGGCCAACAGCAACTGTGATGCAACAATGCACACTGACCACCGCGCTGCTATCTGACTGAACGACAAATCACTGCTTCAATGTATTTGTGAAATGTTGGAGCAGCGCTCCTGTAGCTTGTGTGCCACATCCACAAACGCTGGTTTTGCGTTTGCAACAGTGGATTTGAGATCATAATTATCAATATGCCTCGTGGAAAATGTCGATTAAGGGTCATTCCATGCTTAATTGAACAGAAAAATGAAAAATGTTCACCCACCCTCTCAGATTTTGATGAAAGTGGGCTCATTTGAAAGAGCTTCAAAAATAACAACCAACAAAAAAAATTTGAACAAAATCGGTCAAGCGGTTACCGAATGGCAGACGTTTCAATTTTTTAATAAATTTGAATTTTATGG
>Ga0210059_1017413_pt1 | contig 10241 bp, 3 predicted proteins | sample Ectturendosymbi2_FD_188042 | JGI IMG/M metagenome (GOLD analysis project Ga0210059, IMG submission 188042) | Ecteinascidia turbinata endosymbiont from Florida, USA - Sample 2 (SPAdes) (version 2) | ecosystem: Host-associated > Tunicates > Ascidians > Unclassified | place: Key West, Florida...
GCGTAGACATTTTGCCAATGAGGAAAAACAATATAACAAAAGAAAATTTGTTGATTTGGCAGAAACATTTCCTGAAACAATCACATTTTGTAAGATGTCTGGCCCTCGGACTGTTGAATAACAGCATATGTGGCCCTCGGACTGTTGAGTAACAGCTTATGTGGCCCTCGAACAAAAAAGTTTGGAGACCCCTGGTTTAGGCTATTAAAATATTATAAGCAAGAACTATAAGATTTTATTGAAAGTAGCTAGGCAGCTGACCAAGGTCACACGATTCAGCATATGTCTGAGGTTGGGTTAAAGTGTTTAATTAGCTTGGTGACCTTAGCATTTTAGTAGTGGTTAGGGTTTTAAGATTTTGATGTTATGGTGTTAAGATTTTAGGTTTAGGTTGGTTAGGGTGTTTCAAGGTTTGTTATTTAAGGCAAAGGTTTATAGTTAAGTTTATGATTTTAGGATGAAAGTCTATGTGTCAAATATTCTCTAATGTTGCATTATGCAAAGTTACGTGGGTTGTTCAATATTATTCGTAGATAATTTGAACTAGCCTTGTGTATTTTTGTTGAGTTGACTTGAATTTATTATTTATAAATGAAAAGGTTCCATTTCTACATTAGCGTGAACCGTAAGTAACATTTAACTAAATCTTGAAACCGCTAACTGTAGGTAACATTTAACTAAATCTTTTGAATCCTGTGACCGTGTTCGGTGGCATAGCAGTTGAATCATGTGACCAGTGCAGCTGTAGCTAGCTACATAACCATTGCCATTTTTATTTTGATACAGATGGTGAACATGTTTAAAATGATTTTATGTGGGTTGAATATGAGCATGAAACTTACCTCTGTGTAATCCATGCACATGATCAGAAAAGAGTAAAGATAAAGTTCTTTGTTTTTGTATAAATGCAAACATAATAAAACCTGAAAGTTAGGCAAAGTTTATAGATTATGTGAATACCCATTGTGTTTCTTTAAAAATAACATGAGTTACGTACTTAAGAGAAAAGCTTAATGTCAGACATTGAAATTATTTATATTTCAACTTTATGTTTTGTAAAATGTATTGCTAACTTTTTTACCATAGTCAAAAATAAGTTTCGCTATCTGATGTTATTTTATGAGTTCATACTTCAACATCCACTGTAGTAATGCTTTAAAGCTATACTTAGTGAGTTATTAACATTCAATTGCAATGCAAAATTTGTCAGAAGTGCTTCTAATGCAACAAATATAGTTACATATCTTCTGATGCACGTTTTAAAGGCATTGTCATTGTCATCATACACATCAATATAGAATTTACGAATAGTTTCCAAGTATATTTTTAAACAACGAGTAAAAGTAATTTACCTCTTTAAAAATTGTCAAGATATCAAAAGTGGTTACAAAATAATTGTTTGTAATGGAAGCAGATCTTTATGCTAATGAGCATGTTATTTCTAGAACATTACCAGCTTGTATAGCTTTCAGCATGAAATTCGAACAACCTTTCAATCATATTTTAAAAGACACAGGTTCTTTTTATTAAAATTACTGTTGAGTGCTATCATAAAAGTATTTGGTTTTTGGATATTAAAAATGTTGTATTAGTTTTAAAATTTGGTTAAAATGCAATATATATGTATTCTTGTATATATATATATCTATATATGTTTTAAGCCATGATCCACAATGAGAATGAACTCCTTGCCCATGAACAAGGTTACAAATCACATGCCTTTAATCAGATGGTTAGTGACAGATTGGGGAATCATGCTAGAAATCTTTTGGATCATCGTGATTTAAGGTATGGGATGACTTTGTTGTACCTTATATGCAAGTTCAAGTATGGTTTAAGCTGCTGTTGACACCGTGCTAGGACATAAGTTGCTTTCATGAAAAGTGTTGAACATAGATTTTAAACATACCCATAAGACTTTTGCTTTTATTAGGCCATAGTAAGAATAACTCCAAGTATTTCTATTTCACTTTCTAGATAATGTACTATTCGCTTGAGCAATGCCAATGATGTGCATCTTCATCTAACCTTTTTCTTTTCACCTCTCATGTATGAGTGCCTTTTGCATGTTCTCATTTTTCTTCCACTGTGCAATACGTTTGTACTTCACAGGGTGAATGCAGTAGTTGCTGGTGCATTGTGTTAATGCATATCTTCTTCAATATTTCTTACATGAACCAAGTAACAGCTATCCTGTCATGTGTTGTAACTAAGTTACTTTTTTACTGCTGTTATTTGGACCATGAGTGTAATGCAAACATGTAAATATAACATACAGTAGTAAAAATGTTTCATTAGTAAACAACTTGTATCTTTAACCAAGGTATTGATATCTCATTTTTAACCAAGGTTCTGATGTTTAATTTACCTATTCGAAAGCTTGATTATTTTATTGAAACATTGTGAAGAGATCAAGCACTTAAACACAAGTGAAAAAAGCAAAACTATTTACTAACAATCTTGACATTCTAAAGCAGTGGTGGGGAATCTATTTAATGTCACGGGCCATATGAATTGTGCATTAGCGCTGGTGGGCTGCAGAAATCAATGAATTTCATCCTAAAATTCTACCTTTATGAGGTAGAGTGACTTTTCTTGCCGTACTGTCTAAGTACCTACTTATCATATAACATCATTTTCACACAATGTTGTACTCTAAATTGGGTGACAAAATATATGATGCAGGCCATATCAAATGTTCACATGGGCTGCATTTGGCCTGCGGGTCACAGGTTCCCCACCCCTGTTCTAAAGTTATAATTTGAGCCTCGACATATAAGCATGGTTGTAGAAATATAATGATCTCTGACTTGTCAAGTTTTTCACATTGCACAAACACAAAAATGTAATGGCTTTTGCAATATTAAAATGGAGATCTATAAATCCAAGTGAGATAAAAACTTAACTCAAGTACATGTTTTTGTAAGGAAAATGTTAGGTACCTGGTATGGACCTCCAGGGAACGGAAAAATTTCCGACTAAATTTCATAGATATTTCCCTTGATAATTTTCTATGATTCTAAGGTCCCGATTTTCAATTCTAAGGACCCAAATCGGGTCCCTAAAACACCTTAAAAACCTGCTTAAGTAAAAGAAAAACTAAAGTAGAACTCAACCAATAAGGCTTTTTGGGCTGATACCGATGTTTTTCATTTTTGATTGCCAATAACCGATGTCGATATTTTTGCATCACTCAACTATTGCTGAAAGGCACTACAGGGCATGTTTTTCTTCAGGCCATATAAACAAAAAAATAATTACACAAGTTACAATTATGAAATAGCAGATTGCGATAAGTTAAGAACAAGCAGTGTCTATTTTGCCTTGTGAAGCAAAATACACACTCCTGGAGCTATTTTGCCATCAGCTGAACATGAGTGGCTGAACTGGTAACATGACAAGTTTGGACAGATGACTGTCTCAGTTGACTGTGACGTCTGTAAATGGCTCAGTCTGATAGACAAGTAATGTCGTGGTTTCACTGCTGGCAAGCTGTTAGCAGCTTCTTATTTGCATTGTGTGGACTGTAGGCTAAACCTAAACCCTTGTCTCTTTACGTATTGTACTTGTCACATGACCACTTCAACCAACTGTGTTTGACTAAAGGTTAAATGTACTCTAATAGGATGGTTTCATCCATCGTGCCTACTGCAGTCCATAGCCATGTCTAGGACCCACTAGTCTAACTCTAAATCAACAAATGCACAAACAGGCAAACATGTGTTGTGTATAAGTAGGCCTACTCCATGTGCAGACATCTGTGCCTACTCTCAGATGCTATGAGTAAGTAAAAAACAATGCGTTATGCATTAAAACCATCACTTCACTGCAATGAAAAACCATACAACAATGACCTCTGTGCAAACCTGGGTCACTGCTCGCTGTGACGTAGGCACTTTTTTATGCATGCTGAACACAAGGTTGCCTAGCCTAGAGAGACTTTGATAAAACAGCCAAACAAAACAACAGCACATAACCTAGTTTGTTCACAGACAATCATTACTTAACGTGCTAAAACCTGCAAGTGAATGTTACATCATAAAACATTTCGTCAGGACTATTTCACAGCGGTCTGATTATTATGCATGAAGGCTCTGTGCGTATGGAACAGGACAGAGCAAAGGCATTAATCAGTCAGTGTCAGAGACGAAGGAGCAAGTTGGGTTTCCAAACACTCCATGCAGAGCAACAGCGTAACACTTTTATGAGCAAATATTGCTGATATATATCGGCAGAATTTTGCTGATACGATACATCAGCAACATCGTCATATTGGCCGATATATATTGGCATGCTGCTACATCGGTCAAGCTCTAAACAAACGTCAAAGATCTTCATAGCTTTTTTGTGACATTTTGACAGAATTTGGCTGTTGTGTATACATACCCTGTTCCGAATGATTTTTTTTCATCTAACAAATGTGGAAAATCAACGTAACTGTAGCAAGTAAGAGTATTGTCAGTATCCCCAATGGTCATGAAAAATCCTAGAAAGTTTAGTTGTCAAACAAATTATGGAAAGACAGTTTAACATTGTGGGTCCTGGGGTTTGCTTTTTATTAGCATATTGTGCTATGCATACTGTATAGTGGATATCCATTTTGCAAAACTGTGTATTTGCCATTTAAAGTATGATAACAAGCCATAAACTTGAAGTGGGTTTTATAGTTGTAAGGCAGAAAAAAACTATTGATGGAAACTTACCATTTACTTAGCCCAGGGTGTCTGAAAAAAACAATGCTGCAATCTTTTATTCAACACTGAAATTTTTTGGAAGTTGTATAGTGCTTTTTTTATTAGTCGAAAAAATGCCCACCATACATAGAGTTCATTGATCATAGTGAAAAATCACCACAAAAATTTGAAACCGAAAGCAATTTAGAAAAGACATGAAGCATTTTAAATTGCCATTCAAACAACCACTATGATTCTATAGTTTTGTTGTTCTGTAATTGGCATCAGCAAGTTTTTTAGTTTTAGTGAAAGCAATTATTTGAGAATGGCATATTTTCTAGTTTTTACTTCCTGCAAAACTGGATTCCGTTGGTGATCCACTCAGAGATCCACACTTCCTGCTTCCTATCCTTGCGGGCATCCAACCTGCTGAGCTTCATCACAAAGGAGCCACTCTGTCTTTCATATGCCGTGCCAAGGAGCCTGGATATCTGCTCCAATTAGCTCTCACCTGTTCATCAGATGGGAATGCAAGGCATCTCAAATCAAGACACCCATTTGTACCTGACAGCAGCAGAAGTGTGGTGCTCTGGGTGGATCACTATTGGAATGCGGAGTGGTTGGAGAACATTACGAGGCTCTGCACTTTCATCCCCAACATTGGTACCTCCTAGAATAGCCCTATCAAGAACTGTGTGGGTCCAGCATAACCGCCTCCGCACTTGTGTTGGATGTTTCTGCTCCTGTTTTCATAAATTGAACATGGCCTCTTCTGCAGCTTGTGAATGTGGTGCAGGTGAACAGATAGTTAACCATGTTGTCCTTCACTGTCCAACCCATCCAGAATGGGACAGTTCGGCGATGGACATTTTGATGATAAATCAGTTAATAAGACATGACACTTCTGATGATGGGAGTGCTTTTAATGTATTTCTTAAAAAGTTTAGGGTTTAGGTTTAGGAATAAGGTTTCGATCGGCTATGTCTAATCGAAATTGCTTACTTGGCCAAAATTTATGTCACTATCTTAACCGAGGCCAAACATTAAATGTCATATTTTGATGACGGCTGCACATTGAATGACTTGCTATGATCTTAACAAACTAACCTTAGTTTAAGCTAATGTACTGAAAGCACCTATGTGCAATGGTAATGATTGTTTGTAACTTTTAACTAGAGATAGACCGATATATCGGCCTGGCCAATATAATCGGCCGATATTTATGTTTTGCCGATATAGCGATATCAATAGGTGTTAACAAAATGCTGTTATATTCCTGAACCATGAAGCGCACGTCGCCCATTGCAGCCGAAACGAAAGCATCATCATTAATCAGAATAATTAAAAATCATAGCAAAATATTGAAATCGCTACAATTTGAAAATTTTTAACCCATAAATCCTGATTTTTGAAGTTTTTGAAAAAAAGTTAAGGCATAGAATACATAATATTTTTGATAATGAAGAAGAAAACAAGATTTTAAAATTTTGGAAATATCGGTTATTGGTATCAGCCCATGAATGGCCGATATATCGGCATTGGCCCCAAAAAAGCCATGTTGGTTGATCTCTACTTTTAACCATTAACCACTCAGTAAGTGTGATTCATAGGCAAATTTAGTGCCAATGGAACAAGGGTACAAATCAAAAAAGTAGCAAAAGTATGCATCAAGATGATAGTCAACATATGGAAATACCTAGCACGCAGTACAGCTGTGATAAAGTGGCACTGAGCAGGCCTGTGGCAAGGTTTTGGTGGGGTAAAATACATTTTTAGAAAGGCAAGATTTTTGTTTTTATTATCATATGTTTAAAACACATTTTCCTAGGCACAACACAGTTTGGGGTGGAATTGCTCCTGAATGCTCCCTGCGGCTACAGGCCTGGCACTGAGGACCACCTTCATCAAAATGTCTAATTTAAAGATATTATCAGAAAGGACAGGCTGTCAGTAAGTAGGTTACTTATACCAGGGTTTTTAAGGTGTTTTAGGGACCCAAATGAGGTCCCTAGAATTGAAAATCGGGTCCGTAGAATCAGATAAAATTATCATCAGGTCCCTAGAAACAGAGAAAATCGGGTCCCTACAGGTCCATACCAGGCACCTAACATTTTCCTTACAAAAAACCTGCTTATACTATAGCAAAAACCTGAAATAGGCCACACAAAACCTTCGACTGGCCTGCAGGTTGGACATAGCTGGTTTAGGGGTTTAGGACATACTGAAGGCTAAGGTTTAGGACTCAAAGCTAACTTTTGAAGTTCAAAAACACAAGTTTTTTTATAAAATATTTGCAACCACCCTCATCAAAATGTCCTGTGGCCAAAACATCTTGTCACCAAAATGGTGACGGCAAAATGGCGTCACTGAATCAGCATCGCTGTACTGTCCTAGACTACAATTCATCAACCTCCCCATGGAGTGCATGGACTGATAGTTCTGGATAAAGAGACAATCGAATGGCTGCTCAACACTTGCCCCAAGATCTAGTGTGGCCTAGCACCAGATTATATCAACTCACTCAAATGATCAAGAAGACTTCCTGCCGCTTGTGCTTAGATTTATACATTTTAGTCTTGAGTTTGTTTTCTATGCCCTTGGTTTCGCCTTCAGCATCATACGTACAAGCGCTGCTTGCATATTTCAGGAGAAACGATGCATATAGTTACATGAAATCAATTTTTTAATTTAAAAATTTGCTGATAGATTCAACTGTATCGTGATGATGGCAACTAATTGCTTTTGCCATTAAAAGGCATGGAATTTGATTATTGAATAATTGTGGCAACCTGTACTGTATAAAATTTTGAAAATCCACATGCAATTTGAAAAACAACTTCATATCAGAAAAGCGTGATCTAAGGTTTAAATCAGCGTTTCTGAAACCATGGGTCGCCAAGGCTTTATGAATGGGTTGCGAGCGGCTTTGTTTAAAATTGGATTTAGCTAAATCAATGTTTTCAAGCAGTGTTTTATGTCTTCTTTTTTAAAATCGAAAGCGACTGTTACATCATAGAGTGAGTAAAATCATTCTGGATTGAGCATATACAATCTTAACCATGCTCTGTGATGTCATAGACTTGACCAATCAAAACTTTGCAGAGAAAATAGGTGTTGCAGGCTGCAGACCCTGAGTCTCCCAGTAGGCTCGGCGAGACGAGTTCAGCGGTGCTTGTATCTGCATTCCACACTCCAGTTGACGAGGAGAGGCTTCCCCAAGTTTTCTTAACACAACTGTTATGCTCATAAATATGGGAGATTGAAGAATCGTTGAATTTAACTTTTGGAATTTAACTTTTTTTAACTTTTTGAATTAAACTTTTTGAATTTAAAATCATTGAATTTAAGTTAATTTTTCATAGTAGTAGTTTGAAACATTTTCACTTCCTAAGCATGTAAACTTCAAGTTTATCAAGAACTGTCGTGATGTAAACGTTGTTTAATAGTACTATGCACTATGACTGGTTGTCTGTGCCTTGTCTATTTCATACGTATCTGAAAAAATAACAGAGTGCTATCATTAAAAATACATTTTTTCGATGTTTGAGGTTTGGGTCGTGAGATGTTCATAAAACTCACATTTGGGTCGCGCTCAAAAAAGTTTAAGAACCACTGGTTTAAATGCACAATGGAAAAGAATTGTTTTCAAATTTTGCAATATGTTTTTGCTTAAACCTACACATTTTTTCATGTGGTTGTTATAGTATGACTTCGATAAATTTCTAAATTTAATTCCATTCCAACTTCATATTTTGGTGGAAATATCAGTTTTTCCGTTTATGTCTGTTCATAAAGATCATTAAACTTTACAAAACCCTTATTCAACACCAGGATTGATTGCATTTTTTCGTCTCTTTGAATCTTCATTCTGTTCCTATACATTGACAAAAGTAGGAAAGGTTATTTCATAAAAGTAAAGACGAGCACTTGTGAAAAAACAAAATCTGTGCAGCGGAGATGATCGGATAGTGGATTTTTACTATCCAGTCCTATCTTGTTTTTGAAAAATGATAACCGATCCGAATCCTGTTTTGGTTAAAATCATACTATCCGTATCCGAAAACTATCCGAAAGTGTATTATGATGCACAACATACATTTTTGTGTAGTGTCTATTTTGCCTCATGAGGCAAAATATCTACTGGAGTTATTTTTCCCTTAGTCGAACACGTTTGGCTGAAGTAGTCACATGATAAGTTTGGAACGCATGTCCTACTTAGTTGACCATGACATCTGTAACAGCTCAGTCCCACATGCATGGACAAGTGTTGTAATGGTTTCAGGGCTGGCAAGCAGTTAGCAGCATTAAGTGAACTGCCGGCTAAACCCAAACACTAAACCTAAACCTTGACCATAAGCACTGATCCTAAACCCTAACCATAAACTCTTAAACCCCAACCAATTCTCTGCGTATTGTACTTGTCACATGACCACTTCAATCAATTGTGTTCAAATGAAGGCAAAATAGTCCCAGCACAGGTTGTGCCTCATGAAGCAGAATAGACACTGCCTGAATGCGTTATGCCACTGTTGCGGTTGGAAAGCCCGAGCGGCAAATGCGCATACTGTGGCAGCATGCAAGCAACAATAGAGATCACGAGTTCACTCTTGTTGTCACCATTGTCGTCACTATCAACTGTTCAAAGCACCCCCCTAATTGAAATATGAAGCACTATAAAACAGTGATGTATGTTCAAATTTTAGTATGTCAAGACCCACTGTACAAATGTAAAGCTCCCTATTGAAGAGTTTCTGGTGACAGTTCTGTTGCCACACCCAGCTGTTCATTAGCCATTTGTTTGGTAACAGTGGTTAGATTTTAACACCATCTATGAGTTCTCATTCATAATTTCATTTATTAATCCTACCCATTGTTGCACTATAAGTTTTTTAACCAAACCTACCTGCAACTACATGGCAATGCTGATCTTCAAACCAAAACAGCATTCAAAACAATAGACTGGATTAAAATATGTCATTTACATTGAAATAACTGACTAAAAATTCAGTCTAACAACTCAATGTCACAAAACAACGATTTTGCATATTATGTTTAAGAAAGAAAAAAGCTATCCGGCCTGGTATCATCCAACAACCAGTCAATGCAGGCTCACGTAGAATAGGCTTGAAGACTGCAAAGCCTGGTGTAGACTACAGACCACATTAAAAGAGCAAGAGTGCTAGCTAGTCTAGACTAGAGCACAGTAGGCCTACACTAATTAGCCTTAGTCCAGGTATGCAGCAAAAAGCGTCCTTAATACTTTGTCATCCGCTAGGATTCGGAGATTTTCGAAAAAACGCCTAAACACACGTGGCTTTGCGCGGGAATTTCTCTGGTCCGGTATGCTCTACAGACCCGGTAAAAGTATCAAAACACACGGCAAGTCTTCTAGTCTGCACTCAAAAAAATTTTTTTGCTTGGGGGGTGAGGGTTTTTTGTGAGTGACGTCATAAGTGGAGGACTTTTAGGCCCCCTTGGCCCACTTTGCCTGGCCCTGGGCGCCAACCGTTAGGTGGTAGTATTTCGCTGAAGTTTTTACTGGAAACTAGGCCACAATCCGAGTCTTTT
>Ga0210059_1017414_pt1 | contig 10241 bp, 6 predicted proteins | sample Ectturendosymbi2_FD_188042 | JGI IMG/M metagenome (GOLD analysis project Ga0210059, IMG submission 188042) | Ecteinascidia turbinata endosymbiont from Florida, USA - Sample 2 (SPAdes) (version 2) | ecosystem: Host-associated > Tunicates > Ascidians > Unclassified | place: Key West, Florida...
CGCAAAATCGTGTTAACGAGTTTTGCGAAAGTTTAGCTCTGGAAACTTCTTCGTAAAGGAAGCTAACGAAAATTGAATGCGATTTGGTTGTACATAAAAATTGCTTACTTACTCAACTCTGGCAAAAGTCAGTTGCAGTGTATGCAGTATTGAGCTCACTGGTTGCCATGAGATAGTTCCTTGTGTATCTGTATCTCAGTCTTCATGTGTATGCCCGAGCATGGACCTCTTGCTATACAATTTGGTGAGTTTTAATGTTATTGTATATATCATTGAATATAATAAAAGAATTGTCTGTAGTCTGTGTCTCTTTCGCATTATAAGAGGTCTAGAGGTCAGAAATCATAGGGAGACCAAGCGAACATAGCTTTCGTGAATGTCGTCCTTGTTACGTCTATGGTCGAACTCACGTGCCTTGTACGGACGTAGCTAAATGCGGTTCTCTAGATTCAATATGGGTCTAGAACCCGTTACACTGGCCCGTGCCATCTCTACTGTGGCTAGTTTTCGTAATTCATCTGCTCAGTTTTTGTAAACCTGCGTGCTGTTCTAACTTTAGTAAGTTGTCCGATAGTCTTGTCAACATATAGTTCTACTTCTCATTGCTTGAAACAGTTTTGCGAGAGTGGCTTAACTTTATTATTATTTCACCACTCATGTTGTTCCGGCCGTTGATTATTCTTGAAGTGTAACTTATTTGTAGAAAGTACTCCAAAAAGTAGATATTCGGCAGTTTATGAAAATAACAAGCATTTCTGAAAGCCTAAGTGTAGAAAACATTTCAGACAAATGATTGAGAATTGAGGCTCAACCGGCACAGACTAATGGGGCAGAAAGGGTTAAAGCAGGGATGTCAAATTCGTTTCAGTTCCGTTGCCACTTCAAGCATATTTATTCTCAAGCGGGCCGGACCAATGTAATCATTGCATAACACCCTGGTTATAAGTAATGACAGCTTCCAACTGTTTTCATAACTTTAATGGAAAAATTTCAAGCTCATCTGAAAATGCTAATTAGCACATTTAAGGAGCAACCTTTACGAAACTCTGCAACAACATAACGTATCTTGAGAAAATTCTAATCAATTTTACGACATTAATGATTGGAACCAACCAAAACAAAACGAAAACACAATGTCTAAAAAATCAACCGAAATGAAATATGTCGGAATAAGTGAAACGGTTTCGGTCAGATTTCCGTTTCGAACACCTCTGCTCGTCTGAAAACACCAAGGTGTTATGTATCTCCAGAAACCAAGGCAGTGTATATATGCTGCAAGTGAGCAACAGTACAATGCAGCAGGTGAGGTTCAAGTGCCCTGGGGTTGTATTTGCGAGTGACGGTAGGCGGAAGAGCAAGATTGATACACGAATTGGTAAAGCTAATGCAGTTTTGCGTGAGCTTTATGGTTCTGTTGTGAGAAAACGGGAGCTTTCAAACACTGCAAAGCTGTCAGTATTTAAATTGGTCTTTGTTTCGATTCTCACCTATGATCATGAATGTTAGATTCATGTTACTATCATGTGGTGATAGCACGTATACTAGTAGCCGGTATTTAGCACCACGATGAGTTTGAGACCTACAAAAAGACTAGCAAAAGCAAAAACCTAATGCTAGAGACAAAAAATGGCTGACCGTCAAACAACCTGACGACGAACTCAACTTTGCTCTCTCTCAACTGAATCCAAAGCTCGCTGTAACTGTTTATTCAATTCCTGTAGAAAGACTATAAAGAGAAAAGCACATACCCTTGTCGAAGTCAAACATCCACGGCGAACGAATGTGTTTGAAACCTGCGAAGTTGCCTCCGGAATTGACAGTGCTGGAAGCAGCTTCGCAGAAGGCAACTTAAAAGGCGTTCATTCACAACCTCCGGAAATTGTCAACTCTTCTTTGAGATACTAAACACTGCGAAAGTACCTCCGGAAATATATTCATTCAGGGTAACTTGCAAATTGACTTCAGTTTTGTCGGTCAAAGATTGCACATGTCTTGGCACCCGTTTCTGCCACGGCGATAATACCGACAAATTTTCGCGATATTGACAACGTTTTTTTTTCACAATGAAACTAACGATGCAAATTTTGCATTGATTTCTGTGTTTATAAAAACAAAAGTGCTGTAATAAGTATATTTCTACTGTGATAAAACAAAATTAATTATGTAATATCAAACAAAAGAAGCATGTAATAAAATACCACGCTCTTGATAAAATAAAATTTTAATATTAAAGACATAAAGATTAAAAAATTAAAAATATTAAATATGTTATATTTTATATCTACAAAAGCATTTTTTGTAGAACCTGGCCCTTCAATGGGTACTGACTTCGCTGTATACTTGGTATTGACAACAATGTGACCCTCACTGAAAAAAGTTTGCCCAACCCTGGACCAAACTACAAAAGAATTTTAACAAATAAATTATCTCAAAAACCCTAGGAAACTTACTTGTATTTTTTCTGATATTTGTTGCAACATCAGGGCGAGCCATTATTGTTTTTGTTTCAACAATCTTTCAGGCAAATTTTCTACGTGTGCCGCTTTAAAATATGAGTGATCTCAGTTGTTTTTGGACTTGAGTAATATGCTGTGCAATTTTGGTGAGTGTAGGCTGCTACGCTGCTTGAAAGCGTAAGCCCATGCCCTTAACTAAAGTATGTCTGTGGCGGAACCCTTACATGCAGGGGATGATCGCTTTGAAAAAATTCCAAGCGAGCCCTTGCAAGGATTAGGGTCACTGAATTGCCCTGTCATCAGACGACCAAAGTTCGCAGCCCCGGTGAGTCCCAAGGAAAGGAATGGCCAATACGCTGTCCAGGTTCAGCAACAGAGATTGCCGGAGTAGCGAAATATTAACGATTTGCCTATCAGTTCTCCATACTTATAGTGACTGCCTTGTATAGCTCAAGACCTCAGTGAATCCTTTCAAAGACGCTATTTGATCTACAGCTGGATCTGCTTGAAATCAGATCCCCTTAACAAAAGAACGCTTGAATTAAAAGTAAAGTCAAGTAAATATTCGCCACAAGGGAGATAAACAAAGAATCAATCAGAAAATCTTTTTTAATAGGAAATAGAATAATATTTATACTGTGAATAAGTAATACCTCAAATCGTAACTCAACAATAATGTTTCAGAACTAGTAAGAGCCCTATCAGAATAGTTGCATAAAACCAACAAATATTCTTCGCTATCCGGAAGGCCCAGTTCCAGCAAGTTGTTTATGTAAACGAGTTGCACGGCTCGTTCATAGTGATTGAAGTCGAATCGTTTGAAGAAATGTTTCCGCAGATGTGATGTAGTCTTTACACCAGCACTGTTACCCCTATGCCTCGCATGCAGTAAACATGAGAATGGTACTTTTTTTTTTACAACAGCGTGTGAGAGTAATTATTACAGCTTTTGATAAAATTTTAGGTTGACACTAAATGACCGATAAAAAAGTTTGCAATTTTTCATTAAGAACTTTTGCAACTATGTCGTGCGGTTAATACGTAAAAGATAATCATTACTTGCTCGTATGTCAAATCAGTCCCGTCGCCTGGGAGGGGGTTGTGGACTTACATCACCCAAACCAAGCTTCAAGCCTCCCAAATTGCAATATGAAATTCTAGAAATCACAGGAATTTTTATCAATATGCATTCTTTTCTGTGATTTTTGAACAGAGCAGTACTTGTCGCTATAACCTAGAAGAGAGATGGGGAACCTATTTAATATTACGAGCCGCATGACTTGTGCAATATCTCTGGCGGGCCGCAAATTAATCAATTTAATCTTGAAATTCTTCCTTTATCGTTAAACGGAAGATATAGAGCAGGGGTCACCAACCTTTTTGAAACTGCGAGCTACTTCTTGTGTACCGATTAATGCGAAGGGCTACTAGGCTGATATACAATTCTGAAATAAACATTTTGCTCAATTTACCTTCAATTATTTTCGTATTGATATTCTTTAATGTGAAGACATTGATCATGCTAATGTCATTTTTAGAACAGGTCCGCGGGCGACCTACTTGGTCCTTGCGGGCGACTTAGTGCCCGCGGGCACTACGTTGGTGACCCTGATATAGAGAAAAACTATGTCAGGGAGCGAGAAGACTTCTCTTGACTTACTGTCTACGTGTCTGCTTGTCACGAAGTTTCGTTTTGACACGATGTTGTACTGTAACTTGAATAATGAAGATTCTGATGCGGTCCATATTGAATTTTCACGCGGGACGCAGGTTCACCAACCCTGACCTAGAATAACATCGACTGATGATTTTTGATACGTTTGTGAGGTAAGAAACGTATTTGAGGCATGATCGCAAAGCGTCAGCATTCATTGCTTGGAGTGTTGATCGTGAAGTTAGCTTTGCCTAGTTGTATACGTCCAGCAGTCTGACTTCCTGTTGATAAATGTATTTTGTGTTGTGATTGCTGCGAAAAAAATGTATTTTGATTAGTCCAGATAGTCTTCTCGTATTTTGTACTGCACAGAAGCAAGATGCCTTTATCGCTTGCGACCAACATTACACATTCGCGCACCTGCTGACAGCAAGATGAAGTTAATAGCGTTGCTAAAAGAGTTTATTTAGCAATCTCTGCTAACTTGCCCCGATAGAGTACTGCAGCTAGTGGATAAGGGAGCTTAACTGTGTTACGCCCGTAAGCCTGAATCTATTCTTGTTAACATTTATTGCCTATTTGAGATACAAAATGGTATTAATCTAAACATGTGCCATGCACCAGGAGATCAACAAGTCTAGACACCAAAAAGGTTTATGCATGCGTATTTCGGTCAGTAAAAAGCCCTATTTATAGGCTTTTTAGGCAAACTTCACTCAAACTCATGGAAACGTTTATCAATTTGTGCCAACGAAAGAGAATATTCATCGCGGTGCACTGGTTTGGCCGACCTCTGATTTGTTCCTTCGGCAACAGTGTTTCCATACCTGAACGACAAACTTGATTCTGATTTCTTGCAAAGTTTTGTTAACATTTGCGACAGCGTTAAAATTTTGCGACAACTTGCGGGCCACTTCCAATAAAATGATATACAAAACAACGGATTCACGACATTTAAAACTAATAAAGAAAAAAAATAATTGGAAGATCTCTCTTTGCTGACTAAATTACAGAAGCTCTCTGCAGTCTCTAACACCGTTAATATTGTACATTTTTATTAAAAGATGTTATGCTTGTTCTGATTAAATTACCTATTGCAGGGATGGGCAGTTAATTTGACTCGACGGCCACTTCGACAAGGCCGCGTTTAGGGGATAGGTAGACAGATTTATTTAGCGGTACTGAGTTCACTGCGCCAGATGTACTCTTCAAGACAACGAACGCCGGAGCACCGCAAAAGCACAGTGGTTATATAGACTAACAAAATGGTACACAGACAAGGTATTGTTCTTGTGCAAATGCACTTTGTCCAGCGTAAGTTATTCCGTGACACAAGTATCACTTCACACGCTTTTCAAAAAACTTCATATTTGAAGATTTTTCCTGAATGCTTCCCCGGCCCGCTGAAAAGCTGTGGCGAACCTGTAGTTGGACCACACTGGTGTATGACATAGTAAGGATAGATCTTACAGGGAGATGCCATGTATTATTCACCCGGGTGATAGAATCTCTGCTATGCTCTGTATCAGCGTCCTGCACTCCTGTGCGCAGGCTGTCTGCTAGAGTACTTTCGATAGTTTCATTCTGATTCTCGAGTAAAAACCAAACACATGAACACTCATCAGAGTAGCCGTAACAGTCGAAGCGCATACCTTACCAATCGAAGTACAGGAGTAGCCTATTTGTGATATTTCTTTGTTACCACTTCGGCATTGATTTCAACAACTGATATGCGTTTACTCCACAGGTAATACCTGCATAATTGCTAAAAAATACGTAGAAGAAACACAGTTTTGATGAAAGCAAATGCAAATCTCTAGGTGAAATTGGTCAGGACACACCAGATTGATCAATTTTGCAGTTTAATGAACCAATTTAAATAGAAGGTTAGGGTCGACAATAAGCTTCTTTCATAAATTAAAAGGCGAAAGTGGGATACTAATTAGCAATCGTGGATGATTTCTCCTCAAAAATGAAGAATCAGTGTTTGACTCCTTCAACACTGCGGAATCATTTCATAAGGAAACACGGGGTTTATCAGAAGAATCCCCGCAATTTTTCACGAAACAGCACGAATCTTTGTGCACACAACAAAATTACCTCCAGTTATCACTCGTAAATGACTGCGAGAAAAAGCTTCTCTTTTTCACATTGCGCATGTGCTGATGAAAAAACATATTTGCGAAGCTGAGTCTGTAGCCGGCCCCTAACCAGCCTGGGACACCAGGCTTTTCTATGGGGCTTGTCCCCCTGGTTACGGGTCTGGTCTGTAGCCTAATCAAACCATTCTTGAAAATCGCAACCACCTTGCTGCACGACAGAAAGCATGCTGTGGATAAATAGAGCAAATACTGTTGACTAATGATACAAGCAACATTCGATGTACCATGCTTATTGTCACATCGGTCATGCATTCGCAATACGGTGAATGGGAAAGCAGCAATTGATGTCAGGGGTGAATGAAACCGAAAAAGGTTAAGAAGCGCTGTTTTAATGTAATCTAGCGCAAAAATGTGTGAGAACGCGTTCCCAAAGCAAAAAAAGGTGTGGGAACGCCTTTCCAACGCGTTCCTACCCTACTACACCCCTGCTTACGACATGTCTAAATAATCGCCGTCAGTCAAGTGACAATGGTTATAAGACCCAATTCTTTTGTTAAACTCGTTCAAATACTTTTAGTTGCAAACTAGTAGCCTATTATGGATATTTGAAGGAGAATTTTTAATAATTTTATAATTAATTTGCCAACAACGTTAGTCACAATTTGCAAATGCTGTGTTGAAAATTTGAAGTAAATTTTCGGAACGTTAAACTCCCTGCACAAGCGTAAAATCCCCTATTGAAAACTTTCTGGCGGCGGTTCTATGTCATATGTGCTGCCAACTTTATTCAGTAAAACCTTCGCTTCCTGTCTTCATGGGAGCATGTAAAACGTCGCAGGCTTTGTTTTATATAAGCTCTAGGACAAGGCGCTGATCTTGGCAAATCCTTTGCATGGTTCTTGGTCAGTCTGCTTCGATATTGGCAGGTTTGCAGTTTGATTCTATGTTGGTCTTCATAACTGAGTGCATCCATTTTTTGTGAAATGCATTGGTAAGCTGCACCCCCTCAAGCAAAACTGCCTCGTGGCTTGGTTTCACCTGAGCTTCGCTCTTTGGTAGCTTATATACGTTATTCAAGGTGAAAGGCTGTCTATAAAGTCTGGATACGTGGTAAAAAGCACAGTAAGTCTGGGACCATCCTTCTCGTCCACTTAACAGTACCAACTCGATCAGTTCTTCTTCGGACAGAGTCATCATCATTTAAATAAATAAACCTATGGGGAGGAAAAATAACCTAAACAAATACAGTGAAATTCCCTATGTACCCAGACATTGTGGACACCCTGTACAACGGGTGGCGTTTGCTGTGGAGTTTCAGTCAGTAACTTTATCGTCAAAAGTAGGAACAGGCTGACAATCATGAACGATAGAAATTCAAATTGCCAGCAACAGACACGTAAACATTGCATCAAAGCATTCGTGGTATTCGAAACATCATGTGAGTAGTAGGATAAATAAATACGTATTTATAACAGGCTAGTAAAAAATTAAAAATCAACCCATAATACATCTAACACACGAATAGCATCTTTGAGTGCTCATCCAAACTACTAAATATGACGTCGGAATAGAGAATTTTGTTTTCCCAAAGTACAGCTATCGTTCTGATATTTTGTCGTTAACTCAAAAAGAAGCAGGTTTTAACGTAAAGACAAACATACTCAACGCTACAAATGCAGCACAGATATTTAAAAAGACAGCTGTGTAGCACGATGATGCAGTTTTTATAAAACAGAGCTTTTCTGCTTTATCAAAGCCGCACTTCCTTTTGACTTACTAAATGTCACACTCACCGATACATACAAAAAAGTACTTGAAGAAAGACAACGCGTTCAAAAAAATTAAATAAAAACGAGACACACAGTAACTTAGATAGACTATTCTTGCTCAGCATGAGATGCAACTGTATTTGTTTACTTCACCTTTTCACTAAAATCTACTTCTATTAAAGTTTCCAGTTTAGGAATGGCATAAAGTTAATTTGAGACAACATCGTAGATTAAGCAGTTACTTCATTCCAAATAAGGCAAAATTTTAGAAGTCATGATGAACTTTTTTAGTGTGACATCGATTGAAAGGAATAGATAAAATAAAGATGTTTTTCCATAAACATCTTCGAAGCAGTCACAAGTTTGTTGTTGTAAAAGGTGCAGAATCTTGTTTACATCTCTTCTTTTCTAAGTTCTTAAAACACGATTCAAAAAAATTGACAAAAAACTGGAGACACTTTTCACACCTTGATCAAATTGAACGTTCATTTCGATGGACGAAATCGTTTCTCCAAAATTTAAAGCAACGCAAGGAGCTGTTGTGAACTTCTGTATTTGAGACAGAACTTTTCTGACAGTGGTTGCAGCATTTGAGCACTCATGCTCTCAATTCAGAGGCAGCTTGTGGTCAAAAGTTTTGCTTCTTTGCTCTGGTCGAGTGTGTCTGCTCTGATGTGCGGCGTTTCCGATCACCACACAGAGCAGTGAAAAGAACAGTTCCGAAAGCACTGTAATGCAGTCTGATTTGCACCTAAATTGGTTAAGGTTAATCCAGCTCTTTTTCGAGAAGTTGATAAACGTGAGCGCAGCGTATCTAACGAGGGTTTTTTCCGTTTCGTTGGACGTAAAGTTGTTTAAACCTTCCCCCGTACGATCGAATTTCGTGGATCTTGTTGTGGCCAATCATATCCGGAACATCCATTAACAATTCTCCGTTCAGTTTGACTTCATACGAAACGTGGTGAACTGCATAATCGGAAGAAGAGATCACATAAAAGTAAAGCGGCTAGTCGACACAATTTTGAATTAATGCCGAAAGTTAGGTTTTTGCAAATCAGATCGCAAAACGTATGTTTTTTGTACAAATATTTATCGCTGAATAATTGGGTATCTAAAAATGCTTCATTACATTCGCTGATTACTTTGTGTTACTGGCTCTAGAGTTTTGAAGTTTTCGTTATCCAAGCTGTGAAACCTGGTAAAGGATTCAGCTAAATCCTTTGGTAAACATGTTTGTTAACTTCAGACCAAAATTCCATCAATACTAATATGAAAGGCTAACAATAACATTATTGTAAACAAAAGTGTTTGTAAATCCGCACCTTGAATGACCAGTGTGAACGGGGCTTCCCATTGGATTTGATGACTAGGTTCTCGACGTAGCATCACGTCGTTGTACGTATGCACAGCTCCCTTATAGTAAGCGACCACCTAAAAAAAGTTAAAACACTCCTTACTTTGAACAAGCATATATTATTGGACAAGAACCATGGGACCTAAAGAAAACCACACGATAAACGTCATATGTGCCGTAATGTACACATCGTTTTTTATTCAAATTAAGGCGATTTAAATAATAAAAGGTTCGGCGTTGTTGACGGAGTAAATCGCTGACTTTTAACCGATAATCTGCAAGGATCATTTTCTAAAAAAATTCAGTTTTACCATTTTTCTGAAAGGCTTGAATTTGAGTACAAGAGGTTGGCAAGGCACCCTTGTGGAAAGCGTGCTTCGTTTCATTCCGTTGCACGTGAAAGAGGAACTGAAAAACCTCACCATCATTGGCCGACGCGGAAAAACGCCTGTCAACACCACTCTGTCGCCAACATTTAAGGGCTTACGCAGTTGCTGGAAAATAGTGGCTGCAAAAAAGAAATTTGAGATTCTTTCCGACGCTGACCTTTATATTCTATAGTCTTATAGTAATAACAAAAATAGCTGTCGTTTTTGCTGTACCCGTTAGGAAATAACAAAATGCATACCCGTGACGACACCACCATGTTTCAAAGTATTTGATTAATGGCCGATACTACCCATATAGCAGCTCTGAAATAACTGCTGCGTGAATAGAGTGGGAAAGTTGGAGTAGAGTAAGAATCATGGTCTTCGGAAGGATGTTTTCCCGGAGGGGGCACTAGGGGATTTTTCCAGAATCTTTCCAGGGGTGCCAAAACTTGTGAAATTTTTTTTTCCCACTTGAAATTCAGAAAACAACCTTTTTGCTGAAATTTTTAAGATCCAAGGAGGCGTTGCCCCCCCC
>Ga0210059_1017415_pt1 | contig 10241 bp, 6 predicted proteins | sample Ectturendosymbi2_FD_188042 | JGI IMG/M metagenome (GOLD analysis project Ga0210059, IMG submission 188042) | Ecteinascidia turbinata endosymbiont from Florida, USA - Sample 2 (SPAdes) (version 2) | ecosystem: Host-associated > Tunicates > Ascidians > Unclassified | place: Key West, Florida...
TGGCTGAAACCGACCCGCAGGGAGCTTTTACCAGTACTCTCGGGCATTCCACCGGCCCACCTGCGCAGGGAACATTCCACTTTCAAGCTGGCGCTCCAGGCACAACTAAACACTAACCACCCCCTTCATACCCTTGTCCATAGTGTACAGTTTCTTGGCACACAGCGCCTTCTTTCACGACGCATCTTCCGCCGCCATGCTGCGGCGCTAATCAACTCCGACTTCAATATCCTGGAGTCATGGAGAGTGGCATGGGAAAGTGCCACACCACCGGCCCAGTTTTTGGTCACCCCTGCCGTTTGTCTACCGTCTGGCTCAGAGCTACCCCGTAATCTGTGGGTAGCACTGAATAGACTAAGAACTGGCGTCGGCCGCTTTGGTACATTCCTGTACTGCTGGGGCATCCTAGATACACCCAAATGCATCTGTGGCGCTGAGGAGCATTCGGCCAATCATATAATCTTCGATTGTAACATCTTTCGCCCTTGCCTGGAAGACCTGCGGTCCCCTGACATCAACAACACTAAATGGCTTGAGGACCTTGTGGATTTTGTCTGAACCGCCGCTCACACGCAAGAAGAACCAAAATTTGAATGGAGAGACGCAGCGGCATGGATTGATATTATGTAGAAATTAGGAGCAATTGTCTGAATGTTTGGTGACTAGCTTGACCATAGCACTATGCTTGTGCATGGGCTGATTCTTGCCAATTTTAGTGCTCATCAAGTTGCACCTATGCGTTTTAGATCCAGTTATTTGAAGAACGCCCAATACCCCCTGCATCAAATACAATCTGCGCCAGGGTAGATATTGCTCAGCTGGGAAAGCACCGTCTCGTATTTCCTCATTGCAATTATGCTGGGTTTTTCATTGACATCAAACACGATTCGGAATTCAATACTTTGAAAAATACAAAACGATTAGTAAGCGCAGATGTCACAAAGCATGTTCCTCTATGCCATGGTTAGCAACCGTCTTGAAACTGCGAGCTATAGTATTCTTGTGTACCGATTAATGCAGAGGGCTACTAGTTTGAAACACACTTCTGAAATTTAAAAAAAAATTGCTTAACCTTCAATTATTTTAGTATTGATATTCGTTAATGTGAATACATTGATCATGGTAGTGTTATTTTTAGAACATGCCCGCGGGCGACCTACATGGTCCTTGCGGGCGACTTGGTGCCTGCGGGCAGCACGTTGGTGACCCCTGCTCTATGCTTTATTCTTATAGCAACCAAGCGTCACGATGAAAAAAAGATAAATATACTACTTCAATGAGTTCTGTTTTGAAAGCAAATTTGACAACTAAATCTTCAAAAGTGTTGGTACACAGTTGTACGAAAGTTTGGATGCAAGATTTTCTTTATATTTGTTAATATTTAATCGCTGGCATTAAAAAACGCGGTTTTAATTTTAACACTTTTCCTGTTTTTCAGAGTTTGCTCGCAGAAAATTAAAAAATCACTTCTTTCAAAACTATGTGTTTCAAATGTATTTTTGAACTATAGTTTTTCACTAAACCTTTTTATGGTATAGATGTCGGTCGCACAAAAGTTTTAAATTTTTACTGCCTCGATTCATACAAATAAACGTATCGTCGCTAAAAACTTGGTTTGGTTATGCTGTCTAAAACAGTTTAAAGATTGAGGCGCGGTTTGCTATAAGTTTCAACTACAGGTCAAGTTTACTCCGAGATACCGCATTTAATTATTTGCGCATACTCCCAAATTCATAAAAGTTCATATTTGCATGATTTTTTATTGTGAAATTAAATTTCACAGAACTAAAAACCCGTTTCCATAATTCTTTACAAGTCGTATTCACCTTATAGTCGCTATTGCTTAGTGAGAAACTCTGTTTTACCAAAGTGAGACAACTACTTAATTTGCTACTTTTCGTCATACGTAAAAACTCAAAAGCCGGAAATAGGAGTTGCAATTGACAGTGCTGATAAATGCATGACTGTAGGCCTAACTAATGATGAAAGCAATGAATGCGAACTGCGAACTTTCCGTTTTGTGAAAAGCGAGTTTGCGCCTACGCACGAAATTTCAATCCCTAAATCTTAGACGTCTCAAAATATCAAAATTCCAATTCACTTTGACTGAAAGCAAACTAGCATCCCCCACTAACGATTTCTGCGTCCACTGTGGATCCCGTGTCCTGATGCCAGCAAAGAAAAAATTGTAGCTCAAAATTGCGGTCTTGATCACTGTAGAACAAGAATGACTGACCTTTATAATTGTAATGTTTATTAAGACCGTTAATTAAATAGGATCAATATGGAAAAAATCAGTGAAAAAGTTTTAACATCTTCGCTTACGCCTATTTTTGCAACAAAAATGCAGACCTCAAAACAGCTTCAGGTAAAAAATAAATTTGACACCAAAGCTGCCAATACTCTCGCTTCTTCGCTGTGGTGTGGGTAGCATAACTATCCATGGTGCTATCTCAATTCAAAAACCAAAATGGGGTAGGGACGTAAAAGGAGCACAAAGTAGAACCTTCTGCCATCAACTATATGAAATGAAAATAATAGAAATGAGATTTGCGCAGTAATGCATGTTTACATTATTTCTGCGAATCCAGGCATACGTGTGTACCACGCGCAGCTGATTATTTTCATTAATTTTTTGGAGACCTTTGAAGCCTTGCACTGTGCAAACATAGACAAATGCTACTGTGCCAAAAGGCCTTGACTGATAATTGGGGGCTGGAAAAGTTTGGTCAATTATTTCAGGTTGCGAACACGCACTCAACTCAGACTGCAGTCCAGTATTTAACCCGAGAAAATTCAGAACACTGAGCTGTTAGTGCACAGTGATGTAACAAAGCCTCTTTAATGAGAAGAAAACAATGCAAGCATATTTACAACACTGTCTCAAAACAACACACAAACTAACACAGACGCTGAGAAAGGAGACATGAAGTGCGGGCGAAACGTGAAACGTCGGAAACGATAACGAAAACTATGGCCTACCCAACTCTCACAAAGTAATGTGGTGCAAATCCAAAACAGCCGCCCAAACCATCGTTTTTCCCAAAACTCAAAAGCCACACCTTTTCACACTCAAAATACCCGAGTGTGTGTTGCCCACTAGTGGGCCTACAAGGCATACAAGCTATAGCCAATAGCCGCGCACATTCGTAACAGAACTACAACCAGACGTACAGTGGATGTACTATTCGCATGACGATTTGGCATTTCATAATTCGTGAATATTTTACTGATATGTGCTTGCTTGCTTGAATCAACCCGTTATTGCGCCAAGAGAGTTTTGCGTGTGTGTACTCGCGCGCATCTTTGGTGTCTGATCTCATTTCACCGGTCGAAGTTCTGTACTGCTAGCGTGCGGACCACGTTTTGTTTTCCTGCTGCCGCGCCATTTTCGAAGTATTTTCTGCTGCTCCTAATCAGAAGCCTCTTGTAAATAAAGATTTTTGCACCAGGAAATCTGTGAAAATGAACATTAAAAAGGGTGAGAGCCAACGCCTTGCTTCGGCTTGGCAACCTAAAATGTCAGGCAGTTTAGTTGGGAGTCAGAACAGTGCTCATACAGAGTTATACAGAGAAACATTGCTCATACAGGGCAGAGTTTCATTTTAGCTGGGTTGATACTTTCTCTGCCACGCCCAGATCCTTACGGATCTGAGCACCTGTTCCACCGAGAGAGACCGGTTGCGACCCAGCACTCCCTGCGCAACTATGTTGTTCATCTGGCAGCTCTTTCCCACATAGGCTATACGATTCGATGTAAATCTGGCTTGCTATACACCTTTATCCACCAGTCAACGGGCAATGACTCGATAACCTTCCGTTTTTTCGGTGCCCTGGCGTTTTTGCAATTGCTATGGTTTCTTTCTCGTCTTTGAAATTCTTAATTTTCGCCAAGTAAACTCAACTCCTACAACGATTAGGCTGCCTCGTTGTTCGTAGCGTTTGGGGAAACCGGCAATTCTGCATGCAACGACAACCTTCCTCACAAGCAACGCTGTATTGAATCTTACATTGGTTCCCAGACCGGGAATTGAACATTGGCCGCGTGAACAGGAAACCAAAAACAAGTTAATTTCGCGCGATACGCGCTTTGTGTCTTTCCACTGACGTAAAGCTCTGGCAGCGCCCCACATATCAAGATGTTTTTCAATAACAAAAAAAACCTACATTTGGATGCTGACCCGATCGTGACTAAAATGGCACACAAATCTGATACGGTTTCAATAGAATTTAAACCACTTTTTCGGTAAAACACATCTTAAAATTTGAAATAACGTCTCAGACGCGATTGCATTTTCCAGAAATGATGCAAATTGACAGACATTTAAGATATTTCGCCAGAAACCACGATGCCTCGATTACAGTTTTCAACTTATAAAAATAGATCATTAAGGTCATAACCTACATGTCCTTCAAACGCTTTTTGTTGTAAACAAGAAATTTGTTGATTTATTTTCTATTTAAATAAGGACTGAGGATGCGTAATTTTACGTGAAATCGATTTACTATTAAAAATTTGCTGATCGATTCCTTGCTTACACCCATCGTGGAAAGTACATACTTGTTGATTTTTAATGTCAAACTGCATGTAATATTCTTTGATATTGTGATGTGACGAACTGTCCGGTGCGTAGCCAATACGGGGTTAGTACATGACCGCTGAGAAAGAACGAAGCTTCGACTCATTTTATTGTAAAATGCAAAATTGTCAACTCTCACCGACATGTGACTTTTGTCACTTGTGCAAAACTTCTCAGGTTAATTGCAGCATGCCATCGGTAAGTGTGTCTTGTGGTAAATGGCCGCTTCACTGTCAATTTGGCTCATAGTCCCAACAGCGAACACTGCTCTTCTGACTACACATGGCTGTCTTGTCATCTGAATTTGGGTTTTCCAAACTATGGCCCGGGGGACCAAATCCGTCCCGCGAAGTCATTTTATCACTAATGAAAAAAATAATAATTTACAAAAATTTGTTGATTTGGTAAAATGCATATATCCCGAAACAATCGCATTACGTAAGATGTCTGTCCCTCGGACTATTGTGTAATACCTTACGCCGTCCTCGGGCAAAGAAGTTTGGAGACCCTAATCTAAATTATCGTGAACGTGATTGTCTTAATAAGCGCCCGGTTTATGGTGCAGATCCCATTCGCGTGCGTAGGAGCTGCACATTGTTATCAGCAACCATGAAAAATATCTATACTTTACAGATCCTGCATGTCTTGCAGATAACTCCACTTGATTAGCTGACCAATGAGAAATTCTTAAAAAAGTATATGTATAAACTCAAACTTTCATCAACTACGATTTTATCTTTTCTTACCTTTGAAATAAATTGGTTTGACCAACTCTGAAAGACTTAACGGCAAGGTTTGATTTGATCAACTTTATCTATATTCTATGTTACACTCTTTGTTGTGACTATAATGTCTATTCCCTCTTAGACTATCTACAACCATGGGGGTCGGAAGGATTTTTCTAGGGGGAGGCACTAGTGCATTTTACAAAAAAATTCCTAGGGGGACCAAAAGTCGTGAAGTTTTTTCCCACTCGAAACTGCGAAAACATCCTTTTTTGCAGCAATATTCCAAATCCAGGGGAGGGCCTTGGCCCTACCTGCCCCTCCTTCCAACGTCCATGTTTACAACGATTCTGATGTGAGTACTGGTATATACGGATAGCAAGGTTCGAACTACTCGCATCAACGGCCTATCAGCGATACACATTACTTTTCTCTAACGCGGACCATCTACCAACGGCGATTTTTATCAGGCTTCTCCGAATAGTTTGTATGTTCAGCGAATATATTATACGGAATGTAATATGACAAAGGCGATAATATGCAGTATGCATTCGCAAAAACTAGGTACACTGGCTGTGATTACCGCGCGGCAAAATCCCATTATGTTCTTCGATTGCTTGGAAACATCGGGCAGCATTTCGTTCATACCCTTGTGGTTTTTCCAAAATTTCTTGAATTTCTAAGAGCTGAAAAATTTCTAAGTCGAAAACCATGAAACGTTTTGAGAGACCCATGTAAACAAGGACCGAAAATGACATTTTAAACACCTTACATTTGTGGAAAAAGTTTGACAGAATCCCGTCCACATTTTGCATTTTTTATGTTCCCATTCATTCAAGGTTTCCCATCCCCAGCACAATCTCTTGTTACAAATTGTGCTAAATTCTTACACACGGAGAGTCGCACTGTGCTCCCCACCAAAAGATCGCCAGCAAACTTCGTATGCTTAGCAACTTCGTTGCTCATGTATCCCTCTAAGGCAGGGTCTCAAACACGCGGCCCACGATGATAACATTTTCGTTATTTACTTTATTCACCGGTGTTTAAAAATGCTCGGCTAGCGAGCGAACAAGTTCCTTTTTTAAACGAACGTACATAAGACTAAAAATGATTTGCCTGTAACTCACGCTAACTTTCGCAAGAATTAAGATCTAAAGGCTGTTTCTAGTAATGTTCAGATACCGCCATTGTTGCGTCAACGTCATAACGCGGCCCTCGGTTTACTTTATACGTCCTCAATTGGCCCTCGTAGCAATTTGGATTTTGAGACCCCTGCTGTAAGCGCACCTATGCCTCTTTTTAATAATTATATTTCGTCAGTATTTCCTAGTCTGACTACACTGGATGGTAGAAACATGATTTAATGAAGGCTTCGACAAAAGCATACTCCGGTAAAAATGGCGCAGCTAGGAAAAATCAAGAAATAAAAAGTTTGGGGGGAACTGCCCCGGAATACCCACAGTGGCTACATTAGAAAAGTTTATTAGATGAATAAAATTTACACCAAATTGCAACACAACTTACCTAGTGCATGTGAAATTAAAATTAATAAGAAAAATATTAACCCTTCTTGCAGCAAACCTGAAATATTGCCATACCTCTATCTTCTCATAAACTGCGTGAACGTGAGTTTCATTCACTTTCATCATGTTCATTGTCTTTTCTTGGTGTACGTTCGTCACTTTGTGAACCACGTAGTTATATTTTTGGTCCTTTTTGGCGCCCCTTTTGGCCCAGCGCCCTAGACAGCCGCCTAGTTCGCCTAATGGTAGCGCCGGCACTGCAGGTCAAGCATCAAGAGTGAAGCGCAAATTCCCCGGCTTGCTGGAGATAGTGACTGAAATCCAGTGAAAATCTCAGTTTTGACAGAATGAAGTCGCGTTACTTTTCACGTGCTGCCTTGCATTGTACAAACACAATCGATGTAGGCGCAGAAAATTCTCGAACAATCAGATTGCGAATACAAGTTCTGAGCTGTTTGTGCATTGCCTGCATGCGATTGCACAAGCAGTCATGAGTTGCGTGAACATTTGTCAAATTGTCAAAAGAAAAAGCGAAGGCAAGCTAGCCTGTGTGAGTGTGTGTTCAATGCAAGTAAAGCTTGCACACAAGTGATGATTTGACTGTTGACGTTGAACACTCAGGTTTTACATCGACTAGCCAATGCTGCCATATGCAGCAATGATTAACAGTCTGATGATATCACTGCACTGTATTTTCTACCACATACACTGACAAACATGTTATCAATTACAATTTGACACAGTGTCGAGCATGTTGGGCAGATGAAGACATGCAGCTCTCTCAACACCTTTTATCTTACAATACATGGTCCAAAAGGCGTTTATGTAAAAAACGCGTTGCCCACTGCCGGGTTTAAGTTGGCAGCAGCTACTTTGTTTTCATTCCACCGGTTGCGAAACAAAAACGGTTTATTCAAAACTAACTAACAGTTTATTCCCGTCTTTTGAACTTGGCTTTCGCAACGTACCTATTATGTTGGATACTTTTTCAATATCGTGAACGGGTTTCTTATTAACCAATCTATGGTCCACTGGTTGAGAGAAACTCAAGCTACGGGAGTATAGCTGCGATCTCGAAAAACCGGGGTACTATGGCTAGCTATAACACGCGGTGTGGCTAGGTCAAACAGTTTTGTTTGCCGTACTGCCTGTTATACGATTAATCACAAAGCAAATGTTTTCATCCACCTACGCTGCACTTTCAGCCGCAATAAATGCAATGTCAAGGCTTTAATGTGGATATGCAGTTTAAGTATATTCTTCCTACCCGAATGAACTTTCAGCAGCAATTTCCTTACAGTTCTTTACTTGTACGCTGGCTGAACCAATTCGACGACCATCGAAATCTGAAATAGATGCTCTTTACTTGTTGCTGGCGTTTCAAAAAGTAAGTTAACGGATATACGGATACACGCTTCCACGACCTTTTTAAGAAGCCATCTATTGGAATACATCATCTGGTCGATGACGCTGAACGACTAAATTTACTACCACCTTTTTCTGTCACCTAATCACGAACCTGATGGCAACTTACGCCTTAGCTGCGAGGGTGCCATTTGCCATTCTCCGCGCAAGCCACTCGGCTGACTCTCAACAGCGTCTGCTCTGTATGTGACATCACAATGCCAACAAAAGTAGTGGATGAGTACTGCTGTGATCGTTAATGTTTGAAGTGTGACTGATAGTAGGCTAAGTTTAAGTGAGGGCCGACTGGGTTTCTTTCGAAATTGCTGAACCATTTCCGTTCAAATAGAACTAATCAAGTATTTTTGTATGTTTGGCGTGAACTGACAGTGTACTTAGAGAACTTGACAACCTAACTTTGTGACGTGAGTTGCTCGATTTGCTGCCACGATAGGCTGCACATTTGAAACTTTTCCCGCCACAGGAGACCAGCTTAGTGACTGAGAGAATTATTCCTTAGTTGAACGTTTTGCATTGAAGTTTCGCTTACTTTCTTTGACCAAATGTGCGAACGTGAAGTGCTCGTGAAAACATGAACGTTTTATGGGAAAGGAATGAAGAATTTTTCGGTAACAGAGCGAACTTTCGAAGACTTTCAAACGCGCAAAGAAACAGCTACGCAGGATCGCAGCAACCAACGATTTATTTTAAACAATATCATGTTGGAAACAAAGAAGTTATTAACCTCTTTTCATCGTGAGCAACACTCGATTAACCTTTTTTTCGACGAGCAGGCCTTCTCTCTGCAATGAACCGAAAATCGAAAGATTCCTGCGGCCTGCACCAACATTTCCAGAGGCACTTCTAATGTGAAACAAGAAAATCCAGTACAAAACCCGGCCAAGGACACAAGTGGTGAGAAGTGCTGTATCCCATACGTATATCATTTCGTTGAAAAATGGTGGTGAGGTTGCAGTTCGGGATTTTTGCACTTTTGTGGAAACTGGAATGCACTTTACCCATCATTGTTCTACTCTGGCTTTGGTGGTGACGCCCAGCAGGACTTCAGTCACGGACCAAGCACTTTCTTTCTACTAACATGCTTCATTTACTTATTTTTACTCAACTCTCCATTAAAACAAAACACACTGCTTTCCACAATTCTCAAATGATAGAAGAATGCACTTTTCCTGATGCTTGACAGTGACTTCTATGTTGTAGTTCACCTTAGTTCGTAATTTGCTTTATAAAAACGACGCATACTTTGCAGCAAAACAACGTACTCCGAGTTTGCGAAAGTGAAAAACTTGTATCTTTCTAAATAAGTACAATGAAGCAAACACTCAAATACTTTTGGTGTTAGGCACAATTTAATATTTTGAATTTCAGACCAAGAACGACTTGATTTCAGAATTTTTAATATTTTGCAGAGAGCAATCCAGTAATGACCAAGGGATATTCTTACTAAGTTTAGTACAGGAAGGAAGAAGTGAACGCGCCATTTTACTCAACTCATCAGCAAAGAATCACATATTCACTTCAAGTATCCAAAACCTCAATCAAGTGCAAGAGCTTTTATTGCCTGTGAATGTAAGAATTGTGTTAATTATTTTTTGAGTCATCTAGAAATAAGCTTCTCTTATGTTGATTTAGCCAGTTGCTTACAGTATTTTGTAAACAAAAGCAAGCCTCAGAGATTAAAGGCAAATGTGTTTTACGAATTTGACCACTAGAATTTTTCACTTCTTCTGTTGCGACATTTTTAAAATTTGTAAGAGGGTCGGGTAACTGTCAACTAGAACTAATGAGATATTACTGTATTTTTGTTTCTGCGCGCTTGGATTTTGATGAAATGTTATGTACACAGAAATTGTTTTATTATCTTGAAAATTTGCGTTTAGTGCGTCTCTATCTTACCTGTAGGCAGCAAAAACGAGGTGGTTATCTTGGTTCAGGCGCATCAACAGTCTTCTCAACCTCAAAACCCATTTGGTTGAATGGAGAAAAAA